>VOFC01004615.1_pt1 | contig 10245 bp, 16 predicted proteins | sample 5384161 | NCBI WGS metagenome assembly VOFC01 (sample SAMN12384722, study PRJNA508395) | human gut metagenome | isolation source: healthy gut B | host: Homo sapiens | reverse complement strand
TTTGAGTTGGGTACGTTCAATCGTTTATCGAAACTTTACCCGATCATGAAGATTTGCTAAAACGGTTGTGTCAATAAAGGATTTATGGAAGAAAGTGTCATAAGCTTTTTTTTATAATATCCAGTACCTTTATTGCAGCCGGAAAACCGATATAAGGCATACATTGTATGACGGCAGCAGTCAGTGTTTCCTTACTGTTACCTACTTTCAGATTGGCTTGCAGATGTGATTGTAGTTGGGGTTCTGCACCAATTACAGTCAGTACGCAGAAGGTCAATAATTCACGCGTTTGGGTATTCAGTCCGCTTCGGGTTTGAAATCTCCGAAATGAACTTCAGTCAGGAAACGTGCTACGTCGGCTCCCATGCCGCCCGGAACGTCTTTCAGTAATTCTTTCATAGCCTCTCCGTAAAGCGGTTTTTGAATAGCAAGACCCTTTCTCCAAGCGATCTTCTTCTGTCACTGTCTCCTGTTTTCCAAAGGTAACTTGATACCTCTTTCCGTGAATGTGGAGTTTTATTGCACCCAATGCATTCAATACTTTGGGGAAGCCGATAATGGGGGCGCACTGATAGATAGCCTCGCGCAGTTCTATAGGAGTTACCCCTGTGTTTAGTGCAGCCGGCGTGACTTTTAAGCTGTGGCAGTTAAGCTGCATGGCGGCTAATGATACGCAAGTAATCATCTCACGGGTTTTTATATCCAGATCACCGGTGCGAAACACTTCTCCAAAGATATATTTCTGAAGTATATCCATCATTTCGGATCTGTTCCTCCTCGGTCAAAGCTTCTCCACCGAATAGTTGGGTGTAGTTCTCTTTGCATAATTCAATTCTATTCTCATCCTTTCCATTCTTACTGTTTCTGTCTTTTACAGCTTCCGCGTATTCTTCATCATTCACCACCTCAAGCCAGGTGTTCTGATTCGTTTGCGGATTGCACGCTATGGCAAGGTGTGAGAACCAACTATCGGGGGCGGCACCGTGCCAATGTTCTATGTCCGGTGCTATTTCAACCACATCACCGGGGAGCAGGCGGCGTGCCGCTTTGCCACGTTCCTGATAATATCCCACACCACCTACGGCAATCAGTAGTTGTCCGCCTGTGTGACTGTGCCAGTTATTGCGGCAACCGGGCTCAAACGTAACGTTGGACATCGGTACATTTAATTCTTTGCTGGTAGTCAAGGTGCCAGCCAGGATTTACCTGTGAAATACTGTGCGTAGCCAGTATTCTCTTTCCTACCGAGGAAGTCACTGATTTTTGGAACTTCTGTTTTCATATCTTGTGCGTTTATATTGCCTGTACCGATTAAAACAACCGTCATGGCAATGATTATTCTTTTCAGATTCATAATATCTTGTTTTTATGGTGGTAGATTCTATTGTCTTTCAATCTTCACGACTACATTGCCTGTTACGTCAAAAGCTTCTATTCCGTTTCCGTCGATGCGTCCCAAAATGTATCAGTTCGCTGCTATGACTTCCACTTTTATAAAAGAGAGCGACGTTTCCCCAGGAGCATATAAATCAATATCTCCACGGGATGGAGTATGTCCTTTGGGAGCACCTTCTGTGTTGAATGCAGGTTCCGGATAAAATATCTTTTTCAGCTCCGGCATAGTCATTCATAGTAATTCTATAGGCAGACGTGACAGGAAATCACGAGCTGTAACATTATCTTTCATCGTTGCGGTAACTTCATGGTTACCTACGGTTATTTTAATCTTCATACTATTGTCTTCTGGTTTATTATCTTCGTCACCATCATTTTCGGGAGTTTTCGGTTGTTCAGTTTCCGGTTCTTCAAAACCATTGGGAGAATTGCTGCATGCCGTTATTGTAAGGGCAAACAATAACATTACTGGAAATAAGAATAGCTTTTTTCATATTACTTCTTTATTAAATCAATATTTATTGATTTTATATTCGCTTCATTCACAATGCAAAATTACCGAAGATACTCCGTAAACGTTGTATACAGATTACAGATAAAAGTAACTGAATTACTGTTTTTACCGGTTAGTGGGATTAATTTAGAATAAGAAAGGAATAGGAGTTAAGCTGCCAAGCCGCCACTTTTATTTCTTTTCCCTACTACCGTTAAGGGAGAAGTCGTGCATCTGCTTATTCTTTCCACCGTGGAGGTTTTTTCTTTCCACCGCGGTGGAAAGAAACTTCCCCCGTGATGGAAAGAAACTTTCTCCACGGTGGAAAGAATAGACAGATACAGGAAAGCTCGCTAATCTTCCTCAGACAGAACTTAAGAGATGCCGGTTTAGTGGTTGGTGATTTAAGTTTCCTTGACTTGTAACTCCGGGAGCAAGGTGGGAGATATAGTCTGTACACAAATTACGGATGGCTGTTTTTTTGCCGGACGGGTACAGCTGAAAGGACTACCTACAGCCAGCCATTGTGCAGAACAACTTAAAATGTCTTCTTCTTATTTCGTGGATTTGCTGAAACATGATACAGGAAAGACCTTTCATGAATATGTGCAGTTTAAACGTATAGAGATTGCGAAGAACTGGTTGACAAAGACTGATAAATCAATTCTTCAGATTGCAAATGGGCTGGGATTTTCTTCTTCCAGATATTTCAGTTTGTTATTTAAAAGAATAAGTGGTTGTACTCCTGACGAATACAGGCAGCCAACTAAATAGAACTAAGTTAGGCCGGTATTTTGCTTTAGTTTAGCATTAAACTCATATATGCTCGTTCCGAAGCAAAGATTTTTTCTGTTAATTGCCCGATGGTTAGTCGCTCGTGTGCACCCGAAGTCGTCTGTGGCTATACATACATTTCCCTTTTTATTCAGATAATAATAACCGTTATTGGCTGAAAGTTCATTATCAATGAGGTCAATGTTCATTTCCTCTTCAGGATGTGCGGCTGCATAAAAGTTGCAGTACAGGTTTGGCTTGAATGATGCGTATCATGCCCAGATCGAAAGCAGATTGATCTTTTTAACAGGGGGCATGATGATGTCGAGGCTTTCAGTCTGCATGTCTTGGCAAATGCGGGTGAGTAGCAAACGTTCTGCTTCGGGAGTATCTGCAAATAATTCATTTATAAACAGTTTAGAAGCTTCTTTATCGGGATATACAATGGCAAGAGCGGCGATTCCAAATTCATCCGAAAGAGTGAAAATACATCCACGGTTTAGGTTGAGGTCGGCCAGTATGACGTGGAAGTCAGCTTTTGTATGTTGCAGGCAGCAAGGGCGTTCCTGCATTTTTACGATTCATATATTGATAGACATCTTCATCATAGTCTGTGTAAGCCTGAAAACACCAGCCTGTTTCGGCAGATGAAGTGAGAGAAGAAGTATCTGTTTCACTGGTTGGTAAATGAAATGTGCGTTTACCGTAACGGAAGGCCGTTGCGTAACCTACACGTGCGTAATAGCCAAATAGCCAAGGTTCGGCAGGAATAAGGGTAGTAAATGTGATATTATTACGATACATACGTCCGAATGCCTGAGATAGCAATTCTCGCATAACGCCCCGGCTACGGTAGTCGGGGTGAGTGCATGCGCCCGAAATATATGCGGTCGGTACGCTATTGCCATGAAAAGTGATCGGATAGGGAAGCATCTGTAAGGCGGCAATGACTTCATCACCACTTTCGATGGCAACATTCACTTCGCTGTTGTAACGAAGGTTAAAGTACATATCCACAAACTCGTCATTATCATTAAAACAAAGCTTCCATAGCTTCTTTACCTTTTCGCGCATTATTTCTATCTCTATTCAAATGCTTACGATCTTTATTAACTATTTATTACTTGCTATTAACTGCTTTAAAGAATCTTACCATTTCACCGGATCTACAGGGATATCTTTCAGGCAAGCCATATATTTTTCCAGAATAATCACCGGTTGGTAGGACAGTTTGGCTTTGCGTAGTCCTTCGATACCCAAATCTTCTTCCCGGTTGATATAAGTATATTGTTCAGGGAATATGATTGGCAAATTCATAATTTATCATGGTGTAGGCACCATCAATTGTAGTATCTGCTTTTTTTTCTACATGCACGCCGAAAGTATCCTGGTTGATGGGCATACCGAAAGTGAAAGCTACAATTTTACCATCTACATGAAGAATACCTCCCGTCAGACCAAGGGCATCGAAGTTATGCAGCGCATAGATAAGGGCACGGCGTTCGTTACCCGTACCTTCGTGCTGGTCGCAGTTGTTCACTTTGCACCATTCGGCTTCCAGATCGAGACATTCCTGTATACGGTCGGAAGTGAGAGGAACATATTCATAATTGGTATAGGTCCGACGGAATTTATTGAGGTGGTTTCGTTTAGCTTGGAATTTCTTACCGGCCAATGTGGCAAGGTCGGTCCGAAGATATAGGTAGTCGGCATAATCCCTGTCCGCTTCGAAATGAAATTTGTCAGGCATAATAGCTTCCAAGTCCGCCCGCATGCCGGCACATACCCGAGCATACAGAAACGTTCACCTTCCAGGTTGGCATCTTCTATCATGTCTTCCAGTACTTTCTTTTAAATCTCCACTTCCGACGGGCATCATATATACCAGTTTCTCCCCTGCCCAGAATTTCAGTATCAGGAAGCCGTCCTGCACGGCAAACTGGGTGTCGTAAAGGAAACGCCAGCTACAGAGGTTAGAGAATGAAAGGTCACAGTTACGTCAGGGGACTCTGCTGTGTATAAGATGTAATGAGTTCTTTGTCTTTAAGTTCAATGTCTTTAAATGATATCATATCGTCGTTTTCGTTAGTTTCAATATAAAGAATAACAAAGATAAAGAGAAATTGTTATAGCAACCCCAATAATCGTAAAATAGTTGGCGTAAGCAGGGCGGTGAAGATGCCATTCAGCGTAAGTCCGAGACTGGCGTAGGCCCCGTATTTACTGCTGATATCCATAGCTGTGGAAGTCCCCACAGCATGGGCGGCAGCCTCCCAGGATAATCCTTGGGCAATGGGGCTCTTAATACGCGTTAGTTTTAGGTCTTTATTCCGATGATACTACCCAGCAATCCAACGCAAACCACTACGGCAGCCGTCAGTGCGAATACCGCCTAATGTATCTGCCACTTCCATAGCAATGGGAGTAGTGACGGATTTTGGGGCCAATGAATAGATTATCTCTTGTGGTGCTCCCCATCAGTTTGGCAATCACCACTACGGAAACTACTCCGATGATGCAACCCGCCAGTTGTGAAAGCAGGATAGGGACCAATTGCTTTTTTATGGCTTCCAACTGTAAATATAGAGGTACTCCAAGAGCTACTACTGCGGTTTCAGCCAGAATTCAATGAGATATCCGCCTTTGTTATAGGTTTCGTAACTGATATGCGCCATTTTCAGAAAGATAATCAGGATGGCGATAGTGAGTAAAATGGGATTAAGTAATAAAATACCAGTTTTCTTTTTTGCAACAGTTTTGAAAAGAAAAACACGCCGAAGGTGACGGCTAACAAGAAGAATTCGTTCTCTAAGTAACTCATTTGATTTTGCGTGCTAATTGATGAACCCACCCTGTAACGATTAAAACCAGCAGGGTGCTAACTAAAGAAGCTATGACTATCGGGCCAGAACTGGGCAGCGATAATGTCAAAATAAAGCATGAGGGCTACACCGAGGAACAAAGAAAAATCCCAAATTAGCAACCAGGAAGTCGGACAATCCCTGCACCCATTGCAGTTTAATCCAACCCAATTTCAAGAAAAGGGTGAGCAACAGCATACCGATGATGCTGGACGGAAGCTTGATATCCGTAAGGAAAACAACCAATTCACCCAAAGCCAGGCATCCGAAAAGGATGGCGCATTGACGAATCATACTACTATTACCTATTTATTATTATTAAACTCAACTTCCTTTGGCTGAAAGGAATTAAAGGAACTGTCACTTCGCTGAAACTCTCCTAATAACTAATCAGAAGCTGAATTGTTTACTGAAAACGCTGCAAAGTTAGGCATTTTGTAGTTTGGCTGTCACTGTTTCCCGTGATATTTATTTCCATTTGTTTCAGGGCAATGAAAAAAAAAGACGTGATATGGATATTATTTAGAAATATTTGCCTATTTTTGCGATAGCGATTGTATATAAAGTTTCAAGAGAAATATTAATCTTTTAAACAGGAAGAATATGAAAAAGAGTTTATTCATTAGCGCTTTAGTAGCGTTTGTTATGATGTTTTGTGTAAATGTGAATGCACAGGAAAAAGCTACTGGTAAGGCTTATAAAGACCTGAAAAAGCAGGAAAAAGTATTGGATAAGGAATTGCAGAAGAAAGCTATCAAAGAAGCTCGCAAAGAAGCCAAGAAACTGGAAAAAGAAGGTTTTAAGACTCCGGTAGGAAAACTGCCTCTGGCCAAGCAATTGGAAACAGCTTGGGAAAAACAAGCGGAATTGGATACTGAAGGTAATCCGTATTGGTACATCGCTTCTTCCAGAGCGGTAGGTGGAAATCAGTCGGCTGCTGCTTTGCAAGCTACCAATGCTGCAAAAATAGACTTGGCAGGCCAGATTCAGACCAAAGTATCTCAATTGATCGAAGCGAAAGTTGCTAATGACGACATGGGACAGGAAGAAGCTGCCAGTTTGTCAAGCGTAGTTGCTTCCAGCAAGAGTGTAATTTCTGCTACACTAGGTCGTACGATTCCTTTGGTAGAAGTATACAAAAACTTTACCTAATAAGAACGTGGAAGTAATGGTTACCATTGGTTACAGCATGCAATCTGCTAATCAGGCTGCTGGTCAGGCTATCCGTAAAGAACTGGCTGCCAAGTCAGAAGAACTGGCTAAACAGTTGGATAAACTGGGCTATTAATTAATTCCATTTTCTTAAAAAAAACAGATGGTGAATGAATAGGAACAACCTGATTGGGGATATTCCTTGTGATATGTACAATAGCTGCTCCGCTGCACGCCCAGAATTCCGTAAAGGTGAAGGGTGCGCAGGGGCGCTGGCAAGTGAGTGAGGAGATCACGCTGAAAGAAGCGGAAGAACGCGCCTTTATGGAAGCGAAGAAAGAAGCCTTGCGCAAAGCCGGTGTCATGGAGAATGTGGGTCCGTATTCGGACAGATTTCCCAGGAGAGCGGCACGGAGTTTCACGAGGCATATTCACAGATGAACGTACTTGCGATTGGGGGAATGGTGAATGTTACCAACAAGAAAGTAGAGGAAGTGTGGGATACGAATACCCGTAGCCTGTATAAAAGTGGTAACTATCGATGCCGTTGCAGAAAAAGAAGAAAAAGTGGATAAGTCGTATGCGCTGGAAGTGAAGGGCGTAGCGAATTTATATAAAGAAGGAGATGTATTTACCTGTATTGCGTTGAAAAAGTGCATGGCACGGACTCCTATCTGAAGTTTTTCTGGTTTGACAGTACTGGCGGCGCATTGCTCTACCCTAATACTTACGAACCCAACACCTTGTTGCAGGCCGAAAAGGAGTACAGTATTCCCTTTCAGCAATGCGGTGGACTACCGCATGGAAAAGCAAGGAAAAAGAGTGAGAAAATCAACATGATGATGGTGGCTACCAAGGAAAACATTCCTTTTTACGGACGAGGTGAGTTATCAGAATGTGTTGAAATGGGTATACTCCATTCCTAATGACAAGCGTTGTGCCTTCTACGACATGATACTTATCAAGTAATACATGTTTTTTTATTTTAACTTCTCTAAATCTATTGTACAGATGAATAAGATGAAGTGTTTTTCTGCTGCTTTAGTTGCCTTCTTTGTCGGCGACACACTTGTGTGCGCAAAGACATTGAGAAAGAATTCGATGATTTCGCAAAGCAGCAACAACAAGAGTTTGAAGATTTCAAGAATAAGGCGGACGCGGAGTTTGAAACCTTCTTGCGGGAAACGTGGCAGAAGTATGAAGCATTTGCTGCGATTCCGGCTCCTGAACGTCCCGAACCACCCAAACCGGTAGAGTTTGACAAGACAAAGCCGACGATGCCGCCGGTGAATATTAAACCTGCTGCTCCGAAGGTGCCGGATGCTCCTTGCCCAGTATGGGGAGAAGGTTCCGGTGGATGTGAAACGTCCTGACCTGCCTGCCATTGAGGATAAACCTGCTCGGGCGTATATGTGCCGGGTAAGCCTTATATACTCCTGTGTTAGTTGAAGTACCTCCTGTAAAACCGGGGAGTACGGTGTATCGCACTCCTGTAGGAATTCTACGGTACTTCTTTTGAAGTTGCTCTGGAAGCTGCAGACGATCTTTCTCTGAAAGGTAATCGTGAGTCCGATGTGGCGGATGCCTGGAAAGCTATTTGTAAGAGGGATTACGAGCAGATGGTGAAGGATTGTATGACCATCAAGAAGGAGAAGAACTTGAGCGACTGGGCCTATCTGTTGTTTACGAAACAGATTGGAACACAACTATACGGTGCCGGAAATACGAATAATATTGTATTCTTGCAGATGTTTCTTCTGAATAAATCGGGTATAAGGTACGCCTTTGCCAAGATTGACGACCAGTTGAAGTTGATGGTTGCACCTGCCGGTACTATTTACGGTACACCTTATCTTACTATAAGCGGTAATAAGTATTATGTGTTTGAACCGACACGGGAGGTTCGATGGGGATTTATACCTATCGTCAGGACTTTGCCAATGCTAAGAATTTGGTATGCCTGAATATAGAGGGTGTTCCCGCTTTCTCCATGAATGAATTTGAAAAGAGTCTGACTTCTTCTACAGGTGCTGTGAAAGTACAGACACAAGTGAATAAGAATCTGATAGACTTTACTACGATTACCCCCAGTGTGATGTCGTGATTCACTACAAAACACCGATGAGTGAGGAATTGCGTGCTTCCCTTTATCCGCAACTGAAAACCGCTATTGCGGGTAAATCGCAGAAAGAGGCTGCCAATATTCTGCTCAACTTTGTGCAGACTGCTTTTTGAGTACATGACGGACGGGGGAACAATTCGGCTTTGAAAAGCCAAACTTCCCGGACAGAAACATTCTATTATCCTTATTGTGACTGCGAAGACCGCGCAATGCTTTACTCTACTTTAGTGAGAGATTTGCTTGGTCTGGACACTATTTGCTGGATTATCCTAACCATATTGCTTCGGCTGTCCGCTTTACCGAGGACATTCGGGAGACTATGTGGTACTGGATGACGGCAGTAAATATCTGATTTGCGATCCCACCTATATCGGAGCACCCATCGGTGCCTGCATGGACCAGTACAAACAAGTGGCTCCAGAAATCATCCGTTAGTGTTAAATATTATAATAATTGTAGTTCGGGGCATAAAAATGCCGAATTGCAATGTTGATATTGCAAAATTGTACTTTTTGCGGCGTGAATAACACGTCTACTGGATTTTTTTATACACAATTTTATATATATGCAGAGATTAATTAATGAAATTTTAGAGCGTGCGAAAGCCGATCGTCAACGCATTGTTCTTCCTGAAGGTACGGAAGAAACGCACTTTGAAAGCTGCCAATCAAATTCTGACAGATGGTATTGCAGACCTGATTCTTCTGGGTAATCGGATGAAATTAATGCTTGTGCAACAGAATGGGGACTTGAAACATCAGCAAGGCAATCATCGATCCGAGAATCATCCGAAGAAAGGAGCCTTGCGCAATTGCTGTGAACTTCGCAAAGAAAAAGGCATGACTATTGAAGAAGCCCGTAAGCTGGTAACCAATCCGCTTTATCTGGGCTGTCTGATTATCAAGAACGGCGATGCCGACGGTCAGTTGGCGGGTGCACGCAATACTACCGGTGATGTGCTTCGTCCGGCTTTGCAGATTATCAAGACTGCTCCGGGCATTACCTGCGTTTCCGTGCAATGTTGTTGCTAACTCACGCTCCTGAATATGGAAAGAATGGAATTTTTGGTAATGGGGATGTAGCTGTGACTCAAGGTGCCCGATGCAGAACAGTTGGCTCAGATTGCTGTTTGTACAGCTCCTTGCACCCCTAAGTCTGTAGTAGCATGGAACCGAAAGTGGCAATGCTCAGCTTCTCAACCAAAGGCTCTGCTAAGCACGAGTTGTGGATAAAGTGATTGAGGCTGTAAAGATTGCACATGAGATGGATCCCGACTTGGCTCTCGACGGCGAGTTGCAGGCTGACGCAGCGTTGGTTCGTCGGCGCCAGCAAAGCTCCGGGTTCTGCCATTGCAGGTAATGCAAATGTGCTGGTTGTTCGAGCCTTGAAGTAGGCAATATCTCTTATAAATTGGTACAGCGTTTAGGTCGGCTGCAGATGCGGTGGTC
>VOFC01003971.1_pt1 | contig 10249 bp, 19 predicted proteins | sample 5384161 | NCBI WGS metagenome assembly VOFC01 (sample SAMN12384722, study PRJNA508395) | human gut metagenome | isolation source: healthy gut B | host: Homo sapiens | reverse complement strand
CAGGTTCTTTCTACCTTTATATAAAACCAATCACTTTAAAAAACTGAATCTATTATCTGATTCCAAACAATCTATTTCTTAACCTATTTGCTATATACGATGAAGGGATTAGTAAATACCTAACCCCCACAACTTTTTTTCTATTTATCTAAAAAACTCATACTAACTCTATTCACGATACAACATCAACGTAGCCCAACCCAATTGGTCAAAAAGCACCGCTATTGGAGCCATAACGATTAGCAGCCTCTCCTGCCCCACCTTCAGGACGCATCTTATCTGCCAGCATTTGAGCATACTTATAACCACTAGTTAATCCTTTGATCTTTGCATAGTGGGTGTAAAAGATTTCCCATCCGGGACGAACTTCACCACGACCATCATCAGACACCATTTTATGATCTTGCCCATGGTTCTTATCTTTACATGTACAATTTATACAATACTGATACTCTTTAAAAGGTATTTTTGCAATATCAATCAACCAAGTACCATCTGAATTGTCATTTTTCACTCCATCCGTTGCATTACTAAGCGCTACATACTCACCCATTTTCATAATTGCATTGTTGTTAGCCGCAAAGAAATCCAGTCGAGCAACATCTTTGTTATCCTGATAGAATGTATAAGCTATCTGACAAAGATTAGCAGTCACAGCTGCCGACATTTGAGCATGTCCCTGATCACGTCCGCTCTCCTGATTCTGACATATCTCTTCATTCGACAATGGATCAATATGGGTGCCCTGAATTAAATTATTTAGGGCTCCATTACCAGCTCCATTATAAAAATAGTTGATGACATAATTAACCATATCATCATCTTCAGTCAAAATGCCAATAGACAGATAAGAACACATATTAACCAAGTCCCAATTCGACCAGTAATGTAAAAAGCACAGTTACTACTACCTTGGTGGTTATCCAAAAATCTTTATTTTTTTAGAAGCGAATACTTTCACAATCCATGTTTTAAAAAGTGGCTTTATCCGCTTCTGTCCAACCATCATAAGTTTGCATAATTTCTGCTGCATTAGCAAAAAATATATCCTTTGTGCGCCTGCTGCCAGTTTATGATTAGCATCATTAGAAGTTACTTCCGTACAGGTCGCAGCCCACTGATTCAAGATGTTAATCACATTTTTTGCATATTGTTCAGTACCAGTCAGCTTCCATAAAAAGTGCCATTTGATAGGCAGCCGCGGCATCCCTCATTGCATAATCGTAATTTTCTTTATTAACGCCCGTTCCGGTCACATCGCCACGAACAATCTTAGTTTGCGGTTGCGGATTGTATGAAGAAGCTGAAACATAAATCGAGTTCTTTAAATTTTCAAATTCATCTTTTACCTTTTTGCGGTGCAGTCCCATCATCCAACATATTCTTCACGCGGTCAAAATCAGCCTGATTAAACATAGCACAAGGATGATTATAGGTATATTCTGCTTCTACCGAACATATACTCCTTCCGGAAGTGTCAAATCCACTACTCCGAATTCATTCTCACGGCAGGGAAGTTTGCACTGCTATCAGCAGTGCTAAACCTATTGTCTTTATTATATTTTTTTATTCATAAGAATCTATTTTGAGACATAATTTATTATTCTATTATTTTATCACTTCATAAGCCAGCCCTTCCGACTCAATATATGCCTGTACATCTTGCAATGTTTTTGAATGTCTGTATCCAGTAAACATTATAACTTACAGGCGTAGACGAAACAATATCAGCATATTTAAATTGAAGAGTTGTAAACGCTGCAATAGAAGTTGTCGGAAGCAACCCGCCTGTATTCCATTTCTGACTAGTCATATCATAAATAAATACATGGCTACCATCACTACATTTATAATCATTCAACCATCTATTGTTATTTCCATCTAAACCACCAGAATATTTAGTTCCATCACATGTTCCAGATGCATCAAGAGTTATATTACGTGCAGTTACTCCATCATAATCCTTCACATCATCCATACGAACTGCGAAGATAGGATAATTACCGGCATGCAACCAGGACGTTGGACTCTTACAAATTAAGTCTCCACGACATTTTCCACTTGTCAATTTAGTGTTAATCGTTATATAGCCTTCTTCTTTTATTCCATGTATGCGATTCCGCATTTGCAGCATTAGCCCATGTGTAATTCTCACGGAAAAGCTCCCGTATTAATCCTTCCCGCTAAGTTCAATTCTATAGATGAAGAGTTTCCTGTCTCCGGACAAGTAGCAGTAATAGTAACCTTACCGAACATACCATTGGTATTAAAAGTAACAACACCAGCTTTCACTGTAGCAATTGTTTCATCACTTGAAGTCCATTCTATCAATGACTTAGTACAATTTTCCGGCACTGTAGGTAAAGTTCAATGCTACACTCTTTTCTGCAATAACAAATTCATAGCCATTAGTTGATGAGTAATCTTGATCGATGGTAATCTCTTCCGGCTGCACAATCGAATTCACGATAATATCTTTAGTAGCTATCACATTTGCACCGTCCAAAAGATGCGGCAGTGATAGTAACAGTGACAGCGGCACCTTTACCACTATCCAGTCCGTAACAAGTCCATCCTTATTTACAGTAGCTACAGTTTCATCGGAACTTGACCATTTCACTGTCTTATAAGTAGCAGCAGACGGCAAAATAGCTGCTGAAAGTTGCAACGTCTCTCCTGCATATACATTATCCGCATCAGAACTAATCGTAATGCTCTCCGCACTAACCAATGAATTAACAACCAACACTTTCAAAGCACTAGCCACATCACTACCCGAATAATAAACACTTGGAGCAACCTGAATTACAGCAATACCCGTACCATTACCACTAACGGCATTTACCGTACCATTGGCATCCACCGTGGCGACATTTTCATTACTGGAAGTCCAATTCACCTCCTTATAAGTTACGTCATCAGGTGTTATACTATACCCCAACTCCACTTTCTCTCCTTTTTACTAAAGGAAGTACCTTTGACTTTCGTATCATCAATATAGATAAATTGCTGCAAATCTTCAGAAATAATCATTTCAACCGACGCAGGATAAATCGCTTTAGAAAGTGGGGATACCTCATCATTATCATCACATGACAAAATGTGGAAACAACTGCTGTCATAAAAAGACAACCCAGTCCATATTTTAATATCTGTTTCATACGTTTTCTCTTTTATTCATTATTACAATAATACATCTTAGTTCTTCCAACCAGGGTTCTGTTCCAACTGTGGATTCAACTGTAATTGATCAGAAGGCAGCGGATAAAGATAAAAGCTTATCATTCCAAGTACGATCACTATAAAGAATGAGGCAACCGTCAGAACTAAGTGAACGTTTATGATCTGTCCAGTTTGTTTCAAACCAGGTACCTGTTACTTGTACACCAAGCATATCTTGTGGCATTTCATCAGGAGCTGTAGCCCAACGTTTTTTAAGTCATCAATACGGAAACCTTCCAATACAAGTTCCACAGTACGTTCCCGACGTATCTCTTCACGCATTGAAAGATTGTTTGCCGAAACTAATGTACTACTCAATTTAGGCATATTTGGATTGACACGAAGACGAACCTTATTCAACGAATAATCTAATTCTGAATCTGTAATAGTACCATTCAATTCATAAACAGCTTCCGCATAATTCAACAATACTTCTGCATACCGGATAACTGGGAAATCATAAGATTCGTAATAATCTTCCACCTGGCGTTCAGTACCCCATTTACGGTTTTGATATCCACTACCCGAACGTACATTAGCAGTCAGGCTACTTGTTAAATCAGCATCCGTCCAAGTTGTGCGCCATTTACCGTCATTATTCCAATATTGTTGTCCATGATATAACATATTATTTCCCATGCGGTTATCCCGATTTTGGAATTCATCCGTCACACCTGCATATTGCTGGAATTTAGATGACTTACCAATAGGCAACCCATCAGAACAAAGATACATATTCGCCAATTTACGGGTTACATAACAAGCATTTGCCACCATACCATGAGTCAGATTCCATGCAGTTTTTATCTCCATTGCGATGACGTTTCACAAAGATATATTCTGTATTGTCACTCTTCGAAAGATTTGCCGGATTACATTGTGCACCATCCTCTAATGTAAACATATAGCGATAGCTCTCATTACCCAGTTTTTTCATTATAGAACAACTGATATTTACCACCTTTAATTACTTCATTAGCCGCATCCTTCGCAATAGTCAGCAATTCTGTACTACGGGAAGTATTTGAGGTAGCATCTTTACCGTTAGTGTGAAATTTCTGCCAAGTACCTTCATACAACGCGACACGTGACAACATGGCATATGCAATATATTTATTCAATCGTCCTGCCTCTGATGATGTTTCGGGTAAGCCACCAACTGCATCTTTCAAATCTTTAATCACCTGATCAATCACCTCACCACGATCATTACGTCTGCCGTAAAGTTTTTCAGAATCCAAGTCCAAAGGTTCCGTAAGAATAATAGCATCACCATAAAGCTGTACTAATTCAAAATGACTATATGCACGGAAAAAACTTTGCTTCGGCTACAGGTACTATAATATCTGCCGGTACATCAAAACTCTCTGCATTCTTCAACAATAGGTTAGTATAGTAAATGCGTTTATATAGTTTGGTGTAATTAGCATCTGTAGCAGGAATAGCATTTGTACCCTGGCTATATACATTCATGGATGAACCAGCCACTAAATCAGAACGGTAATCACTATGTGGTTCATCTGACACAGCACGGTCAAAATCATGAGGCCAACTATAAAACTGGTTAGCAAACAACTGAAAATTAGCGGCGTTGTCCCACACCAAATTATCTCCCAAATCCGACAATGGTTCCAAATCCATACAGGAAGTTGTCACTGCTACGAAAGAAAAAAAAGACATGCGGCTTTTTATATATTGTTTTAATTTCATAAGTAGGTGATCTAAATTATTTATATATATCAGTACTAATATGGTTCATTTTCCGTTTTATAGAAAAAATAGAATTATGAAACCAATAAAAAGTACTTGAATTATCAGAGGTTGATCGCCTCAAATTAGAGAAAGGCTATCATAATGGCCCTACTCATAGTTTTCGTATCAGATGCAAATCCATATTGCTGAAGTCAGAAGGTAAATCAGCTCCCCAAATAGCAGAAATGCTTGAGGTAACAGTACCTACTGTCTACACATGGGTAAAACGTTATGAAGAAAATGGCATCAAAGGCTTGGAGACACGTCCTGGTCAGGGCGAAAAAGCCTATTATGGATTGTTCTGATGAAGAAGCAGTCCGCAAGGCAATTGAGGAAGACCGTCAGAGTGTGTCCAAAGCACGTGAAGCATGGCAGAATGCGACTGGTAAAGAAGCCAGTGATATTACTTTCAAACGTTTTTAGAAACATTGGTGCAAGATATAAGCGTATAAGAAAACGCCCAAGGGGCAAACCCTCACCGCAGCTCTACGCATACAAGAAAGAGAAGTTGCAAGAACTTGAAGAACTTGATTCCAAAGGAGAACTTGTGCTATATTATGCCGACGAAAGTCATGTCTGTACAAATGGTTATGTTCCATATGGCTGGCAATTCAAGAATGAGGATATTTACATCCCATCCGAGAAAGCTGCCCGGCTTAATATTTTTGGCATGATTACCAAAAGGAACCAATATAAAGGCTTTACCACAAAAAGAGTCCATCAACGCAGACAAGATTGTGGACTATCTTGACAGATTCTCTTTCAATGTAACGAAGAAGACTGTAATTGTCTTGGACAATGCTTCTGTTCATAGAAATCGGAAAGTTAAAGAACTGAGGAAATTTGGGAGAAAAGAGGATTGTTCCTCTTCTATCTTCCACCTTATTCTCCAGAACTTAATCCTGCCGAGATTCTTTGTGCGTATACTTAAGGGTAAATGGATAAGACCGATAGATTACGAGACTACGGACTCGCTTTTCTATTGTACGAACAGGGCCTTGGCGTCTGTGGGTACGAACTTATTCGTGAATTATTCATATTTGTAAAATTAATTTTGAACAGTTACTTATCATCAATTATTTAAAAGGTTAAATTAGCTCCGATAGTAAAGTTACGAGTGAACGGATAACGCTTCACACCCTTAGCTGCCTGAGTGGTATTATTGGTATCACGAGCAGATGCTTCAGGATCCCACCCATCTTTTATTTTGGTAGTTTCCCACAAATCAGCTCCCGTCAGATATATACGAGCCCCCTGATATTACTTTTGTTTTATTCAACAAATTAGCAGGAAAAGTATAACCGATTGTTACATTCTTCAGACGAAGATAACGACCATCTTGTGCTGTCAAAGAGGATGCCTGATAATTGTAATTATTGATATTACTTTCATTGGTATATGGGGCATAGTAAGCATCCCGGTTATTTTCACTCCATGTATTGCCAAGAGAAGCAGTGCTTGTTGGTATAATTGCTACATGGAACGGCACTGTCCAGTTATCAATCGGACGATAAACAAAACGATTGGCAGCTCCTGGAAAACAACAACATTGATATCAAATCCTTTATAGTCTGCTCCAAAATTGAAAGAATAAGAGATTTCAGGAGTGTCACTGCCCAGATAGATATAGTCTTTTTTTTCATCTAACACACCGTCTCCGTTTTCGTCACAATACATATTGTCACCTACACGCAGATTCGATGGCATACCAATTCCGTTATTATTATAATACTTTGTCTTGTAGGCAGATAACTGTTCTTCATTCTGAATCTTGCCACCGTAACGCAGACCGAAAATTGAATTCAGAGGATAACCTTGTTGTGTTTGTACATATCCTGACTTTAAAACTGTTGTACCACCATAATCCACTAATTTATTACGGGCAAAAAAAGTAAAAAGTACCACCTATGTGATAGTTTACATCTCCAATCCTGTTGCGATAGTTAAGCTGGACCTTCATATTCCCCATCCTTTAAACTTTCCGGCATTCGCTTTCGGGAGCAGAATCTCCTAATGTTCCCGGGAAAGTGACACTAACTAACATATTATTGTTCTGCTTCCATAAAAAGCCTCAACAGAACCAGTCAAACTACCATTCAGAAAACCAAAATCAACACCGACATTATAATTTTTTTATGCGTTCCCAACTACGTGTTGTAGACCAGAGTTCCGTTCGTTTTTTATATAAGAAAGTTTATTAGAACCTATATATGCGCCATCATCACCTGCTGCAACCAAATTTATAAAGTTGCACTCCGTCATAGTTTCCAATGCCACTCTGATTACCGACTTCGGCATAAGAAAGACGTAGCTTCAAAATCACTCAACCAATCAACTTTCTGCAAAAAAGATTCTTCTTTTATACGCCAACCCAATGAAACACCATAAAAGAGATCCCAACGGTTTTCCGGCAAGAACTTAGAAGAGCCGTCGTAACGTCCATTCAGTTCCAGCAAGTAACGTCCATCATAATCATAATTAAAACGTCCAAAATAAGAAAGATTCGCATTTTGATATTTCTTTTTCATCACCAGTCAAAGTCACATCACCCGAACCGTTTACTATTTCCATACCATTCTGAATATCTTTCACCATCACTCCAAAATAAGTGTACTCTTTAAATTCATATTGTGCACCCAATGTCAAATTCAACTTATGCTTTTTGCGCAAATGTTTTATTAGCTGCCAAATAACCGGAAACTGAATAAAAAATCAGTTCTCGAACTTGTCTGAGTGTAAGTTGAGTTTGCTTGCGTTGGATCTGTCCGCACTTCTACATCACCCATATAATTATAAAAAGTGACTGAATTTGTTGTTTTATTACGCGATGCCGTACTCGTACTATATCCAACATTAGCATTAGCAGATAACCAGTCTAAAATCTGATAATTCAACGTCTCACTTAATGAGATAGCAGAAACAGAGAGTTTATTATTACCACCATTGCTAACAATAGCCGCAGGAGATCCCCATGTTCCCCATGCATACGGTTTTCCGTTTAAGGACTCAAATGGAAGTCCCGGCATAGGCAAAGTAGCGGATAAAGCAGACTCAATCTGTGTCGGAGCAACCTGTTCTTGCCGATTGTACGAAATAGAAGAGTCTAGTTTCAGGTTCTTTGTAAACTTATATGTATTATTCATGCGAAAGTTGTAACGCTTGTTGTTATTGTCACCAAATTGCAATGTAGAACCATCATAAAGATAACTCATCGAAATACGATAAGATGATTTTTCTGAACCACCGGAAACACTTAAACTATGCTCTGTACTCCATGTATCACCAAAAAGCGTATCCAGCCAATTTTACGTCATCTGTAAACACAAAATCCGCAACATCTGTAAAGTTGGTCGAACCGAACGGATTAGGACTATAGCGCATATCAAGATATGATCCTTTATATTTCTTTTGCCAATTCTGCATAAGTATACCATACATTAGACGTATTTTTTATCGTTCGTCAATGCTGTCATTACGCCATCTGCCCATTGATCAATATTCATAGCAGAAGCCATCAAACCAACAGTTTTCAAAGTAGCGCTACCACTATATTCTACTTTCACTTTACCTTCAGCGCCTTTCTTTGTAGTTATTAGGACAACACCTCCAGCAGCACGAGAACCATAGATTGCAGCGGCACCATCTTTCAAAAAGTTCATCGACTCAATATCATTAGGATTCAGCAGACGAAGCTCATTCACACTTTCATACGCCACCCCATCAATTATTATTAATGGTTCTGTACTGTTCACAGATACTGATCCACGCAAACTTAGTCCCCAGCTTTCATCACCCGGAGCAGAAGAGCTACGAGTTATCATAACACCAGGCACCTGTCCTTGTAAAAAAGCTTCCAATGGGCTGAGACAGTCCTCCTTTTTCCTGAAGCATTTTAGCTCCAACAACTGCAACAGCACCTGTTAATGAAGATTTTTTCTGGGTACCATAACCCACTACTACAACTTCATCCAATACTTCAGAATCTTCTTGTAATGTAATTTTCACAGGTGCGCTACCATTTACATTAACTTCTTTTGTTTTATAGCCAATATAAGAAATAACCAATGTTCCCGGATTGACATTACTAAGTATAAAAGTTTCCGTCTATATCCGTAATTGTACCATTAGTAGTCCCCTTCATCAACACACTAGCACCGATTATCGGCTCACTATTTGCATCTAACACAGTCCCCTTTACTGTCACCGTCTGCATAGCAGTTTGTGACCTATCAACTTCTGCATAGGTATTCTGGGGTATTCCTGTCAATAGTGCAGAAGCAACCACCATTGAAAATAAAAAATCTCTTCGGCGAACACTTTAAGATATCATTCATAAAATTAAATTTGAGGTTTAAAAATAGTATTAAATTCTTGTTCTCTAAAATAAGATGAGGCATACAAACACCTCTTTGTAAATTCTGACTCCTTTTCCATAAGCACCAAAGGTTGTTTATTAATGAATAATTTTATATACAATTTCGGAAGAAGTCACGCATATCACGGCGTCCAAGAAATAGGTGGTTTTCTACCGTCCTACAACTTAGATTCAGTTCATTAGCGATTTCCGGAGAAGTTTTATTTTCAAAACGCTTTAATGTATAAATTAACCGACGTTGTTCGGGCATGGCAGCCAGACGGGTCCGTTCCATTGTCATTAAATCATCACCGATAATTTTTTCTTCGGTTTCATTGGTAGAAGTAGACATAGTATCATAGATGTAGCTGTCTATTTCCTGCTTCTTATAATAGCGACGGGTATAGTCGATTACAATATTGCGGGCAATAGTGAACAGAAAATATTTCACTGTGTCGGGACGGAGCATCTGTTTGTAATCCATCAGACGCACAAATACATCTTGAGTTAAATCCTCCCGCTTCGTAGCGATGAGTGATACGATAAGTAATATAGGTAAGAATCACCTGATAATATTCTTCATAAGAACGGGTGATAATGTCGTCGTAAGTGTTAATCGTTGTCTCCATAATACTATCTTTTTCGGTTTTAATCACGATGCAAATATAGGGGATTCCGGATATAACAGTCGTAAAATAAAGCAGATCAATCTCAACGAATCTAGCTAGACTTATTTAAACATATATCTCTTATTATCAACAACTTACATTCACATTAATAGAGTATCACTTTATAAAATGAGACTCCATACACTAAAATCTACGCATTTTTCGCTCCACTTACACCTGTTTGCCCTTACCTTTCTCTCCTTTTCAATCTCACCATTTTTGCACGATCTTACCGATTCATTGTCTCATCAAC
>VOFC01002812.1_pt1 | contig 10252 bp, 15 predicted proteins | sample 5384161 | NCBI WGS metagenome assembly VOFC01 (sample SAMN12384722, study PRJNA508395) | human gut metagenome | isolation source: healthy gut B | host: Homo sapiens | reverse complement strand
TTCGTGCGCTTGTGCGGCCTTGTGTCGCGCAGGCGCATTTTGCTTTCCAGACTTCGAGACAAAGTGTCCCGAGGTGCGGTGCCGTTCTCCGCCGTTACTCCATTTCGTTTCCGACCAACCCCGAACAAACTGAAATGGAGGATTTTACGATGACTACTATCAATTTGAAAGATATTTATTATTGGTACACGCAGGATCAGCTTATCGAAGTTTCTGACGAGGTGGCCGAGGTATTCAAGGCCGATGCCCGCTATGAGATGGCCTATCAGCGGCGGCTCTCCCGGCACAAGGCGCAGTATTCTCTGGACTGCGATGACGGGATTGAGTATTCCGCTTGCCTGCATGAGCCGACCCCGCAGGAGCTCCTTGAACGAATGGAAACCTTTCTTCGTCTGTGGAACGCTCTCAATTCTCTGCCGGAGATTCAGGGCCGCAGAATTGACGCACATATCATTCTTGGCAAGTCGATTAAGGAAATTGCCGAGGCCGAGGGCGTACATGAGGAGTCTATTCGCCAGTCGGTCAAGCGTGGCCTTGAACGCATGAAAAAAACTTTTTGATTTTTTCATCTTAACCCACTTGGAATTGATGAAAAAATGTCTCGGTTTATGAGAGGAGGTTTTCTTCCTAACGCAAGGGAATAACGGCAACCCTGAGTAAGTACGTGGAGCCAGACGGTGGGTGCGCGGTGACATCTCCCAAAAGAGATTGAGCGAACAACACCAACACTGTAAATGGGCCCGGCCATCCCAAGGCCATGATCCGGCGCTGAACAGGTTGGCTGCCTGTTCCTCCGGGCTTGTCGCTTTACTTGCGTTGAGAGCGCCGCACAGAAAATAACGATTGTCTTTGGACAGGTCAAGTAAATATGTACGGCGCTCTCTAATATTCAAAAACTATAATAAACCTCGAGACAAAGTGTCCCAAGGTGGAGTAAGGCAACAGGCCAGCATCCCGGTGGTGCTGGTCTGTTGCGTTTCCCCACCAAACAGCGGGAGGCGTTCTATCAATCTGCGAAGGAGGTTTACCGTGAAATTAACTACACAGGAACTTGAACAAATGAGAAGCGTTGACATTGGCGCGGTGGCTGCCGAGTCCCTGCCTGATGTGAGCGGTATGACCTTTGACAATGCGCTTTCCCGAAAGGAGCGCATCTCTCGATTTTTGCAGACTGTCAAAAATCCATACTGCTTTTGCATCGGTGGCGTTGGCGTGAAAATTGAATTTGCTGAAAGCGGGCCATCTCTCCAAGATAAGCTGACAGATTTCCTGCTGCGGCAAAGAAGCGGGCTGTAACTTCGGCTACAGCTCATTTTGCTTCTTCGAGACAAAGTGTCCCGAAGCGGAGGCATCCTTGTTGTCCTCCCCGGACAGAGTTATAATATAAGTGTAATGTGATAGGGAAGGAGGAACAATGGCACGAGCAAAAAACAGAGGGTATCAGCAGAGTTTCTCTCCCTCTTACACAATCCGCCGCTGGCGGCTGGGCATCTATATCCGGCTTTCAAAGGAAGATTTAAAAAAAGGAAAAGACGATAGCAACAGCGTAAAAAACCAGCGCGACCTGCTGAATGACTTTTACCGACGCAACATTGACGAGTTTGAAAGTATCACGGAATATGTAGATGACGGACATACTGGGACGGACGCTAACCGTGAAGATTTTCAACGGCTCTTGGCGGATGTCATGAGTGGTAAAATCAACTGCGTTATAGTAAAAGACCTGTCCCGCTTCGCACGAAATTATAGCGATGCCGGAAGTTTGATCGACAATCTGTTTGTTCAAATGGGTGTTCGCTTTATCAGCCTTGCTGAGAATGTGGACAGCTACAAGAACCCCGACAGCGTTTCAAATATCATCGTTCCCATTACAAACGTGATGAACGATAATTACTGCTATCAGACTTCCAAAAAGATCCGGCAGGTATTTGATTACAAACGGCGCAACGGCCAGTATATCGGAGCATTTGCTCCTTACGGCTATGTAAAGCACCCAAAGGACAAGCACAGGCTGATTGTTGATCCCGATGCTGCTGAAAATGTCAAACTCATTTTCACAATGCTTATTCAAGGGTCATCAAAACGTGCTATCGCGCTGTACCTGAACGAACACGGCGTACCGAGCCCCTCGGCTTATAAGGTACAAAAGGGCTTGCCTGTTTCGACAAGAGGGTATGACGATCCTATGTGGGGAGCCCGCATGATCCACTCCATTCTTACCAATCCGACCTACACCGGGGATTTAGCCCAAGGCCGAAGCCGGGTGAAAAGCTACAAGGTACACCAGATTGAAGCTGTTCCACGCGAGGAATGGGTGGAAGTGGCTGGAACGCATGAGGCCATTATCGACTATGAAACTTTCGACAAGGTACAGGCTCTCTTACAGCGTGATACCCGTACTTCCCCGAAAGGCCGTGAGGTACATTTATTCAGCGGCTTTCTGAAATGTGCCGATTGCGGGCGGGCCATTACCCGATGCGTTGGCAAGAACAACAATGTATATTATTCTTGCTCAACCTACAAGAACCGTTCCCGGACAGCCTGCACCATGCACTCAATCAAGCATGAACGGCTGGAGGCTGCTGTTTTGTTCGCTGTACAGCATCAGGTACATTTGGCTGTTTCCTACTCGGAAATCGTCACGCAGATCAATTCCGCTCCAATCAAAAAAAGCCAGTCTTACCGACTGGACGATCTGATAGCTGCAAAAGAGCGGGAACTGACAAAGATAACACGCTACAAGCAATCTCTTTATCAGGACTGGAAAGACGGTGAAATCACCCAGCAGGAATACCGGGATATGAAGGCTGACTATGAACGGCAGACTTCTGATATTTCCGCGGTGCTTACCCGGCTGAACGCTGAACGCGCAGAACTGGCAAACGGTGTGGACAACGAGCATGAAGCCCTCAACCGTGAAATCTTGGTTGAACTTGTGGACTATATCAAGGTCTATGAAAACGGCAATATCAGCGTGAAATTCAAATACATCAGCACTTAATCTTTTGCAAATGACCTTATGCCTATATGTAAAACCAATTCTCAGTTTTATTACTATTATGTGCATATTGGTCATTTCGTTGTTTTGGCATTCACCACTTGCATTAGGAAATGGTGCGATGCTATTAAGAAGTGCGCTGTTCTTTTCTGGTGGGATTAAACCTGTATCCATTGCTATTGCGGCATTGAGTAGTATTGTTATTTGTGTTTTTTTGGCGGAACGTTGAAATTTAAAAAAGCAAATATTCTGAGTATGGAAGAGTAGGTGGTATGCATGAATATTCGTGTTAATAATGCAACGAAATACATTCGAGGCTCGCTGATCCTGAATAGTGTGACTATGGATCTTAAAGGTGGGAAAATCTATGGGTTAAAGGGACCTAATGGCTCCGGAAAAACTATGGTTATGCGTTTGATTGGTGGATTGATTTACCCAACTTCGGGTGAGATTCTCATTGACGGCCAAAAATTAGGTAGTTCTTTTCGATTTTCCTCCGTCTATGGGATTGCTGATTGAGAATCCTGCTTTCCTACCTATACGAACATTATAGTGCGCCTGACACTTGGGAGCACTTGGATACATGCACTTTTAATTTACACATTACTAGTTATCCTATTGAGAAAGACGTACTATTAACACAAATGGATTGAGCACTTATGTTGTGTTAACGTTGTATTAGTACAATTATAACCACCGGCACGGCCGTAATCTCATTAAGATAAGCGACAGTCCGGACCGTCCAACGGACGGTCCGGACTGTTTTGCAAATATTAAAAGGTCAGAAAAGCACTTGACAAATTGGAAAAAATCGGCGGCTTCGCCTTGAGAGCAATTTCAAGGAAGCCGTGCCGATGAGAAACTACCCAAACGCCCTAAAAGCGAAAAGCTTCTGGAAATCATATCCCAGCTGCGGGAAGAGCTGCCCAGATACACACAGGATTCCAATCGGATTTCACCCGGAAGCGGAAGTCTGCTAATATGGAGCTGGTAATGCCCAGATTTGCGGACTCCGTCAGTGCGGGAGAGACGGTCCCCGTCTTCTTTCAGGTAATGAACATGGGGAAGGTCTGCCATGTACAACGTCCGATGCGTCGTATCCGGCTACGGGCTGGTGCCCTCCAATACCGGTTATATCGGTACTATGGAGGCGGGGACCTCCAAAACCGCGAAGGTAGTGCTATACATCATTGCGCTGAATGCCAGTGAAGGCAATGAAAAATAGGCCTCAGTACGGTGATACCACCGGGACCGTGACGCTGATTTACGAAGATGAAACAGGGCAGGAATACAGTCAGGAGGCCGCCTTTGATACCACAGTAAACCGCCCAGTGGTGCAGCTTCCGCAAAACAATTCGGAAGAAGAAAAAAAGAGCAGCGCGTTGGTTCTTAGTGGATATCCGTTTCTATTTTGTCTGCGGAATCTTCGAGGATGGATTGGAACAGCCGGTGATCTATATGAGCTATCCTCTAGCTGCACGGAAGCTTTCAAAAGGGGAAAGTATTAATCTGTTGTTGCGTTTAGGGAAAACAGAGGACTTGGAGGATGGTGCCAAAGCAATCAAGAAGCTTGGGGTGTCCGTTTCTTACGATGAAGCGCTCCCTGAACGCTGGAAGCGGACAAAACAGCAGATATACCAAACTTTCCTCTCTGCACTGGTTCTCCTAATTTGTGCTGCTGCCCAGATGGCAGGGCAGCACAGAAGAGAATTACAAGAGGCAATGCCTGAGCGGCAAGCTCTTGCACTTAGCGGATTAGAAGAACGACATCTGTGTCTGCACGGCTCTGACCATGGTGTTGTTTGGCCCCGTGCTGCTGGAGAAGCTGGATCGGGTAAAGCTGCAATACGGCATGACGGAGGACGACGATGGGGTTTGAAGCCTGCCATCCGGCGGTAAATTTCATCTTCTTCGCCGCTGCCATCTATGGGACTGTGAGTTTTATGCACCCGGTGTTTCTGGCAATAGTGTACGCCGGTGCCTTTGCCGATCTTATGGCAGCAAAGCGATATTGAATTAGGGCCTATCTGAAACCGAACCTACCCAAAATGGGACAGGATCATAGGATCTGATTCCACGAGCTAAGACTGGCAGGCCGCCAAAAGACTGGCAGGATGACAGGATGATGCTCAATGCAATGCTCTGGCTGGCCAGAAGCGGCGCGGCCTGGGCAGATATCCCTGCACGGTTTGGGCCACATCAGACCGTTTACAGCCGATTCTGCAAGTGGCGCCGCGCATTTTTCAGGAATTGAATGCATGCAGACTGGCGTGACGACGCTGCCGGAAGTTATCGCGTAACGTTTAAGGCAAAAGCGTCTATGAATAGAGAAACTGGTTGGCTCTGGAAAAAGATGGCCAATCGCCCTTGATGGACGAAACTATGTCTGTGAGTGGTGATTGGACGGATTATTCCTATGATTTCACCGCGAGTTCTGCTGCTTCGGGCGTAAAGCTTGTATTTATGCTTGGAAATGTTGGCAATAACAGAAAATATGGCCCATACGATATCCATTGACGACATTTCCTTGTATAAAGTTTCCTGAAAATTACCGGAGGATCAAAAATCCTCTCCGGTTTTTGTTCACTGATAGACCCGAATATAGTCTATTTCAAAGATGGCGGGAAATTGCGGGGTTATATTCTGCGCCGACTCCAGATCGAAAGACCCACCAATGGCGAGATTTACCAGAAGGTAAAATGGCTGGTCAAATGGGGCCGGGTATTTTATGCTCTGGTCTATTGAGTCCCATTGGTTTACTTTTTGGCGTAAGGGACGCCATCTATCAGCCAGGAAATGGAATCTGGTTCCCAGATCAGCTCGTAGATATGAAATTGATCGATCCCTTGCCCGTCCGGTAACTGAGCCTGGTTTTCTGTGTGGGTGTTCTGCGGACAGACACCTCCAAAGTGGATCGTGCCGAAAACGCTTTGGGGCAGCCGCCCTTTTGCTTCATAGATATCGATCTCTCCGGAGGCTGCCCAAGGGCCGTAGACGCTATTCTCCGGCAGCATCCAGACTGCTGGCCAAAGCCCGTTTCCAACAGAACATCTGGCACGGAACGCGACTCGCCCGTACTGAAAGGAAAAATTTCCCATGGGTATCGATTCGGGCTGAGGTATATGGACAGCGGATCCCAAACTGTTCGGGTGCCTCCTCTTGGCGGGCGATGATTTTTAAGGTGCCGTCGCTGACCTCCAGATTGTGTGGCGTGTAGTATTGCTGCTCTCTGTTTCCCCAGCCCGGCACAACAGGCTGCCCAATCCGAAGACAACTGCCAGTTACCCACCCGACGATTCCAATTATGTTCATTCAGCGAACATCCGGGAAAGGTTTCTTCCCAAATGAGTGTTTCGTACATATGCCGCAGACCTCCTGATATTGCATGTGGCATTAGTGTAAATAATACAAAGGATAATGTCAACCAAATCCAAAAAAATTGGGATATAATCCAAAATTGATGCGTTGTTTCTGACTGGCAGCTCTGCTATCATGTAGACAGAAGGAGGGGGGAGCAACGTGAATCAGCAAAAAGCAGAGAAGAAAATGTCAAACTCCAGTCGATTCCAGCGAGGGATAAGAAGCCTCTGGAAACAGCGGGAACTGCAGGCGATGGTATGGCCCGGATTGATTTGGATGGCAGTTTTCAGCTATGTTCCGTTGGTGTTCCTGTATATTGCTTTTACGGACTACCGTATCAGCACACCGCTGTTTGAGAACAATTTCGTCGGACTGAAGCACTTTGCGGCGTTTTTATCGGATGACCGCTTTTGGCGCAGTGTGTACAACACACTGGGAATGAGCGCGTTACGGATCACGCTGGGATTTTGTATTCCGATTTTCTTTGCGCTTATGCTCAATGAGATCAAGAATGCTAAGTTTAAGAGATTGGTTCAAACGCTGTCGTATATGCCGCATTTTATCTCCTGGACAATTTTCGGCGGCATCCTGCTTACCTGGCTGTCCCAGTCCGGAATTATTAATCAGCTTATGATGGCTTTGGGCCTGCAGGACAAACCAATCCTGTATAACGGCGACCCAAAGAAGTTCTGGTGGATCGCGTTCCTCTCCGATACATTGAAAGAAATGGGATGGAGCGCCATTATTTATCTGGCTGCGATCTCGGGTATTGACCCGGGGCTGTAGGAAGCGGCTGAATTGGACGGGGCCGGGCGCTGGAGCAAGATGTGGAATATCACCATCCAGTGTATCCGTCCGACCATTGCGCTGCTGTTCATTCTTGCCGTAAGCGGCTGCCTGACCAGCAATTTTGACCAGATCTTCTTCCTGAGCAATTCTGCCAACATGGCACGCAGCGAGACCATCGATCTCTATATTTACAATATGGGCATTGTGTCCGGTCGGTTCTCTTTTTCGACGGCCGTGCTGTTCTTCCGCAGTATCATTGCCTATGGCCTTCTCCGTCTGTGCAATTTCACCTCCGTGAAATTGACAGGAGAGAGTATCATTTAGGAGGGACAAAAAATGCGCAAGAAACTGCATTCTGTTACGGCATTCGATGTTATCCTGGCGATTATCATGGTGCTTATTTGCTTTGCCTGCGTGTATCCAATGTGGTATATTCTGGCGAATTCACTGGCAGCGCCGGAAATTGCGAACCGGGGGCCGGTTGCATGGTGGCCAAAGGCTTTGAGCCTGGATGCCTATAAGGTTGTCTTTCAGAATGAATACATCCTCAGCGGTTTCAAAATCACAATTTTTCGTACTGTTGTTGCCACATTTACGCACGTCTTTTTCACCTCCATGGTCGCCTACGGAATGTCCCGGAAGGACCTGATCGGGAAAAAGTTCTACTTGAAGATTGCAATGATCACCATGTTTTTTAACGGCGGGCTGATCCCCAACTTTATTCTGATGATCAAGCTCAAGCTGTACAACACTTTCTGGGTGTATATCCTCCCCGGAATGTTTACCTTCTACAACATGGTCATTTTCATGAGCTTCTTCCGCTCTATTCCGGAATCGCTGATGGAGAGTGCCCGGTTGGATGGCGCATCGGAATTCACGGTTTATTGGAAAATTGTCATGCCAAATGCCAAGCCGGTCATTGCAACGATTGGACTGTTTACGGCGGTCTACCACTGGAACGATTATTACCAGGGCGTTGTTTATATTCGGGATAAGACGTTGGAACCGCTGCAGACGATCCTCTACAAGCTTTTGGCGGAAACCAGTATGACGGCGCAGCAACAGCAGGCAATGCTTGCGCTGGGCGGGACAACGACATCGGCTACCGTAAAGTACGCCGCAATGTTCGTGGGAGCATTGCCGATCCTGTGCCTGTACCCGTTTATCCAGAAGTACCTGGTAAAAGGCGTTATGCTTGGCGCAATCAAAGGGTAACCAAAGCGGCTGGAGCTGCTTAAAATATGAAACAAGGAGTGCGAACAATGAAAAAAATAGTCAGTGTCCTATTGGCGGCAATTATGATCTTCTCACTTGCTGCCTGCGCAAAGGGGAGGCGGAACGGAAACCACATCCGCAGCGCCTGCTCAGACAGAGGCCGCAAAGACCGAGAATACGGAAGCGGCAGAAACGACGGCAAGCGCAGATGCCCCCGCTTGGGAAAAGGATACCAGCCCCATCGATATGGAGTGGTTTGTAGGCGCGTCCTGGTATGGCTATACCTGGGGCGACAGCCTGTCCACCAAGCATATCACGGAGAAGACGGGCGTGAACATCAATATTGTTACGCCTACCGGAGATGTGTCTGAGGAGCTGAACCTGATGATGATCAGTGGAACGCTGCCGGATCTGATTTCTCTGGGTTCCTGGGAAACCTGCTACAATACGCTCTATGAGCAGGGTTATACTTACGCGCTGAATGAATTGGCTGACCAGTACGATCCTTACTTCTGGAAGGTCGTGGATGGCAGCGTCGTCGCATGGCATACCAAGTCCGATGGCAACATCTACTGTGTTCCCAATGATGCCTACGGTGCCGAACAGATGGCCGAAACCGGTATGACGGCAGCCGTTCAGACTTTCCTGGTGCGCAAGGATCTGTATGAAGATATGGGCAGCCCGGATATGTCCACGCCGGAGGGCTTCCCGAATACGCTTCGGACGTTGAAGAATGAGTACGCAACCTATAAGGGTGTGGATATTACCCCTTCTATGCACAGGGCGGTAGCGGCTACGGTCTGACCAGCTACTTGCAGAACTTCCTGGCTGTTCCCTATGAGGAAGACGGCAAGATCTATGACCGGATCTCTAACCCGGACTATATCGAGTGGCTGAAAACCTTCCGGCAGGCTTATCAGGAAGGCCTGATCGGGATTGATTACCTGGTTGACTCTGACGATCAGGTTACGGAAAAGAGCAACAACGGCGCTTACTTCTGCATGCTGCGTGAGTGGAGCGGAATGCAGGAAGCGAATGCGATCCTGGCCTCCAGCGAAAATCCGGACAGCTACTATATTGCAATCGATGGCCCCGCAAATTCTAACGGCGATGCTCCTCTGATTTTCCCTGGGCTCTCTGGATGGCTGGATGAGCACCTTCATCAGCAAGGACTGCAAGGACCCCGCCAGAGCAATCGCTTTCCCTGACCTATATGCTCAGTGAGGAGGGTCAGAAGGATATTTTCCTGGGAGTTGAGGGTGAAACCTACGAAGTTGTAGACGGCAAGCCCCAGCTGACGGATGAAATGATCGAGCTGATGAACAGTGACCCCAATACCTTTGCTACGCAGTATGGCCTGGTAGATACCTACTGATGCTCCGCAATAGCGTCATTGTGGACCAGTGGCGTCCGGCAAGTCCCTACTACATCACGGCAATGAGCGATTGGGCAGACAAGAACGCATTTGTGAACGGCGGTATTTATAACAATCTGGAGCCGACTGGTGACAGCGAAGAGGCCATTGCGGCGACCAGAATCAATCAGCGCTGGCAGGAGGTAGTTCCTGAACTGATCACGGCTGCAAGTGACGAGGAGTTTGACAAGATTCTGTCTGACTTCCTGGCAGCACGGGACAGCTATGGCTACGAAAAGGTTGTCAGCTATGAGCAGAACCTGCTGGATGTGCGGAAGGCGCTCTTTCAGTAAGTAGAATTTTTGGGCGGTGGGCACTTGCCCACCGCCTTTCCCTTGTCGAAACAAGTGTCAACATGCTATAATGATTTACGCAGGAGGTGTTGTATCGTGCCCAAAAAGAGTATGCTTCCAGGGAAAACCAGATTGGCAGCGAAAATCATTAAAATGTTGTCGCTAATATGGATCATTCCATGC
>VOFC01005560.1_pt1 | contig 10259 bp, 17 predicted proteins | sample 5384161 | NCBI WGS metagenome assembly VOFC01 (sample SAMN12384722, study PRJNA508395) | human gut metagenome | isolation source: healthy gut B | host: Homo sapiens | reverse complement strand
TGCATCTATCTGTATGCCCCAACTTAGTTTCTTTGCAAATGGTACGGTCCGCCTAAATCAAAATCAGCCTTAAATTTTAAGTTTGAATTTGTATTTATGGTACTTACAAAAATTTATGTTCTTGCCGTAGTTTTTCCAACTCTGCGCCGCCTCTTGTTTTCAGCATTGCAATATAGGTATTCAGCGGTATTGTTACCTCTGTTTCCCCTGCTGGTACTTTCTGGCAATGTCCGTAGCGTCGCAGAATACCTCTACCAAAATCCAGCCCCGTTGCGCCCGCCGTCCACTGTGATTACTGGCTGGCTGCCGTCGTCGTCAGCTGCTCCCTGCACATAAATAAAGTTGCCGCAGTTCTCTATACTGGCTGTGTATTCCTGCTCGTTGACATTATCAAAATCTCTTGAAAAAATGCAGGGTGTGTTACCCTCGGTATTTGTGGCTGTAAGGTCATTGCCCTTATACAGATAAAAAGCCAAACAGTCTCTCTCTTTCGTTAAGCAGAATGTCATAGCCCAGCTTTCCAGCCTGCGCCCTTGCCTTTACTTCCTGCCCCAGTTGTGCGTATACCTCGTTTTGCATATTCAACCGCCACGCCGTCTATGGTTTCCCTGCGCCAGAAATGTAAGCAATGGAAAACGCCGCTTTGTTCCTGCTGCGCTGCCGCAGTTGTTTTTACCATAAGGTTTATAAGATACTGGTTTGTACCTGTCGCCACAATCTGCGGATAAATGCAGCGCTTATTGCCACCAGCTAAGCATATAGCCTTGTGCCTCTAACTGCTCTAAGCCGTTCTCGTCTTTGGTAATGTGTACGTAGGTTGTATCAAGACAAAGGTGCTTACGGACGCGTGATTCATCTGAATCCGATGACTTGGGTAAATGATTGGCCTGTAATCGGAGTAGATAAGGATGAAGATGGTTGCGGTGAACCGGTAACGACCTATAAGAAACCGAATGTAGGAAAAGACATATCCGATAGCCACTCCGCCGGAGAGTGATGAATTCAATACCCGTCATTTAGGGTTACAATGGCAATGGCATGCCAATAAAAAAAAGACACTTACGGGTTCACGACCGACTTGGGGTATATTCGTCTTTATGCAGGCAGTCTCTCGAAAAAGAATTTGTGAACTTCTGGGAAGTTCCTAACTTGTTGATGCAAAAGTTTCCGGCCGAAGAGTTTACGGCTACAACCAAATTGACATTTACTGCCAAGCAGGATGGGGAACAAACCGGAATCATTGTGATGGGATGGGATTATAGCTATCTCTCCATTCGTAAGGCGGGAGATCAGTTTATTCTGCAACAAGCAGTCTGCAAGGATGCGGAACAGCAAAAATCCCGAACAGATAAAAGAATTGGCAAACATTCCGGTGGAACATCTGAAGATGCCGGGAGTAGCAGAATAATGAGTGGCAAACAGTTTATTTGCAAGTAAAGGTTCGTAAAGGAGCCGTTTGTACATTCGCTTATAGTCTGGACGGAAAGCAATACATGACAGTGGGAGAGCCTTTCACAGCCCGACAAGGCAAATGGATTGGAGCCAAAGTTGGAGTATTTTGCGTAACTCCGAATGAGGGCAATCGTGGATGGGCAGATGTAGACTGGTTCCGGATGACTAAGTAACTGATGGAGTGACTAAGTAACTGACCGCTCAAGTAACTGACAAAGAGAAATAAAGATTAAGAATTAACGCGAATATATTGAACTAAGATGAAAAAGATTGTAGTAGGTCTGGCTGTGATGTTAGGTTTTTTGTATGTGCACTCACAAGCCTTCCGGTACATTGGATGTGAATAGGGCATTAGACTACTGTGCAGAGCAGACACAACGTACGCTTACGGAACTGAAAACAGATTCCGGCATTGACTATACGATGATGCCACGTAACATTATGGCTGACGAACACCACTGGAACTGTCGTAAGGCAACGAAAGAAGAATGGTGTGCCGGTTTCTGGCCGGGTAAAAGTGCTCTGGTATGATTACGAATATACACAGGATAAGCACATTCTGGAAGAAGCGAAGAAGTTTACGAACTCATTGGAGTTCCTTTCTCAAATACCGGCTTATGACCATGATTTGGGATTCCTCATATTCTGCAGTTATGGAAACGGCTATCGCTTGACGAAAGATCCTGCTTATAAGAAAGTGATTCTGGATACGGCCGATTCGCTGGCTACTTTATTCAATCCGGTTGTAGGAACAATGCTTTCGTGGCCTCGTGAAGTGGAACCACGCAACTGGCCTCACAACACAATCATGGATAACATGATTAATCTCGAAAATGCTTTTCTGGGCAGCAAAGAATGGAGGAAATCCTTATTTGTATGATGTTGCCGTTTCTCATGCTGATAAAACAATGAAATGTCAATTCCGTCCCGATTATACATCCTACCATGTAGCAGTCTATGATACCATCACAGGTAATCTGATAAAAGGAGTAACCCATCAGGGCTATGCAGACAGCACCATGTGGGCACGTGGTCAGGCATGGGCAATCTACGGATATACTGTAGTCTCATTGCTTTAATGGTTTAAATTAATTATAAAGACGCAATAGCGTTCGTTATTCATCTTCTTCTTTCTTGATGACAAGCAGTTTGTCCACTCGTCCGCGGTCCATATCCACTACTTCGAAGTCCAGGTTTTTGTAGCTGAACAAGTCTCCTGCTTTAGGTACCCGCCCGATGAGGAACATGGCGAGTCCGCTTAAAGTGGTAAAGTCCTCTTCCTTCAGGTCATCATAATTCAATATTCCCATTGCTTCCATAAAGTCATCTATATTCATCGAAGCTTCTACCAGCATGGAACCGTCTTGACGAACAACGATTTCTTCTTCTTCCGTTTCGTCCTCTTCAAGAATATCACCGAAGATACTTTCGGTCAGGTCGTGCAGTGTGATAATGCCTTCTGTGCTGCCATACTCGTTAACAACAACTCCGAACTTGTTTTTGTTCTTCTTAAACAGCTCTAAAACTTTTTTTGCATACAAACTTTCGGGAATAAACAAGGGCGGACGTGCAATTTCGCGTAAGTTAAACAGCTTTTTAGCTGCCTATCATCAGGATAATATCCTTTACGGAAACTACACCGATAATCTCATCTTTCCGTTCGTCCACCAACAGATATTTGCTATAATGTTCTTCTTCGATTGTCTTCATCACCTTTTCCTGCGTATCATCAGGGTGAAGGATAATGAGATCTCTGCGATGCGTCATCAGTTCGTTAGCCCGTTTGTCGGAGAAGCGGAACACATCACGTATCATTTCCGTTTCCTCTTTGTCAATCACACCCTGTTCCGAACTTTGATGGAGAATCATTTTGATCTCTTCCTGTGTCATCGGGCGTTCTTCGCTTTTCAAACCGATGAGTTTATTCAGTAGCCGGGTAGAGACACTCAGCAACCATACAAAAAGGATAAGAAACCTTTGTCAGGAGAATCATGACCGGGCTGAACAAAGTGGCGTATCGCTCCGGATTACTAAGAGCGATAGATTTGGGTACTAGCTCTCCGATAATCAGAGAAAGATAGGTAATGATTGCTACGGTAGTAATCATTGCCAGGTTGCGTGCATAAGCTTCTGCGCCCGGAATGAGGGAAAAAGAAAGGAACGAGGTCGTCTGCGATAGCGACACCACCATAGGCACCGGATACGATACCGATCAGGGTAATACCGATTTGAATGGTGGACAAGAACTTTTCGGGTTCTTCCAGTTGTTTCAGTACTCCACGTGCAGATTTGTTGCCTTTTCCGGCGAGAGTTTCGAGACGTGCTTTGCTGGAAGATACCAGCGCAATTTCGTACATGGCAAAAATGCCATTCAGTACAAGTAAGAGAAGTATGATAAGAAATTCCATAAATGGATTAAAATGGTTATAGGGTCGAAATTACAAGAAATCAGGGCACTATGCAAATCTATGTTATAGATTAATGATTTTTTAATAATAGTGTGTCCTTTTTTTATCAAAAACAGAGGAGGAGATACATTGGTTTGTCAACCGCAGTATCTCCTCCTTTATTTGATTTAGAACGATGTCCGTTATTATTTAGCGTAGGTTGCTGCTTTTGCTTTCGCACGTTCGATACGTTTCATGGTATCCGGGTGTGACGAGAACATCTTTTTGCAGGTAAGAAGCTTGTGGAGCATCTTTCGACAGTTCGGACAACTTAGTCAGTGAGTTAGCCATTGCATACGGGTCGATACCGTTCTTTACACAGAACTCTACTCCGTAATCATCCGCTTCGCTTTCCTGCTTCTGTGAATATTGTGCGCCTGCCAGAGCTTCAGCCATAGCTCCCAGCTCGGAGTCGGTCAGTTTGGCTACTTTATCGCTGCTGGCACCTGCTGCATTCTTCACGGCTGAACGGAGATAAGCATTCTTCATGGCATCTTTAGAATCTGTGTGAACTACGTGGCCAATCTCATGTCCTACCACTGCCATCACTTCTTCATCCGTCATCACATCCATCAGACCGGCGCAAATACGTACACTACCGTCGCCACAAGCGAAAGCATTTACGTCTACCACTTCATATACACCAAAGTTAAGTTTCAGTCCATCCACTTCTTTGATATGTCCCGTCAATTTCTCCAGACGTTTGCCATATTCAGTATCAGGTTTGGTCAATGGATTATGAGCATCCATCCATACCATATACTCCTTACTCATGTTGGCGATGTCCGCATCAGATAAAGTAACGGCTGATACTACGTCTTTACCGGCTTGTAACGCTTTTCCCAAATTAATCTTCTTGCCGAATTGTGCAGAAGCTGTCATACCCATGCCTAACAATACGAAGGCAATCATAGCGATTTCTCTTTTCATACTCTTTTCTAGTTTACAGTTTTATGCATAAATTAATACTCAAATGTTATTCCTAATGTGGGGAGCAATGTCCCGCTCTGATTGTTTGAGGCGTTTCATTTTATAGTGTTGACTGTCGGCAGGGAGCTTCCGGATTTTCGATGATACCGGTGCTCATCAGTACATCTTGCTGTTTCAGTTTGCTTACCGTGATATTTTGCAAATCAAGATAGAATCCTAGCATACAATGTTTCAGATAAAATGTCTTGTCGATACGGAGGTCTACCTGTGCAAAAGCCGGAAGACGTTCTTTATTATATTTAGAATAGTCGTAATATGCTTTACCTTGTGCATCCCAGGCAGATACCAGAGATGACTTTTCTTCATCATAAGGCGTATAAGGAGCACCGCCGATGCAACTGACTTTCATCCCGACACTCCATTGGCGTGGCAGATTGTAGGTTCCCCGTAAGTTGAAGATATACCGGTTGTCCCATGCGGATGCAATGTATTCACTCTCTTTTGTCGTTGCGGTATTCGCTTTTAAAGATGGTAAAGGAAGAAGCCAGATTCAGTTTCTTGGCGATCAGCCATTTCACCAAAATCTCCGCACCATACGAACGTCCCTGGGCGGTGGAGGTCAGCAATTCGTTGCCAATCACCCCGTAGTCATTTCCTTTGCAGGTAAGAGGAATGCCATCCACAACGGAGAGCGGAATTTTATCATAATCTTTGTAGAATCCTTCCACGGAAACTTCGAAAGTATCTCCTTTGCGCCAACTGATACCCAAGCTTTCCTGGCTGACTTTCATATAGCGGAGATTGTATTTGTTGACATACGTTCCGTTATTATCCTTAAAACCGAGAGCCGTGTAAGGAGGCAACTGGTAATAAAGTCCTGCATTTCCGCTTAAAAACCAGTGATCGGCAAGTTGATAGGAAAGCGATATGCGCGGTGAAAGCTGGTCGGAGAGTGATTTCATCGCCGATGAATAATTGTTGGCATCCGCTCTCAATCCCAAAGAAGCAGTGAAGCGTTCGTCCATCGAAGAGTAGCTGATAGTGCCGAAAAGTCCCCAGCGCATCATCCCCAAATAAGTATGGTAATCAAACGTTTGTGCCTGATTGATATATGCCTTTTGAAAGGTGGTGTTGGTATATTGGCTGTAATCCAGGTTCAATCCGAGGTTGACCTTCCAGTTGCGGAAAGAAGAATTGTTTTCGAAACGGAACTTTGTCTCTTGTTCGGTAGAACGGAGGCGGAGCATCAGATTTTCCGGAATACTTTCATCATTCTGACGGTATTTGGTGTTGCGGTTGTTCAGATAGCTGTGACTGACTACCACTGACTGCACATGTGCGCCTGCATAATGACGATAAACGGCTCCCAATGTAAATGTCTCCTGCTTGATTTTCGGCAGGTAACTAAGAATATATTCGTTGTCTTCGCTATCCGCTTTCGTGTTCAATCGCATATTGTCGATTCCTCCGAGTCCCAGCACTGTCAACTCGTTCTGTTCGTTAAACCGGGTTTTCAATTTGAACTGCGCATCGGTGAAAGTCGGCAGGAAAGGGAGGTCGAGCATATCAAACAGGAATTGCAAATAAGATTGACGTATAGATACCAGATAAGAGGTCTTTTTCCCGATATGCCCGTTGGAGGCGAGCGAGACTTCGGATGCTCCGAGGGTAGCCTTTTACAGAGTTGTGCTCCATATCTCCGTCGCGCAACTTGAAATCAAGAACGGAACTAAGTGCGTTTCCTCTATCAGTGGGGAAAGCACCGGTGTAGAAATTGACTTCACGTATCAGGTCGGCATTGAGGATTCCCACCGGACCACCGGAGGCTCCTTGCGTACTGAAGTGATTGATATTGGGAATTTCCACTCCATCCAGGTAGAAACGGTTTTCAGAAGGAGAACCACCGCGCACAATCAAGTCGTTGCGGTATCCAATCGGTGAGAAGGCAACTCCCGGATAAGACTGAACAATACGTGAAATGTCCCGATTAGCTCCCGGACTTTTTTCTATTTCCTGCAATCCGATAATGCGCAGGCTGACGGGGCTTTCCAAATCACGTCGGAAAGGAGAAGCGGTGACGGTTACTCCTGCGAGTTCGGTCAGGTTCTCTTCCATCTCTATCGAGATATTCAGATCTTTGGTAGATACAATATATTCGGGAGTAGTGACACTTTTGTAGCCGATGGCAGTTGCTTGCAGGCGGTAGATGCCGGGAGGTACTTGTTCGATGGTGAAATGGCCTTCCGCATTGGTGACGCCACCTTTGTTCAGCCCGAGAACCATTACGTTAATGAACTCTAATGGTTGACGGCTGTTTTTCGTCAATAACCGTTCCCTGATTCGATGTACAGGTTGTGCCTGTAGCAGGAAAGTAGAAGGTTTGAAAATAGTAGCAGTGTCAACAGTCTTTTCATGTGATTGCGAATTATTGCTGCGAAAGTACAAAAAAGTATTAAAGAATGATACCTTCCGTGAATAAAAAATAGAGTCACTTCTTATTTGGTTCGTTTTACTTCCTGATAAAGTTAGCCGGATTTTGTTTCTCATTTCATTTTTATGTCTTATTTTTGTAGGACATATTAAAAACAGATTCCTTATGAAGACTGTAAAACTGATAACTTGTAATGATGCGATGAAAGCACATATCCTTCAAGGGGCATTGGAGAATGAAGGCATCGAGTCTATTCTGCACAATGAGAACTTCTCTACTTTGTATAAAAGTTGTGTGAGCAGCATAGCGGGAGTGGACATTCTGGTGGCAGATGAGACTATGAGAAATGCCGTCCAGGTGTTGAGAGATAACCAGAGTTGGCCGGAAGAGTTGACGCTTTGCCCTTATTGCGGGTCGTCGGATATTAAGTTGGTTATAAAAAAGGAAAGCGGCTGGCGCGCTGTTGGGTACCGCTATCATTTCTGCATTGATGGTCACTTAACCATCATTGGGAATATACCTGTAAACAATGTCATAAAACCTTTGAAATGCCGGTTTCTAAATTTGATCCTTTTGCAGAGACAGAGGAAGAATAATTTATCTAACTATTATAACGTATAATGAAAAAGAAAAAACTTCTTATTAATTGCTCTTTTTTTAGTATGGGTGGCCCCTTCGTTTGCTGCCAAAGTAGATACTTTATTAGTTAATAGCCCTTCCATGAATAAGGATGTGCAGTGGTGGTCGTAACGCCGGACGCTGCGTTGGGCAAGAAAGCAGTAGTTTGTCCCGCCATTTATCTGTTGCACGGTTACGGTGGAAATGCTAAAACATGGATCGGAATGAAACCGGATCTTCCGCAGATTGCGGACGAAAAAGGAATTATATTCGTTTGTCCGGACGGAAAGAATAGCTGGTACTGGGATAGTCCGCTAATCCGTCTTATCGTTATGAAACTTTTAGTTTCATCGGAACTGGTGAAGTATATCGACGAACATTACAAGACGATTGCCGACAGAAAAGGACGTGCCATCACCGGATTAAGTATGGGTGGACACGGAGCGATGTGGAATGCAATCCGTCATAAAGATACATTTGGTGCCAGTGGAAGTACAAGCGGAGGGATGGATATTCGCCCGTTCCCGAAAAACTGGGACATGTCCAAGCAGTTGGGAGAATATGAATCTAACAAAGAGGTATGGGATGAACATACCGTTATCAATCAGATTGACAAGATAGAAAACGGCGATTTGGCTATCATTATCGACTGTGGTGAAGCGAGATTTCTTTCTGAATGTGAATAAGGATTTGCACAACCGCTTATTAGAACAGAAGATTAACCATGATTTTATTACCCGTCCGGGAGGACATACAGGAGAATACTGGAATAACGCTATCGATTACCAGATTTTGTTCTTTGATAAATTCTTCAAGAAATAAAACCGGAAAAACTTGACTTTGGCTTTTCAGATGTTGTATCTTTGGAGACAGAATCATATAGTAGATTGAAATTAAACTACGATAGAATTTTTGTTCCGTTCAATAACCGAGGGCAACACTCAACAAAGTTTCCTTTTCATCACCGAGGCAAACTCAGGAAAGTTTTCCTTTTATCAGGCAATCTGTTGAAGCATTGACTGAGTATGTCGGTTTGAATCCGGGGTAAGTATCATGCTCGGAGTCATAGATAGTAGCTACAACCGGATTGACGGACCATTGAATTCTTCGTTGATGAATTGTTCCGTGGCTACATTTTGTCCTTTTTGTTGAACTGCCGATAGCTATTAATTTTTGAATCTTTCCGTTCAGGCAGTGCATTAGCATTTCCGGTGCTCCTGCTGTTTCTCCGCCAATCAGGACGATAAGGGTTGTTAAGTCCAGGTTCTTGCCGCCGGAGGTATTTAAAAGTTTGGAGTCAAATGTCAGGGTCACATCTTTATCCGTGTTCTTGTCATTATATTCCAGAAATCCCATTGTCTGGTCAAGATAATAAGAAGACACAAGCATCGTACTCAACAACTGTACGCAATCAATGCTTCCTCCTTTGTTGTATCGCAGGTCGAGTATTACCTCGTGAATATTCTTCTGAGCAAGCTCATCCGACCATTCGCGTAATTCGGCGTTGTATTTTTCCGGACTCTCTTTGGTGCCTGCCGTAAAACTGTTGTACATCAGATAGCCGACTTCACTTCCGGCATCGGTCAGTGTCAGTGTTTTCTTACAGTGAACCGGATTGTCTACCAATGGTACGGCTGCACCAATCTTTACCGGATCACCTACCGGAACAACCCGGTAAATTTCTTTCTTCTTCTTCACCTTCTACCGGTGGCTCTGTGGGCGGAACTAATTGATATTTTCCTAAAGTAACTTCCAGGGGCCGTACCTTGCAGTAGTTGGCTTTCATATTTCTTGCTGATATAGGAGGTGTCTACTTTCACAATCCAGTCGCCCCGTTTCAGTACGGCCGCGGCCGGAGAACCGGGAATGACATAAGTAATCAGTGCGTTGTAAGCAGTGTCAATGTCCGGGTTGCGAACCAATGAATAGCAGCGGAGTCTCCATGACAGAATCGACGAACGAATAGCTGTCGTTCTTTGATTTTACTTTAGATAAAACGAGGCAGGTTCCAGAAACAGATTCACATCATCGTAGGAAGGTAGATCTTGATACCACAGATAGTTCTGCTGCATGATGTCGTACATCCATGTATCCAGTGCGGTCTGATGGGCATACTCCGGCCAGCGGTCGACACCACAGGAGAAAAAGCCACTGATAAATACGATGCTCAGGGCAGGTATGAGGATTATCTTTCTTAATTTCGTCATCATAAAAAGCTTTTTACTGTGCAAATGTAGGAAATACTTTTTGCTTATCTACCACATTTATGGTATATAAAAATGCCTTCAATATGTGATTGGCTGTTAGAGATTCTTGCCTTATCTTTGTAGCATAGAATTTTTTTAATAGGTATTAGCTTACATATAGAACGTTATTAATAG
>VOFC01003297.1_pt1 | contig 10271 bp, 19 predicted proteins | sample 5384161 | NCBI WGS metagenome assembly VOFC01 (sample SAMN12384722, study PRJNA508395) | human gut metagenome | isolation source: healthy gut B | host: Homo sapiens | reverse complement strand
ATATAATTGATACATTTTAGTGATTATTACCATACTATGATGTATATTTTGAAGTATCAAAGTATAAAGAGACATCAAAATAAACGAACCAGAAAAATGTTCAGAATTAGTGTGGTTGCGATATAAATAAATTACCTGAAGATATGATAGACTTTGAAATAGAAGCTATAAAAAAACAATCAAAAAGGAATAAAATTCAGTGTGATAGATACTGATAATGAGAAAAGATAAATAATGAGTTTGATAAAAATCAGTTACCGAGAAATGATCGTTACCTGCTGCTGATTGCCTTACTGGACTTTAGAAAAAATTTATATAGGTAGGAGTTTATGTAAAATGAATTTAAGATATGAAGAAATAGATAGCAATAATCTGGATTTGGCAGTTAAAAATTCAAAAATGCAATATTTCCATTAGAAGATGGAAGGCAAAAATTATCTAGAAGGGATCACTAATGATCCTTATAGAAAAAAATGATAAATTACATTGTTTACGACAGTGAGGAGTTTTCTTGGGGTAGTTGGATTATATTCGTACATTGAATACCCTTTTTAGATTGTAGCTAAGTTGGTTTGGAATATTGTTAAAGAATATAAAAATGGTTATGGTTCTAAGATATTGATTTTTTAAAATTTAGCTTTGAGTAAAGCTATACTTCAATAAGAGTTTATACAGATGATGAATTCGATAAGGCAATTTTACTATATGAAAAGAAGATGATGATAAGAGAATCATATAATAACAGATTAGAAAGTGACGAAATAAATAAAAGGCACAATAATATATTCTAAGTCTTTAACAAAAGAGAAAACAAAGAAGTGGGATAATAAATTCTTAGGATTAACCAAAATTGAAAGTGAAAAAAAAAAAGGAAATGAAAATTATGGAGGGCTTAGAAAAAGCGATATCAATTGTGAAGAATAAAATGCATACAAACATACCCGAAATTGCTGAAAAATAAAGCTTTTTCCATTTAATCGTCTTTCGTAATTTGATTAAATTGTATTGAAACTCGTTGATTTTGATGGAAATAAAATAGATTGGAAGGGAGGGAATTATATGAATAATAAAAATAGAAACAATTTCAAATCTATTTGAAGGTAACGAAATAAGAAGTATATGGGATAGTGAAAAAGAAGAGTATTATTTTTTAGCGTAGTTGATATAATTGAGCATTAACAGGTAGCAAAGAGCCAAGAAAATATTGGTCTGTATTAAAAATAGATTAAAAAAGAAGGTAGTAAGAACTGACTACAAATTGTAGTCAGTTGAAAATGTTGGTACCAGATGGAAAGATTAGATTAAGAGATGTTATGATAACGAGGGACATTTTAGACCAATTGAGTCTGTACCTAGTCCGAAAAAGCAGAACCTTTTAAAACTTTTGGTTTGCAAATTTTGGGAAGTGAAAGAATAGATGAAGTATTTGATCCTGAAATAGCAGTAAATCGTGCAATTACATATTATCGTAATAAAAGGCTATACAGATGAATGGATAAAAAAGAAGGCTTACTGGAATAGTGGATAGATTAAAAACTTACAGATGTATGGAGGGAAGGCGGTATAACAAAGCCGATTGAATATGCTATGTTAACAAATGAAAATCTATAAAGTCTGGTCTGGAATGAAATCAAGTGAATATAAAGCATATAAGGGTCTTTAGAAAAAAAATTTAAAAGTTGCAGCCCGTGGTGGAAGTGTTGCTAAAGGTGCAAGAGATTTATACGAAAAAGAAACCAAAAAAGAAAAGCAATATCTGAAAAAATGCTTTAAATTATAAATATATAGATGAACAAAAACAAATAGGAGATAAAGAAAAGGTAAAAAAAGATGAATGAAGATATAATAATAGAAACAGATAGATTAATCTTAAGACAATGGAAATTAGATGATGTTAATGATGTAGTTGAAGGATTAAATAACTTAAATGTAACAAAGTGGTTAGCACAAGTACCATATCCATATACAGAAGAAGATGCTAAAAGTTTATAACTAAATCTATTGAAAATAATTTATATAACTTTGCAATTATTCTTAAAGAAGAAAAAATAAGGTCATGGTGGAACTCAATTAACTAATATAAGCTATGTACACAACGGTACAGCTAGTGGAGGTATTTGGTTAAAAGAAATATCAAGGTAAAGGCTATGGAACAGAAGCATTTGGAGCAAGAATTAAATATGCTTTTGAAGAACTGGGACTTAGAAGATTAGAAAATGGATATTTTAAAGAAAATGAAAAAATCACAAAAATGCAATTAAGATTTGGATATAAAGATGAAGGAGTAAGAAGAAAGAAATTTATATCGCAATCAACCGGAAAATATGAAGATGAATATATAACAGGACTATTAAAAGAAGAATGGATAAAATAATTTAGAGTTATACAAGATCAAAAAAAATATATTTCATCAATGGATGAATTTTATAATAGATATTTAAATGAAAATAAATAGGAAAAATGATGAAAGAAATATTAAATAAATAGGTGATTTTATGAAAGATACTGGATATTGAAATTGATTATAAATAAAAAAATAATAAAGAAAGAAGTGAAGAAGATGATAGGAATAAGTATAGCAGCAAAAAAAGAATGGGAAGCAACTTTAAATTATTTTGGATTGATCCATGAAGAATGTGAAAATATCCTTTTGGAGAATATTTTAAAAAACCATTGATAACAAAGAAGTTGTTTTTTTATTTAGGTGGAGTAAGAAAAATGAACGCATCAGCATCTACTCAATATATGATAGATCACTTTAATTTTACAAAAAATAATTGTAGCAGGAACTTGCGCTGGAATTAATGATAGTTATAGCCAATTAGATATTTTCATACCTAATAAGGCTGTTCAATATGATTGTACAGTTAAAGAAACAGAACCTTTAATAAAAGATTCATTTACTGTTTTAAATAATTTTGAAAATGAGTCAATTTTAACAGGTACTATAGGAACTGCTGATAAACCAGTTGTTATGTGGAAAGATTATTTGGAACTAAAAAGAAAATAATATCACAATAGCAGATACAGAATCAGCAGCTATTATGTATATATGTAGAGCGAATGGCGTTGAATGTATTGTTATAAAAGGAATATCAGATTTTCCTAAAAATGAAGCAGAAACTAGTAACGAAGAATCTCATGAAGAGCAATTGAATACATTTTTTAGAAAATATACCTAAAATAATGACAAAGATTTATGATCATTATTTAGTATATGCTTTAAGAACTAGTATAAATTATCAGGAATATGAATCAAAATCGACTACAATAAAAATAATGATTTATATGGGTATAACTAGGAAGTTAATAATAATTAAAAAGGAAGTGATAAATAATGGATATGTATCAAAAAAGAAAAATGAGACAAGAAAAAGAAAAATAATGATAGTCAAAAAAGTTTTTCAAAGGTTTCCTTTTCGTGGTATAGTACGAATTATATAAACACTAGCCGAAACTATTGAAAAAAACAACATTTTTTTCAAATTTTTTATCTTTCGTAATTTGATAAATTGGAGGTGAATATATGTCAAATAAAATAATAGAAGTTCAAAATATTAAAGTAAATATTACAAACATAGATGATAATGATTATATTTGTATTTCTGATTTTGGTAAATACAAAGAGGGAAAATCGAAAGCTGATGACATTATAAGAAACTGGCTAAGAAATAGAATTACTTTGGAATTTTTAGGAACATGGGAGTCGATTTATAATCAAATTTTAATTCCGTCGAATTCGACGGGTTTAGAAAAAGTGCAGGACTTCACACATTTACATTAAGTGTTACAGAATGGTGTGAAAAGACAAATGCAATTGGTATATATTCAAAACGAGGAAAAATACGGAGGAACTTATGCTCATAAAGATATTGCATTTGAGTTTGCTTCTGCAATAAGCCCTGTATTCAAATTATATTTAATAAAAGAATTTGAGAGATTAAAGGAAATTGAAAATCAAAACAGAGAATGGGATGTAAAAAGAATATTAACGAAAAACAATTATTTAATACATACGGATGCAATTAAAAATTACATATTGCCAGATAATGATTTTTATAAAAATAGAGAATGGTTAAAATATGCTGAAGAAGCTGATATTTTAAATGTAGTCATATTTAACACAACTAAGAAATGGAGAGAACTTAATCCTGATTTAGCTAAGAATTCAAATGTTAGAGATTATGCTACAATAAATGAATTAACAGTATTATCAAATTTAGAATCACATAATGCTGAATTAATAAAAGAAGGAAAAAGCAAAGAAGAGAGATTTGAAATTTTAAGTAAAATTGCGAAATATCAATTAGATATACTTAACAATGCAGAAAAAAATAAAATTATTGGGAGATGGAAATAAAAAAAGGAGTGATAAAATGAATAATTGGAGTTTCGGAATAGACAATGACAAATTAATTGGATTAGTGTTAGAAGGAAAGAAAACTGCTACATCATCTTTATATAACTTTGATAAAATTCCGGTAATTGGGGAAGAGTCGATTATTCATTTTGATAATGAAAAGGATGCTTGTATAGTAGAAACAGTAGATTACAAAATAATAAAGTATAACGAAATGACAGAAGAACTTGCAAAGTTAGAAGGTGAAGGAGATTTATCACTTAATTATTGGAAACAAGTTCATTTGAATTTTTTAAATCTGTTAATCCAAATTTTAAAGAAGATGATAAGATAATCTTTGAAATATTTAAAGTTACTAAAAATTTAGTCGAAGAGAGATTAAAACTAGGAAAAAAGTATAGCAAGTAAAAATACAGATTTACTTGGAAATATAGTTAAAGTAGAAGAAATAAATTCAGGATTTAATAATACACTATTTAATATTAATGATAAATATGTAATTAAAGTATGCACTAATAAAGAATTGGAAAATACTTTCGAAAATGAAAAAAGATTTTTATTTATCTAATAAGGATAATTGTTTTATTCCCAAATTATATAAATATGATGATTCAAAAGTGGATTGTGATTATATATATGAAGTTATAGAGAAAATAAAAGGAAAAACACTTTATTATTATTGGTATAAAATGAATGAAGCAGATAGAGAAAAAACAATAGAAAAACTAATTGATATAATAAAAAATTCCATTCAGTTAATGGAAAAGAATATGACTGGAAAAATAAAATTAAAGGCGAAATAAAAAATAGAATTATCAAATGTAAAAAATATTTTAAAATTAAAGATTACAATATGATATTAGAAAGTATAGATAAATATGATGAATATTTATCTGATAATAAATTTGCATTGATTCATAATGATTTACATTTTGATAATGTTATTTATAATAATGGAAAACTCACAATAATTGATTTTAATGATTCTATACAAGCACCAATTGATTTTGAATTTAGATTATTATATATGTGTCAAGAACAACCATGGAAATGGGCGGATATTGAGATGGATCCATATCAAAAGCCAGAGGACTATAAAAACATTTGGAACTATATAAAAAGTACTATAAAGAGTTAAATGAAATAAAGTTTTTAGAACAAAGAATGATCATTTATAGAATTTGGAATGATATAGGTCATTTAAAGAAATATCATAATGTTGAATTAACTAAAGGAATAGTTGAAAATTCGAAAAAATTAATATAGTAAATATAAAGGAAGTGATGTATAAAGAATAAAATAATTATTGACACAGAAGCAGCTGAAAATGTAAAAATGATATTTGACAGTATAGAAAAAGGCTTAAGCAAGAAAGAAATAGTAGATATTTTAAATAATAAAAAAATCAAAACTCAATGGAATATATTAAAAACTCGGATGAAGGAAAGATGTGGAATATCAGTATGATTATTGAGTCCTAAATAATAAAGTATATATTGGAGATTTAATTCAACAAAAGCGAAAACGAATTAGTTTCAAAAATCATAAATTTGTAAAAAACAAGAGAAGACGAGTTAATAATCACAAAAGAATAATCATATGGAGATAATAAGCAAAAGAGCAATTTGAAAGAGTGCAAGATATAATTAAACATTCAGCAAAAGTAAATTCAAATAATGAATATGACATTTTTTCAGGATATTTGAAATGTACAGAATGTGATAGTAACTTGACTATTAGAAAGAGTAAAGAATATACATATTATGCTTGTTCATCTTATGTGAGAAAAAGAGGATGCGATAATAAACATACAATAAGAAAAGATATTTTAGAGGAAAAAGTTATTACAGAAATAAGTAATAGACAAACAACCCAAATAGATAAGTTGAATAGAAAGTATATTTATGATTTGATAAATATGATATACTTAAATAAAGATGGATCAATAAAAATAGAGTTTAAAAGAAAATAATTAATAAATAGGAGATGAAATGGATAATTTAAAGCAATTAAAAAAATGAAGAAATAGTTGATTTAATAAAAAGTGGAAAAGTAGAAGTGGCTGATATTGTTGATTCAGAATTTGTCCTACTTGCTTTGATAAAAAAACAATCATATTTTATATGGAGACAATACTGATAAAATGATATTTGAAAATGACAAATTGAATGCTTTTTAGTAGGAAATCCAAGAGCAGATGGACATACTGCAATAAGCACTAAAAACACATTATAAAGATATGATGGAAATAGATGATGAAACATGTAATGAAATATTTTGTATTAGCTAAAAAAAAATAATGAATATTTTAAAAGATGTTTATAATGCTGAAAGTGTATATCTTTGTACAATGTGTGATGGACCAATGAATCATTTTCATATTCAATTAATTCCACGATATTCATTTGAAAAAAGAGGTTCAAAAAATTTTGTAAAACCAAGATTTGAATATAAAGAAGATAAAGAAAAATTATTAGAATTGAGAAAACAATTAAATTATAAAGTAGGTGAGTAAAATGAGTAATGAAAAAGTTGTGCAAGTACAAGTATAAACTGGTATCCCGACATATGAAAAAGCCATGGATCAAATAGAACAAGATGTTAAACTAGTAGATATAATAATAGAAATACTAGATGCTAGAATACCAACTAGCCAGAACCCAGAAGTGCAAAAAATAATAAAAAATAAAAACAGAATAATAATATTAAATAAAGCTGACTTGTCAGAAGAAAAAGAAAACAAAAAAATGGGTAGAATATTTTGCAAAGAAAGGTATACCATCAATATTATGCGATTCAAATAAAGGTGAAGGTATAAACAAAATAACCAAACAAATAAATGAAGTAATGCAAGAAGAACTAGAAAAGCAAAAAGCAAAAGGAAGAACTTCAAAAAATAATAAGAGCAATGATACTAGAGTACCAAATGTAGGAAAGTCATCATTTATAAACAGAGTGTCGAATAAAGTGGCGATGCAAGTTGGAAATAAACCAGGAGTAACAAAACAAAAACAATGGATACGTTTATCTAATAACATAGAATTACTAGATACTCAGGAGTGTTATGGCCTAGATTAGAGAAAGAAGAAATAGCTTTAAATCTAGCATATACAGGTACAATCAAAAGCGAGATACTAGATGAAGTGGAGATTGCGTATAACTTGTTAAAATACTTACTTGAAGAATATAGACAAGCAGTAGTTGACAGATATTCTCTAAATTCAGAAGTAGTGGAAAAAATACTTTCAACCGATCAACTTGCGGAAAATGAGCGAATAGTAGAAGTGATGAACTACATAGGAGAAAAAAAGAGGAGCAGTAGCAAAAGGAAATACAATAGATTTAAATAAAGTATCAAAATAATATTAGATGACTTTAGAAGCGGAAATTTAGGAAGAATTACGCTAGAAAAAGTAGAAAGGTAAAAAATGATAGAAATAATAAACAGAGAAAAAAGATATATCAGAAGTAAACACAATGTCACCACTTACTTGGGCATATGTGGGAGATGCTGTGTATGAATTGTTTATCAGAATGAATTTAGTAAAATACAAAAAGTCGAAACCACATATGTTACATATTGAATCAATAAAATATGTAAAAGCAGAAGCTCAAGCAAATATATTGAAAAACATATATGATAATCTGTAGGGGTCACCAGAATAAAGCTATTATTTTAATAGCTTTTATTTTTTGTACATTTTGCATGTTATGTAATTCTAAATAAAAAAAACTGTCGATGAATCACAAACAAAATTTTGTAAAAAGTGTTGACAAATGAAAAAATAAAATGTAGTATATATACGAACAAAAATTTGGAGGCTAATAAAATGATTACAACATTACACATAAAAAATATTGGAATAATTGATGATATTGTAATTGATCTAAATAAAGGATTGAATGTATTAACAGGAGAAACAGGTGCTGGAAAAACATTAATAGTAGACTCTTTAGGGATAATTGCAGGGGGCAGATTTTCAAAAGATATGATAAGAAGAGGTCAAAATATGTCTTTTGTTGAACTTGCATTATATTTACCGGATAATCCTAATTCAATTGATGGAAATATTGTAGTGTCCAGAGAAATAAATACATCTGGAAAAAATTTATGTAAAATAAATGGAAGATTAGTAACTGTAAACGAGTTAAAAAATTTTATGAAGAATATAATAGATATTCATGGACAATATGATAATCAAACTCTAATGGATACAGAATTTCATACTAAATATTTAGATAAATTTATTGGCACCAGAATTGCTGAAATACACAAAAAATATGTTGAACTATATACTGAATATATAGAACTAAATAAAATGCTAAAAAATAACTATGGCGACGAGATAGAAAAACAAAGAAAGCTTGATTTATTACAGTATCAATATAAAGAAATAAAAGGCTAAATCTCAAAAATGGAGAAGATGAGCAACTAGAAGAAAAAAGAAAAATAATAATGAGTTCAGAAAAAGTTGCGGAAGCCTTAAACATTGTTAGTAATAATTTAGAAGGAAATATAATAGATGTAATAAATGATTCTATTAGAGCATTAGAAAAAATCGAAGATGTAAACAGTAAGTATAGTGAAAAATTAGTAGAAATGAAAAATATATATTATGAAGTACAAGAAGTAGCACGAGATATTTCATCAATGAAAGAAGACATTTATTTTGATGAAAGAGAAAGAAATGAAATCGAAGAAAGACTGGATGAAATATATTCACTGAAGAAAAAGTACGGGAATACTATAGAAAAAATATTAGATTATAAGGAAGAACTTGAAAAAGAAATTGATAGAATTGAGAATTTAGATGAAGAGAATAGAAAAACAAAAGAAAAAATAGAAAAAATAGTAGCCACAATGGAAGAGCTATGTAAACAGATAGAAGAATTAAGAGAAAAGAACTCAAAAATACTGAATGAAAAAATCAATGAAGAACTTGTACAATTAGAGATGAAAAATGCTAGATTCAATGCAAAAGTAATAGAAGATGGGGAATTTTCGATTAATGGGAAGAGTCATGTTGAATTTGTAATTACAACTAATCTTGGAGAAGAAGAGAAAAAATTAAATAAAATCGCATCTGGTGGAGAGATGTCTAGAATCATGCTTGCAATAAAAACTGTATTATCAGATATAGATGAAGTTCCGGTTTTAATATTTGATGAAATCGATACAGGAATAAGTGGAAAAGCAGCAAATTCAGTAGGAAGCAAATTGAAAAAAATAGCAAAAAAACATCAAGTAATAATAGTTACACATTTGGCTACTATTGCAGCTCAAGGGGATTATAATTATTACATTTATAAAGAAGTAGCTTGCAAATAAAACAAATACAAAAGTAAAATTAATGAATGAAGATGAAACTATTAGAGAAGTAGCAAGGATAGCATCAGGAGAAATAACAGAAATATCTTTATCTCATGCTAGAGAACTAAGAAATAAGAATGTATAATAAAAAATAATTAAAAAAAGAATTGAAATAAACTATAAAATAAGTATACATAAACGTGGAAAAATATTTACATATTCATTTTTCTAGTATATAATATAAACATAAAAATTGAAAGGTTGATAAATATGTTTAATATAGATAAAAGAATATTATATATAATAATTGCAATATTTACAGTAAGCACAATTGTACAATACATACAAAATCCAATGGAATTATTAGCACTTCTTCTTACTCTACCGGGAGTAATTGTAGCTATAACATTTCATGAATTTGCACATGCATTTGTGGCAGATAAATTGGGAGACGATACTCCGCGAAGACAAGGTAGATTAAACTTAAATCCATTATCGCATATTGATCCAGTAGGTTTCTTTATGTTGATATTTGCTCACTTTGGGTGGGGAAAACCAGTAGAAATTAATCCCACAAATTTTAATAGAAAGAGGTCAATG
>VOFC01003950.1_pt1 | contig 10277 bp, 12 predicted proteins | sample 5384161 | NCBI WGS metagenome assembly VOFC01 (sample SAMN12384722, study PRJNA508395) | human gut metagenome | isolation source: healthy gut B | host: Homo sapiens | reverse complement strand
AACCGCCGGAAGTGGTATACGGTTCATGACCGATCTGGAAATCTATGTGGATGGATATGTCAGCGCAAACATTCAAAACCTCAATGCTGGTCTGGAAGCGACCCGGCAAATGCTGAAAAAGAAGTATGCAGCAGATGAAAACGATCTATACATGAGCACCTTGAAGCTGGGGCAGATCGATGAAGATGAGTACTTTGGTCGGGTCTTGTATGACGAGTTGGTGGCCATCCTGAAGAACATCAAGACGGAACACCGCAAGGACAAGACCACTTCGGATGGTGGAAACTTGAAGGGTCTGCGGATGAAAAGAAGATTCGAACAGCATTGAAGGCAATCGGCATCAACTACGATAAGCTGACAGAAGATGAAAGAAAGCTGATAAAGAAGATCCTTTATAAAACGGCAATGCTGAAACCGGGGACACTTGCAGGCAACCGGGGCAAGCACAGACGCTGATCATTTGCCCTGCGCCTTATAGGGGAAAAACGCTGCTACGGCAGGACAGGAGAATGTACACCATTGGTTCCTCTGCAAGCCTGCGCTGGGTGGGCAGAAACCATTAGCTGCCATCCCCATCCGCGCATCCTTCTGCCGCAGAATAGGTGCTTGCCGGAGCTGTTCGCAGTCCCTTTTCCGCATCAGCCGGAACCAAGGTGTAACACAACGTCTAATCATAATTGGAAATACTGCACAAATGTGTTATACTCAGACAAGGAATTATACTAGAATCATAGGAAGATTAGTATATGGTCCGCTTTTTGGGATGAGAAGTGCGTTACAATAAAAAAACACCGACGGAGGAAGTCGATATGCCTGAGAAAAAAGTTGTTGATGTCATGTGGGATGACAGTCCGGTGGATGTATCTGCCGAAGTGAATTTTATCTGGTCCATTGCAAATAAACTGCGCGGACCGTACCGCAGCGACAAATATAAGGATGTTATCATTCCGATGACGATCATCCGTCGCTTTGAGTGTGCTCTTGCACCTACCAAGCAGAAGGTCGTAGACCAGTTCAAAGCAAACCCGAATTTCCCGGCAAAGGCGATGTATCGCATTTCCGGCTTCCAGTTCTACAATACCAGTGAATTTGACCTCGCAGAGCTTGTAAATGACGCAGACCATATTGCCGCCAATTTTAAGAGCTATTTGCAGGGGTTTTCCGCAAATGTGCTGGAAATCTTGATGTCCAAGGAGCGCGGTCTGAACTTTGGCGAAGAAATCGACAAGATGGACAAGAATAACCGCCTGCTCTCTGTCGTTAAAGCATTTTCTGAACTTGACCTTGATCCTCGCACCATCGACAATGTGAAGATGGGGTATATTTTTGAAGATCTGATTCGCAAATTTTCAGAAAACGCCGAGGCTGGCGACCATTACACTGGCCGGGACATCATCAAGCTGATGGTCAATATCCTGCTGGCGGAAGGTTGTGATGATATCTTCGATGACGGTAAGGTCATCACAATATTGATCAGGCTTGTGGTACGGGTGGTATGCTGTCCACCGGCTTTAATTTTATTAAACGCTATAATCCCACGGCAGATGTGCGCCTGTTCGGGCAGGAAATCAACCCGGAATCTTACGCTATGTGCCTTGCCGAAATGCTCATCAAGGGACAGAATGCCGAAAATATCTGCTATCAGGACACCATGAAAGCAGACCGCTTTAAAGGCACGAAAATGCGTTTTGTGCTGGAAAATCCTCCTTTTGGCACCGCTTGGGGCGGTAAAGATGCGGCCGAAGGCGTTGAGGATGCCGTCAACGCAGAATATCAGAAAGGCTTTGACGGCCGCTGGGGCGCAGGACTGCCCGGTTCCGGTGATATGCAGATGCTGTTCTTGCAGTCTGCTATAGATAAGATGGACGACAATTTTGGCCGTGCTGCCATTATCGAAAATGGCAGTCCTCTTTTCTCCGGTGGCGTAGCGTCCGGTGAGAGCCAGATCCGCCGCTGGATGCTGGAAAGCGATCTGATTGAGGCGATTATTGCGCTGCCTACTGACCTGTTTTATAACACCGGCATTGCTACATATATCTGGGTCCTCTCAAAGAACAAGCGCCCGGAGCGCAAGGGCAAAATTCAGTTGATTGATGCTTCTACGTTCTTCAAAAACTGCGGAAAGCACTGGGTGATAAGAAAAATGAAATTTCTCCTGAGGATCGCAGCGCCGTTACAAAACTGTATGCGGATTTTGCAGAGAATGAATATTGTAAGATTTACCCCAACGAGGAGTTTATTTATCGTGAGTATACGGTCATGCAGCCGCTGCAGCGCAGCTATGCTATTACGGAGGAACGCATTGAAACCATGCTTTCCAAGGGATCGCTATCTGCCTTGTATGACCAGTCCAAGGTGGACGAACTGGAAAATGCCGAAGAACTGACCGGCAAGGATCAGAAGAAGTTGGAGGCATATCAGGCAAATAAGCCGGTTTATGATGCCATTGTCGCCACACTGAAAGCGGCAGTTTCGAGCGGATTTATAATTGCCCGGCAGAGTTTACTCCGGTGCTGTTCAAAGCACTGTCTGCGGTGACTGCCGACAAAAAGTTGCTGGAAAAGATTGCAGACGGCCTTTCAGTCATGGACAAAAATGCTGAGATTCAGCGGGATCGCAAGGGCAGCATCATCTACGACAAAGAAACCAAGGATACCGAACAGGTAAAATGGGAAGAGAATATCGAGGACTATATGGCAAGAGAAGTTCTGCCGCACATCCCGGATGCCGCTGCATTCTTCGAGGAGAACCTTAGCGCCAAGAAGCCTGTTATCAAAACCGGCGCAGAGATCCCGTTCACACGGTATTTCTATAAATATCAGCAGCCGACAGCAAGTGAAGAACTGGCAACACGGTTTTCTGAATTGGAACGGTCTGTCTCCGAGCGTGTCGCTAAATTGTTTGGGTAAGGCGGTAAAACTATGCGTGAAATGAAGGATAGTGGGATTGAGTGGATTGGAAAGGTGCCCGTTGAATGGAAAATTGATAATCCCCAATACCACTTTAGTCAGAGAAAAGATCGTGCGAAACAAGGCATGGTACAGTTGACTGCTTCTCAAAAAATATGGGGTGATTACTCAAACCGAATACATGGAGAGGACAGGTGCAAATATAGTCACAGTTCAAAAGGACTTTGATATACTGAAACTCGTATGTGCTGGAGATTTTGTGATCCACATGAGGAGTTTTCAGGGGGACTGGAATATAGTGAAAAGACCGGAAGCATTAGCTCTGCTTATGTTATGTTAATTCCAAGCAATAGCATTAGTGAACCGAGATACTATAAGTGGTTTTTTAAGTCCAGCAACTATATTGATGCGTTAAGCAGTACCTCAAATCTGGTGCGCGACGGTCAGGCTATGCGGTGGTCGAATTTTATACAGTTACCAATACTGTTTCCGCCCGCAGAGGAACAACAGCGCATTGCTGATTTTCTTGATGCCAAATGTGCTGAAATTGATGCACTGACCGCCGACATCCAAACCCAGATCGACGCGCTGGAGCAGTACAAGAGATCTGTTATCACCGAAACCGTCACCAAAGGGCTGAATCCCGATGCCAAGATGAAGGATAGCGGAATTCAGTGGATTGGCAATATGCCAGCTCACTGGGATGTTATCCGCGGCAAGTACATTCTTCGCTATATGCAGAAGCCCGTGCGTGAAGATGACGGTGTAATCACTTGTTTCCGAGATGGCGAGGTTACTCTCAGAAGCAATCGTCGTGAGGATGGATTTACAATGTCCGACAAGGAAATCGGTTATCAAGGTATTGATGTCGGTGATTTGGTCGTTCACGGAATGGACGGTTTCGCAGGTTCTATTGGCATCTCCAATTCAAGAGGCAAGGCTTCTCCGGTTCTCAATGTGCTAGATACCGATCAGTGCAAGCGGTACATCATGTATTATCTGCGCAGCATGGCTTACAGTGATGTGTTTCTTGCTTTGGCGACCGGTATTCGTGTGCGTTCCTGTGACCTTCGGTGGAATAAGCTTGCGGAGCTTTCCTATCCTGTACCGCCGCTGGATGAGCAGAATGCCATCGTAAAGCACATTGATTCTGTGCTTTCAAAAGCGGATGCTGTTATCGCTGATAAAAAGCACAGCTTGCAACACTCGATGAGTATAAGAAATCGTTGATATTCGAGTATGTAACCGGCAAGAAGAAGGAGGTACCCACATCATGAAAGTTGAATATGTAACATCACCTATTGGCGGAGGAACCGAACTTTATATTTCTGCCGCCGAGTATAAGCGAGTTAACAGCAAAGATGGGTGGAGTGACCGTCAAAACCTGATATTTGCAGTACGATCCTATACTCAAACAAATCAAAGCAGGAATAAGATCAAGAGCAGAGATTTAGAAGAAGCGTTCCGACATATTAAAAAAAGACGGAACCATTGTTCTTGCAACTAAATTGGCCGGGGAATTTGCGTGGTGTGAGATATATGTTATCACAGATAACAAAATTATTCCGGTTCTCACAAGCAGTGACGGTGAAAATTTTAACATCAACTATTCAGAAAAGACAAAACGAGAATTGAATCGTAAACCGTGAGATGAGGCATTGATAGACATGAACAATATCCTCTCAGAAAAAGAATATCAGCATTTCATCATGGACAGGCTTGTGCAGGACAATGGCTACATTGTCCGTAAGGCAACAAGCTATAACCGCTCCTTTGCTATGGATCGGGAACTGCTGTTTCGATTTTTGAACGATACACAGCCGGATGAGATGGATGCGCTCCGCAAGATCTATAAAACGGATCTGGAGGATACGATTGTTGGCTTCATCAATGCCGAGGTCACCAAAGCGCGCGGCAGCTTGTTGGATGTGCTGAAGCATGGCATAGAAATCTCCAACATGAAGCTGGAATTCATGTATACCAAACCCGCTACTACCTTTAACCGGGAACTGCTGGCAAAGTATGAAAAGAATATCTTTTCCGTTATGGAGGAGGTCTGGGCAAGCGACAAAGAGCGCGTTGATCTGGTGATTTTTCTGAACGGTCTTGCTATCATGTCCTTTGAACTGAAATGCAATGCTGCAGGTCAGTCCTATCAGGATGCCATCTATCAGTATCGTGTTGACCGTGACCCGAAAACCCGTCTGTTCTGGTTTAAAGCAGGTTGCCTTGTGAACTTCGCTATGGACCTGGAACAGGTCTATATGACCACTAAACTCGCAGGCAACGCCACCTTCTTCCTGCCGTTCAACATGGGCAACGGTGAAGGGGTCAACGCCGGTGCGGGAAACCCGACCTTCAAAGACAAATACAGCGTGTCCTATATGTGGGAGGATATTCTGACCAAGGATACCGTCCTTGATCTCATCAGTAAGTTCATCTTTATCGAAACTAAGGAAAGCAAGGATGAGCTGACAGGGAAAACGAAAAAATCCGAAAATGTCATATTCCTCGGTATCATCAGTTTGATGTGATCCGCAAACTGCTGGGTGATGTCCGTGATAATGGCACAACGCAGAATTATCTGATCCAGCACAGCGCAGGCTCCGGCAAAACGAACTCTATCGCATGGCTGGCGCACCGCCTGACTTCTCTGCACGATGCGGATAATAAAATCATCTTTGACAATGTTGTGATCATCACTGATCGAGTTGTGGTTGATCGTCAGCTGCAGAAAGCGATTATGGGCATGGAGCATAAAGCGGGGGCTTATCCGTGTCATGGACGATAAGTGCAACTCGGCAGACCTTGCCATTGCTCTGAACGGCAATACGAAAATCATCGCCACTACAATTCAGAAATTCCCGTATATTGTAGACAGTGTTGCCGGGCTGAAAAACAAGCATTTTGCGGTTATTATCGATGAGGCACATTCCTCCACGGCAGGTAAGGACATGGCAGCGGTCACAAAGTCGCTGGGTGCAGGAGAACAAGAAGGCATCGATGTGGAAGATATGATTACGGGTGAAATCCGCAGAAACGGCAAACAGGCGAATGTTTCCATGTTCGCTTTCACCGCCACCCCCAAGCCCACAACGATTCAATTGTTTGGTCGACTGAACACCAAAGGGCAGCGTGAGGCGTTTCATATCTATTCTATGAAACAGGCCATTGAGGAGGGCTTTATCCTTGATGTGCTTCAGAACTATACCACTTATGATACCTTTTATCAGCTGAACAAGGAGATTGAAGAAGATCCTCGATGCAAGACTGCTGATGCAAAGCGGCAAATTGCGCGGTTTGTGGAACTGCACGAGACGAACATTGCACAGCGTGTAGAGGTTATCATTGAACATTTCCGCACAACAGTGATGCCGGAACTTGGCGGTATGGCAAAGGCAATGGTCATCACTGCTTCCCGGCAGGGCGCGGTCAAATACCGTCAGGCGTTTGAGAATTATACAAAGAAAAAGGCTATACCGATATCAAAGCTTTGGTTGCATTTTCTGGCAAAGTAAAGCTCCCGGACGATGAAACCGAATATTCCGAGGCTTCCATGAACGGTTTCCCGGAGGATCGTCTGACAAAAAGAATTTGATAAGGACGAATATCAGGTACTTCTGGTTGCGAATAAGTATCAGACCGGGTTTGACCAGCCGAAACTCTGCGCTATGTATGTTCTCAAAAAGCTGAAGGGCGTATCTGCCGTTCAGACGCTCTCCCGCCTGAACCGTATCTGCCCGCCGTTTGAGAAGAAAACCTTCGTGCTGGACTTTGCAAATACATACGAAGATATCAAAGCAGCGTTTGCACCATACTATACGACTACGCTGCTCTCCACTTCCGTAACGCCGACGGCGATTTATGATCTGGAAGCTCAAATCGATGCGTACACCGTGCTTGACCCGGATGATATCGAAAAAAAGCCAACGAGCTGCTGTATAAGAAGAATATATCTGCCAAGGACAAGCAGAAGCTGACGTTTTACTTTAAACGGGCAAAGAATATGATCGAAAAATACGATCTTATCAAACAGCACGAGATCGTATCTGCGATGCGGCACTTTGTCCGATTCTATGAGTTTCTGTTGCAGGCATCCTGTTTTGAGGATACTGATCTGCACAAGAAATACAACTTTATCACATATCTTCTGGCCTATATCAATATCAAACATCCGGGCGGTGGATACAACCTAGACGGAAAGATTAAGGCAACCAATTTTGTTCAGAAAAAGGTCGAGGAACATACAACGTCAAACCTTGTTGCACAGCCAGTGGTGAAATTGCCGACTGCCGAAAATTTCGGGCTTACTGAAGCAAAAGAGAAACGGCTTTCAGAGATTATTGCGGAGATCAATAGCCGTACCGGAAAGGCCTATAACAATGATGTGGCGGTTAAGGCTATGTTACAGATCAGGGACATCCTTTTAAAATCGGATAAACTGAAAACCAGTGCGCGAAACAATACCGTCAAAGACTTTGAATTTTCTTATTTTGATGATATTGACGATGCCTTGATTGAAGGATTAGAACAGAATCAGGATTTCTTCTCACTTCTGCTAAGCAATGAAGAAATCAAACGGCAGGTGCTCGGTATTTTTACAGAAGAAATATATAAGAGCTTGCGGGAAGCTTAATGTAAAATAGTATATGAGGTAGAGTGAAGGTGCAAATATGAATAAATATCGTACGCAATACTATGATTTTGGCGATTTAGCAATTCCAAACGAATTAATGAAGTGCGAAGAAGTTTTAAATGACTTTGGAAAATGGAATTCTTACAAGAGCATTGACCAAATTATAGAACTCTATAACGTAAAACGCTATATTGATTCAGGAATCAGACTGCAGAAATGGACAGATGAGATTTATTCCGTTTATCAGGAGCGAGCAAAAACAATTCTAGGAGTTATAGGCAGATTCTTTTCAACAGTTGAGTTATCAGAATATGCTGGATTGTACAAGGAAACGGATGTTTTGTATAAGGAAATTTTTTGGGATATTTTTGCTGAGACAAAACAGTATAAAAAATTTGATGATGCTTCATTTGAGAAAATGGTTTTTGAAACAGGCGCCCCGCTTCGATGTATCCTTGGACAGAAAGAAACTGTCGCTAGGTTTGGAGCGGTGATACGGAAATATATATTGGAAGATGTTCGAAATACTGAGTTTTTAGTATCGAGCTTTTTGGAAAAGCGTGAAAAACCAAAGCAAAATTATTTCTTGCCAAAGGAACTTACCGATAGCGATAAAGAGATTTTGGTACAAAAATATATTGATTTGCCGCAACCGAATATGAATTATCTTGAGTTGATTGCGCAAGAAGATAATCCGGACAAGCTACGGTTAAGTGATCGAACAAAATTCAATGCATACAAACGCCTCGAAAAAATGAGGAGCGAATTTTTGACATCACATAGAGCGATAGAAACAACTATGGGGGTCAGCTTTCGTCCAATGGATGGAACCGGTGAGATAAGGTATGATATAAGCGAACCGCTAAAACCATTAATAGAATATGATACGGTATGGCTTGAAAATAATTTGGATTATGCGACAATTCTTCAAAATTTCTACTGGTTTGAGGTCGTTGATTTGAAAAGTCGATGTAATTTGGTTTCAAATGAGTCTGACCTAGGAATATTTGATACGGTGTTTGGATTACATGGGCGAAAGGAATATGCAACAGGGCAAAGTTTTGAAATAAAAAATTCGTTTGCACTTCTACAAATACGTGGATACTATGAATTTCTGAAACGACATGGTGTTGAGCTGGAAAGCGTTTACCAATGGTTTTTTGAAGTTTATCTGAAAGAAGAATTTGGAATTGATGGATATGTGTATGATGAGACTTCCTCAAACGCAAAATTTGGAGAACGCAATAAGTTAATTGTCAGTAAGATTGATCATGTTTTAAAGCAGTTTAGCTTATATTGCGCTGATTTAAGAATTGATCGTGAATATCTGGAATTTTCTTCTCAACAAACAAATTTTTCAACTGTTCCAAGTCTTGTTGAGAATAAATATGCGTATTGTAATGATGTGAAACTGAAAAATGAAATGTATTATCTTTTTTTCCTCACAATCAATGTTGACATATTTGGAACGTCTGGGAAAGGGTTATGATTCTCTTTTTTGAAATGATTTCTAAAGAGAAAGTATATTATAAAGATTTTAATGAGATACAACAAACGAGAATAGAATACTTGCTGCAAAGAGGTGCAATAATCAAGTGCGTAGATGGAATTATTTTGATTAATAAAGAGCGCCTTGAAATTTTAATTCAAATATATAAAAAAGATTTTTTGTGTATAGCATCTGAAAATACTGAGAGTGAACCGTTGAATACGCTTATTAGTCAAAAAAGAACTCAGGCTTGAAAAGACGTTGTTTTCGATACCTGAGCAAAAATATTTTAACTATCTTCTAAATAAGGCAGAATTCTCTAACGGTCTGGATTTAAGAAATAAATATGCACACTCAACGAACTCGCTAGATGAGCGCACACAATATCAGGATTATTTACGTCTGTTGCTCGTAATGGCGATTATTATTATAAAAATTAATGAGGAATTTATTCTAAAAAGTAAGCATGAACAACAGGAGAAAGGAGGCCCTGTATGACAGTAAAGAGCATTTTGGAAATGCTTCGATACGGCGAACGAATTAACCTTGAATGCAAAGAAGCTAAGAGCGATGTGCCCAAGGCAGTATGGGAGACATACTCTTCATTTGCGAATACCAACGGTGGCCTGATTTTGCTGGGTGTCAAAGAAAACATAGGAGAGGAAGATTTTTCTAAAAGATTTGAAATTACAGGCGTTAGGAATGCTGATAAAGTTATAAAAGACTTTTGGAACACACTGAATAGTGCGAAAGTTAGTACAAGCATATTAGTGGATGCCGATGTGACATCGGTAGACTATGATGGTAAAACTTTAGTGTGTGTTCATGTTCGAACGAAGTACAAAAGCGTGAAGTGAAAATTTACGCTGACTTTTACGCTGAAAGTTTGATTTGCGCTGAAAATACGCTGACTTTCCGAGATTTACGCTGAAAATACGCTGACTTGGTATGGTTTACGCTGAATTTGCGCTGAAAAACGCGCGCCGCGCGATTAGCGTTTTTGCCGCGCGTTTTCTGCGGCTCAATTCTCCGGCCTGCCGTGGTCGCAGCCGAGAGAAAGATAACGCTTCATCTCCCCTCTCAGCACCATCTGTGCATACTCCAAGGGCTTATTATACAGCAGCCAGTCCAGCTCCGCCCGCTGTGCCGGGGCGTTGCCGTACTCGTCCTCAATGGCAATGCAGTCTATGGCAACAGCAGAGCCATCTGCGAACCGGGACTTCCACCCGGTTAGTATCCATGT
>VOFC01002306.1_pt1 | contig 10282 bp, 17 predicted proteins | sample 5384161 | NCBI WGS metagenome assembly VOFC01 (sample SAMN12384722, study PRJNA508395) | human gut metagenome | isolation source: healthy gut B | host: Homo sapiens | reverse complement strand
TTTAAAATAGAAAATTTAGAAAGCATTATGTTTTGGGCTTTCATAATAGGAAATATAATATATTATATAATAGGAATTTTATTAGCCTTTGTATTTAAAGATAATAGAGCTTTTTGTAAATATATATGTCCTATTACAATATTTTTTTTAAAACCAGCTAGCTATTTTTCTTATATGAGAATTATATGTAATAATGAAGAATGTATTAATTGCAAAAAGATGTATAAAAAAATTGTCCTATGAATGTTGATATATTAGACAATTCGAGAAAAAAAAAAATGGAACTGAATGTATTTTATGTTTGAATTGTATTAATGGATGTCCGAAAACATGCACTAAAATTAAAGTAAAGTTTATAAAAAATTAAGAGGAAAATTAACAAAGTTATATTGATGTATTTAGATTTATAACTTATAAAATAAGAAAGCCTCCTTGAGATATTATCTCTTGGTGGCTTGAGCTTTTTATTAGAAAATAGTATAATAAGAATGATTTTTTTAGAAAACTAAAGCTAGTTGTTAAATAGTAATTTATGGAGGTAAAATAACTATGAATATAAAACAGCAAAAACAGATAAAAAGCATTTTTAACTGAAAAATTTGGAAATGATAAGGGAAAGAATTTATTTAATAAGCAAGAAATAATACTTAATGAACTTATTAAAAATATAAAAAAGACAAGTCAGAAAATCAGATGAAAGTGCTTGTACAAACTATTCTTCCTCGTATAGCTTTGTATAAAGTTTTGGCAAAAGATGGTTTTTCGGAAGAGGATGCATATAAGTATATGCAAAAATATATGATTGATAAGGTTGCAACAAAAAAACATTCATCTACGGCAAAAATGGAAATAATACCAGGATTTTACTCAATTTACAGTAATATATTTCTTAAAATCATGCGCAGAACTGATTTGCAGGAAAGTGTACAAAATTACGGTAAAGATTATTTTGATGTAACTATAAAAAAAATGTCTTTGGCATACGGCTTGTGTAGAAAATGGTTGTGAAAAGTTATGTCGTCTGTTTTGTGACGTTGATGATGTGACATATGGTGGGCTGAAAAAAATAGGATTTACTAGAACAAAAACCTTAGGTTATGGCGGAGATTACTGCGATTTTCATTTTTATAAAAAATAGTTGATAATATTTATGTAAAAATTTCTAATTTAATGCTTTGGTAGTTAATTAGATAAATAAAAATTTATTATAAGGTAAAATAAAAATTGCATAGGTGAGAAATAAACAGGAATATAGAAATTTAAAATTATTATTTTGTTATCTTGCAGTTATGTTTTTTAGTACTAATAAAGAACTACTTTATTCAAAATTGTAGTGCTTTATTAGTACAATAGGTGGAATAAAATTTTCAATTGCATTTCGTAGTTTTGGATGATGAATTACAAAATGAATAGAAGGACTATTAGCCTTTGAAATCATAACTAAGTTTTTCTTCACATATTAAAATCTGTATATTTTTAAATGTAGTATTATTATTGATACTTAACTTATAATTATTATTACTTTTTTCATATTTTTTTGTTAAATTTAAATGCTCTTGATACTCTTCATAGGTATAATAAATCTTTTTTTTCATAAAAGTTATCTGCAAGAAAAAAGTGAAAGAGGAGATGTTTTAAATTCTTCGAGTGAAAGATTGGAAAATTCATCTTTAACAATATTGTTCTCAATTGTTTCTTTTTAATATATTTTTTTGCATATCTACTGCTTTTTTTTATTCTTTCAATTTCTTTATCTGAAATATTATTATGCTTTAGTATTCTTAAAAAGCAAATCATCAGAAATAGTATGAATTGGTAAAGAAGATAAAATTCTTATACGATTAGCTTTTATTCTTACACTTGAAGCTAAAAAAGGCATTATAAGCATTTTTAGAATCTTCTTTATATATTTCCATAAGAGGTGTAGCTTTTCTTAATAAGCAATCTGCTTTTGATTTATAATATGAAATATCAGATTTATTAGTAGATAAAGTATATCTTCCTTTATCGTGATATCCATTAACACATTCTCCAAATAGAGCAACAGTTCCAGATACATAATTAAAATGACAATATATATTATCTTGTGATTTTTTTTAAAAATATGGAGAAATCTGCCCAGTCATATAAATTGGTAGCCAACTTTCTAAACCTAACATCATTTCGTTAAATGGTCTATCAACATTATGAATAATATTTAGGTGTAATCCCTTTTTTTAGCATTATAGCAATGGCATACATCCATTTTTACCAAAATCAACATCTTGAGCCATATCTTCCATAGGCATATCACTACACATAAAAACAGGTTCGTTATTTTTGGAAAGAACGGTTGTTTTAAAAAATCTAGCTCTCCTTTTTTTTCATTTCCTCTATACCATAATATGTTTTAGAAAATGCCCTATAAAAAGGAACAATAGGTACTTTTTATTTCATCAAAATGTATAGCTTTTTATATATTCACCTTAGGTTAAAATCATCTAAATTATTCAAAAAATCATTTATATAATTATGAGATGGTATTGCGTTAGTAGAAAACCAGTTTAATAATTTATTATAATAGATAGAGCTATCTTTTAATTCTTCCAAAGGAGAACCAATGAGAAGAGCTACAGTTTTTTTGTCATCTTCTGTTTTGTATTTTTTACAATAAAATTACAAACAGTTTCAATAAAATCTTTAGGTTTTGATGGATTTCTATTTCCAGTACGAATTTTAGAAAGTAGTGAAGAATCATAAGAACTAAAACGAGAGACAACTCAGCCATATTAACATTTAATGTTGTAATAAGTTCATTAAAATTTTTTATTTAATTGTTCAAAATCAATAGAAATATCATTTAAAGTATTAGATAGGGTAATATAAAATTTCGTCTTGTTATATTTAATTCTTTTGAATAGATTTTATAAAAACCATATACCAAAGCCTATCTTACTTCTTAAGTTGTTCTGTTAATTGTTTACTTCTTATATTTGGATTTCTATCTCCTCTCTTACGTAACGACTAATAACAGAAAAAGTTAAACCTGAAAATTGAAGTTACAAGTTCTTGAGAAAGAACATCCTAAAAATTTGTTTTATATAATCATTTAATTGTTCACAAAAATTTTTGTTGGATATGACTATCTGGGTGGTGGAACTAATTGATGGAAATCATCTTTAAATATGACTATCAGGTGGTCAAATTCTTTATGTCAGTTGCCATATATACCTGTAAGAGAAGGATATAGTTTTAATGGTTGGAATACAAAAAGTGATGGAAGTGGAGAAAATTATACTTATATATATTGGAGATTATGGGATAAAGATAATACATGGGATTCAACTGTTGAAAGAGATACATTAATACAAGAAGATAGTGGATATGAAAGATATAAAAATTTAACATTATATGCTACTTGGACTAAAAACCCAGAAACACCAACAACACCAGATGAGCCAACTAAGCCTACAGAAGACACAGTAAAAGAAATTCAAAAGTACAGGAGAAATAAAAACAAATATTCAATTTACAAATGGAATAAGTAAAGATTATAAATTAGATGTTGAAAAAATAGGAATCAAAAAAAATTATTAGATAAGAATGTTAAATTTATAGTAGATATGAATGTGCTAGATGGAAATGATGTTGTATAATATATTCTGGAATTAAAATTTTTAAATGGTATAAAGATAAAACAAATAACAATAAAATAGCAGAACAAATAAAAATGAATACAAAGTAATTGTTAAACTAAAAGAACAGAAAAAACTGGAGATGAAAGTATCCTGAATATCCAGTAGAAAAGCAACTAATAATAGTTTTTATTTAAATCATAGCTTTGATAAAAGCAATAATTCAGCAGGATGGATTTTTGCAGATTATAGAAATAAATTTGACAATACAGACAAAAAATATTGTAATTTATGGCCACAATATGAGAGATGGCTCAATGTTTGGTAGTATGCTAAATATACTAAATGCTAAATGGTATGAAATGAAGAAAATACCAACATAACTTTATATACTGAGAATGAAAAATGTATGTATAAAGTATTTTCCATTTATAAAATAGAAAATGAAGATTATTATATAAAAACAGAATTTAAAAATGATAATGAATTTGAAGACTTTATAAAAACTCTAAAGAAAAGAAGTATAAAAAATTTGATATAGATGTTTCAAAAGATGATAATATATTAACATTATCAACTTGTGCAAATAATAACAGATATAGAATAGCAAAGAAGATGTAAAGAATAATGTTGACTTTTTCGAAAAAGGAGTATTTCATAAACAAGCAATAACTGCGTAAATCCAGTTTTGTTACTCGTTTTATTAATTATATGCCATTATTTAGTGTGTAGCCTATCAGCGTAAGTCCAACTTATATGATAGGTGCACACTTTTTTTGTGCAGAAGAAAGAAAAGGATAAAATCCTTATCAGTGGGTTGGGATTTTGCTCCAAAAAACAAGGGGGGATTATAACTAAATGCAAAAAAAATAATAAAATGAAGGAAATGCCAGTTAATAAACTTATGATTCAAATGGGAATCCCTATGATTTTATCCATGGCATTACAAGCAGTCTACAATATTGTGGACAGTGCTTTCGTTGGAAATATGAAAGTGGGAAGCGAAGCAAAGACTGAATGCTCTTACGCTAGTATTCCCAGTACAGATGCTTATGGTAGCAATTGAATTGGAACTGGAGTGGGAACAAATGCACTTCTTGCTAAAACACTTGGGCAAGGAAATAGTAAAAAAGCAAAAAAGTTGCAGGCAATAGTTTGTTTTTGGGTGTAATTATTTATGTGGTTTGTTTATTGTTTGGAATATTTGGCGTAAAAAGCATATATTTCATCACAGACAGTTGATGCGGAAGTACTTTCAATGGGAACAAGCTATTTAAGAATATGTTGTATAATTTCTTTTTGGAATTATTTTCTTTTCACTATTTGAAAAATTATTACAAGCAACAGGGCGTTCACTTTTATTCTACAATTGGTCAGGTTGTAGGAGCAGTAGTAAATATTATCCTTGATCCAATTATGATCTATGGTATTGGACCAGTTCCAGAAATGGTGTACAAGGTGCTGCCTATGCAACAGTAATTGGTCAGGTGGTATCTGCAGTATTGTTAGTTATTTTTCATATGAAATTGAATAAGGAATTTGAACATGGTGTTAAATTTATGAAACCTGATGCGAGAATTATTAAGGAAATATATGCTATTGGACTTCCTGCTATTATTGCACAAGCACTTATGTCTATTATGGTCTATGCAATGAATCTTATCCTTAAATTCAGTCCATCAGCCCAAACAGCATATGGTTTATTCTATAAGGTTCAACAATTTGTATTATTCCTTGCTTTTGGACTAAGAGATGCAATTACACCAATTATAGCTTTTAGTTATGGAATGGGTAGAAAAAAGAGAATTTGTGATGGAATGAAGTATGGTTTGTTGTATACAATTGTACTGATGGCTTTAGGTATAGCTATTACAGAAATTTTCCCAGAAGCATTTGCAACATTGTTTAATCTTTGGACAATCAAGAGAGTATTTCATTGGTACAATGAGAATTATTTCTATTAGTTTTATTTTTGCGAGGAATTAATGTAGCATATCAGGGAATTTATCAAGCATTAGATGGTGGTATGGAATCCCTTGTTATCTCACTTTTGAGACAGCTTGTTATTATATTACCTCTTGCAGAAATATTTTTCTTTATTTGTTCGAAATGGTCAAGCTGAATTTCATTAATTTGGTGGGCATTTCCAATAACAGAATTAGTATCTTGTGCAGTAGGATATGTATTTTTAAAGAAAATTAAGAGTACAAAAAAAGTCAATATTTTAACTTAAGGGAAATTGTGTACTCATTAGAAGAAATGCAGATTTTATTCTAAAAGACAGAGATGGTATACTCAATGTTTTCATACATGTAAATATACCAAGAAAAACTTTTTATTTTTATGGCAAGGTTTTTATCTTGCCTTTTTGTATATGTAAATTGATTTTATCAAATTGAATCTTAAGCCCTTACTGAATTTACAGAAGATGAAAAAACTATTACAATATTTTTTTGATAAGGTATATAAAAATATGATAGACAGAAGAGAGTGTGTAAAAAAAGTGAAAAATTTTTAAATTACAATGTGTGGAGTATTTTTATATATTTGTGTAAAAAAGAGAAAAATAAAACTACTATTTTTAATTAAAGCATTTAAATTTTATAGATACTGTTAATAAATTAACAATAAAACTACATAAAGTTACAAAATATAAAAAATTAAATTATAAAGATTTAATAAAAAATGTAATTTACTTGAATAAAGCATGATTTTATGATATTCTTATGGTGTAATCTAAATATGTAACTATTTGGATTTTATTTAATTTAAAAGGAATATTTTTTATAGTTAATAAACATAATCTATTAAGAAAGGGGAGCAGATTGAGAATGAGAAAAAAGAAAAATGTTTTATGAGAAATCAAAGAAAGAAGTTTTTTAAACTAAAAGGTTTTAAACAGGCCCTTTCTTTGGTTATGATTTTGCTTATGTGCTTGGTATTGTTACCAATAAAACCTATTGAAGCTGTTGGTGAAGAATCATTTCGAAGTGATCGTATATATTTAGATGCAAGAAGCATGAGCAAAATTATGGTTATTCATTTAATAATAACTGTGATAGTGTAAGGTTATGGTCTGAAAGCAATGGCTTTAGGAAGATGAGTGGAATTACTGAAATTGGAGGAGTAAAGTATCTGTATTGGGATTCACTTAATGATGATAGGAGTTTCCTTTTTACTTGTGGTGTTAGTGATAAAGGCGATAAAGATATTTGGAATATAGTTGCTTTTAATGACTATACAAGAACAGATGTTATAAATACAAGCATAAATGTTTGCAAAGGGAAATATATTTTATTGGGATTCTGTATCAATGACAAAAATAACAGCTACTGATAAAGAAGGAACTCCAATTAGAGAACAGTATGTATTAAATAAAAAAGAAGTATATTCAGAAACTTTAACTAGCATTAATCCTAATTATATATATTTAGATGTAACAGATATGATTGAAAACTTGTAATTGGGCAAGTCTTTGGAAGAAATAATGTTAGGTTACATGTTTCAAGCGATAGAAAAGAATATGCTCCAACTGGAGTTGGAAAAATATAATAATAGATGTTATATTTATTGGAATGCACAAGATTATAATTTAACAACAGGAATAATTTTTCTTTATGTAGGAAAATATGGTGATACAGATGATGCTTGGACATTGAAAAATAACAAAAAATTCTGTAGGACAGAATATGTTAATGGAAATACAGAATTTATTAATGACAATACCAATAATAATGGAATAAAAGGAAAAATATTTTATCCAATAGTAAATGCAAATGGATTTGATGATAATAAAGCTAGTGAAAAGATAATACTTATACTTATAAATTAGGAACAAGAATAGAGGTTTGATAATAAATCTACTATTAGTAATGGTGATAATAGTCAAAATATACCAAAAGGAACATTTACGCAAGATAATAGCCTTTATTATGTTAATTCAACAATATATGATTATTATTCAGATTATGAATTAATGGCAGGTAAGGATAGAAGTAATATATCAAGAGGAGAGAACACAGTTAGCTATGTAGATAATGGACAAACAAAGTATAGACAAGATGTAAGATATTATAATACATTATATATGCCAGAAAGAATTTTTGATTTAGCTTTAAGTGACTATTATAAAAAATAATTCAATAGAAAATCCTATTTATTTTTGGCCATTTCAATCAAAACATTCAGGAGAGGGTACATTATATCATAATATAGCTACAGAACTTAATCTTTTTATGGATATAGTAGCAATTCAAATGATAATAGTAATGTAACTAAAAAGTAAGTGTAAATAATTTTATAATAATAATAACTCTGAATGGAATTAGATTGTAAAGTAATTGTGCTATAGATATAGTAGATGACAGTACAAAACATGAAACTTCAGCAGCAGTTCAAGGCTTAGTTAATAATACACTTACTAATAATAATTTAACAATAAAAAAAGTAGTAATGGTACTACTGTGGAAGCACCTTATTTTAGTGAAAAGCTTTTAAGGAGATAACTCTAAAAGTGTTAATTTAGGTAATGTGTATAAAAAAATGTTGCATTTCCTTTTAAATTAAATAGTGAAGGATATTGGGAATTTGATAGTGCAGATTCTAGTCAAACTTTAAGATTAAAAAGAAGATAGTTCTACATCTCAATATTTTATGGATAGAGTTGGTGCAAATAATGCTGTTATGGGATTTACTAATGATGCACCTACAAAGGTCTCAAATTATTTTCCATTTAATGATAAAGAGGATAGTGGAAATGTTGCTAAATTAAATTATGGATTTGGAACTCGTTTTGATATTCAATTTACATTAACTGAAGATGGAAAAAATTGTTACTAATAAAGGAGAAAAAGATATTGAATTTAATTTCTCTGGTGATGATGATGTTTGGATATTTATTGATGGGAAAATTAGCACTAGATATTGGTGGAGGACATGGTGCAGTTTCTGGAAAAAATAATTTTGGCGGAACATCAAGAACTAAAACAACAACTGTAAATGGAGTTAAAACTGCAGATGGCACAGAAAATAAAGTAACAACTTTTGACTTAGAAGGAAGCAATACTAAAGAGCATACATTAACAATGTTTTATATGGAACGTGGTCTTTGGGAATCTAATATGAAAATTACATTTAATTTTCCAAAACATAATAGCTTCAGTAGAAAAACAGTAGAAATACCAACTGTTGATTCAATATTTGAAAATGCAATGAATAATTTAAAAACAAAAAGTTTTGATTTTTCAATATCAAATTTTAGCAACAGATGGAAAAAGAATATACTGGTTCTACTTCTGATACTACAGAAAAAACAAAAACATTTAATGAATATACAAATAATAATACAATATCTACAGTGAATGATGTAAAATCTAGTATAACCACTAAAAATGGTAAAACTGTAATATCATGGTATGCACCTTTGAAGAAAAAAGCTACTGATGGACAATCTGTAACAGATAAAAGACTTGTAAAATACAAAATACATCAAAAAAAATTTAGATTTTAGTAAGATATCAGATTATCTATCTTTTGATGTATTTAATGAGAGTAGTAATGATGATCAAGGTTCGGTACCTTTTATAGCATTAGTAGATGGAGATCAAACAAGAATTGGAGCATGGCTTACTGAGTGAATTTGCCTATGATAATAGTAATACAAGCATTGGAAAAACTCATGGAAAACTATTAAAGTAGATTTAAATAAGTTAAAGACTTCTATTATAGATGAAGGCTCAACAAAAGGATTTGATTTTTCTAATGTAAAAAGAAATTCAATTTGCTTATTGGAATGATGTAAATATATATGTATCACCATTTATTTTTAATAAAACAACAGATATAAGTGATGGAACTGTAAATGCATTTGAAACAGATCCTTCAAAGATAAAAAAAGATTATGGCTCAAATAATACAAAAACCTTATGCCTGCAAATGGAGCAATATATTCCATTATAGGAAAAATGGATATAAAGAAGTAAATAATGGTTCATTTTCTCTTAAAGATAAAGAAATAGCAAATTTCCGTGATCAATTTAGAAAAGGAAGCTATATATCAGTTAATGAAATAGGAGTAGATTCTAATGTATTTGAAACTACTTGGACTATATATGATGATGGAAAAGAAATATCAACAAATGACTTAAAAAAAAGAAACAAATAATGTTAGCAAACCCAAAATAAAGATTCAGTTACTAAAGTTTTAGGAACTAATGTAGGTGATGGAAGATTAGTTAAAAATGCAGTTGTTGGCATTACACAACCCAATGATTCAATTGCATTTTATAGATATGATTCACCAGATAATGAAAACTTGAATCTTAATTTAAAAGTTTTATTTAATAATAAATTGAAAGTAGGAAATCTTAAAAATTAAAAATCAATGGCTGAAGGTGATATTGTTGATAAAACTTATAAATTTAAGATAACCTTTAGTAATGTAGCTGGAATGGGATTAGAGGGTGAAGATGTAATAGAAAAAACTGTTTCCTTAAATCCTAGTCATTCTTCAACTGATGAAATTCCTAATGAAGTAACTATTGAAGGAATTCCAGCGGAACTTATTATGTAGTACAAGAAATAAAAAGAAAATGGAGATGAGTTTACATTAAAGGAAGTTACTCAAAGTCCAGAAAGTGATGATACTATTATATTTAGTAAATTATACT
>VOFC01002496.1_pt1 | contig 10285 bp, 18 predicted proteins | sample 5384161 | NCBI WGS metagenome assembly VOFC01 (sample SAMN12384722, study PRJNA508395) | human gut metagenome | isolation source: healthy gut B | host: Homo sapiens | reverse complement strand
TTTGAAAACCAAATATGGATATCCTGACGTATAATCATATAAAATCCGACTGATTTCTTTTACATCCATACCTGTACGATGTTCCTGCTCGTATTCTTGTATCATTGTCTGAATATCACTTACAGAAAAGCTCATCTCAATATTAAAATCAACTGCGATATTCCATGGACTGTTATATTTCGATTCTTCTTGTGGATGTAGTTTTAACTTTAATGTTTTAATATCGTAAACACCTGCAAGAATTACAGAATGAAATGTTACATCTTTTCCTTGCTGACATTTTAAATATTTCTCTCTTAGAAGTCCAAGGAAAGATAAGAAAATCTGATTGTCTGAACTTTTGTCTACTTCATCGATCATTAGAACTACCTTTTTTTACCGCATTTTCTGCATAGGTTGCTGATTTTTGTTCCTAATGATCTCATAGGAAATCTCTCAGAGATTGAATGATTCCATTCCTCTAAAACTTTTTCATCTACATTCTGCTCTCGCAAACACTCTTCAATATCAAGTGAAAGTCCTTCGGCAAGACTTCCCAGAGATTCAAAATATTCATCGGCAGCTTCAAAACTTAAACTCAAAACCAGATAATCTTGTTTTCGCAATTCTTTTTCCAGAAGATAAAGCAAGGTTGTCTTACCATATTGTCTGGCTCGATTGATCGTAAAAGTATTGTCCTGATTCGATATATTGATTGATAATCTGCTGAATCCTGTTGCTAAGATCAACCATATAATTTTTTCTCCGGGATACATGTTCCTGTTGTACAAAAACTTCTTAGCCATAAACCCCAACCTCCTTTCTTGTCCACTCTCTATTAATTACACCCTTATTCTACAATTCATCAAAATCAAATATCATTGGGATTGTGCTTTCCTGATAATATTTCTGTTCTTTTTCAAAATAAGCTTCTAATCCTTTATAGTCTTGTTCGTGCTGTGCTTTATTAAGATATCGATTATATTCTGCTTTATGAATATCACGGATGATCACTGGAACAATATTATGATCCAGACATTGTTTTAGAATGATCATACGCCCGACTCTCCCATTTCCATCCTGAAATGGATGAATATTCTCAAACTGTGCATGAAATTTAGCAATATCGTATAATGTAATTTTCTCTGCGTTATGATACTTTTCTAATAACTGATGAATCTTTTCTGGAACTTCTTGTGGCAATGCTGTCTGGATATCACTGACTCTGTTTGCACGCTTTTTCCACCCACCAATTGCATATCCATTTGCTCGATCTTCAAAAAACACCTTCCTTTAAATTTTTATGCATATTTTTTTATGATATCTTCTGACAAAGGTTTTTCCATACATTTCATTACATAATTAAACATTTTGAAATGACCATTCATTTCTTCTATATCTTTTGTTCGAAAAATCATGTCTGGATCATCCACATATAAAGTTCCTGTTTCAAACATACTTTGCTGTCTGTTTCTCTGTTAAGGTACTTCCTTCAATTCGATTGGAATTATACGCCATACTCTCTGTGTATAACCGTATACTCCGCTTCGATCCTGTTTTTTAAATTCTATTTGCAGTCTGTCTTTTAATCGTTTTATATATGTTTCATTTTCCATGATTTTATCTCACCTCTTTTATTTAATCTGTTATTTTTAAGTATAGCATGAATTATGAATTTCTACATCTATTCTTTTTTTAGAAGTCTATCCAGTAATACTTCCCGATTATTTATAAACATCTCCGTAATCTGATAACTTTCCGTCTCCTCATACTCACATAAATGAATCCTACCATCATCAAAACAATAAATGTCAGCGTCTGGAATTCCTAGTAAAATCGGTGAATGTGTAACAATAAAGAACTGTGCTCCTTTTTCTTGCACATTTATATATCTCCATTAATAATGTTAATTGTCTTTGTGGTGATAATGCCGCTTCTGGCTCATCAAAAAGATACAATCCATTGGGCTGTAGATTATTTTGTGCTAATGCCAAGAAACCTTCTCCGTGTGATCTCTCATGATATCTGGCTGAATCTATTCCACCATATTCTTCTTCCTTCGTTGCAACATTATAGAAACTTTCTGCTCTAAGAAAATATCCCCATTTTTCCTTCCGATATCCTTTTTACAACTCTGATGGCATCGCATAATTCGGAGTGTGTATCATGCGTAGAAAATACATAGTTTTTCGTTCCACCTTCTGGATTAAATCCATGAGCTATGGCAATTGCTTCTAATAATGTAGACTTTCCACTTCCATTTTTCTCCAACAAAAAGTTGATTGAATTTTGAAATTCTAGTCTTTCAACATCTTTTAATGCTTCTATTTGTTTTAGGTAACTGTCATCATCTATTTTGTTCCAGTCAAATATAATGCCCTGTATAAACTGATCATTCATTGGATTTTCCTTTCTATCATGATAAGCTTCTTCCTAATCCTTTTATATTTTATCAAAAAAGATATGACACGAAACTGTCTTTTCATATCATATCTTTTCATATTTCTTATATTTTCATTTTTCTACATACTCAATAGCCTATAGATAATAAACTATCCTACATTGCTTTCCCTGTATATCTCAGCAATTTCTTCCTGTGTAAATACAACCGGATTGTTTCTGAATACTTGCCGCAGATACTTTCATACAGTTCTCTGCCATCCAAGGAATATCTTCTTCGGATAATCCAAGATCAGATAATGTACAGGAAAGCTCGATATCCTTTAACAGACTTCTTATTTACCAGCAAGATCTTCTGCGGTAACCCCGCCAAAGATTCTTGCGATCTTAGCAAATTTGAAGTGGTTTCCTTTATGAGATGCTTCTACGATCACTGGTGTTAATGCTGCAAGTCCCTGTCCATGGACGATATCTTTTAATCCACTGGCTGGATGTTCCATTCCGTGTGCCAGAGTAACTCCTGCGGTATTGATGACCATTCCACCGATCGTTGATGCCAATGTGATCTTCTCCCATGCTTCTTTGCCGCCTTCACCTTTTATATACTTTGACAAGGTTTCCTGCGATCAGTTCCATCGCATATAAGCTTAGAGACATCTGTAAATGGCTGTGCAATCTTTGAAGTATAAGCTTCTATGCTATGACATAATGCATCAAATCCAACAGAAGCCAAAACCTTCTTTGGCATTGTCATCATACATTCAGGATCTACAATTGATACCTTATTGGCTACAATAGCATTTGTAACGTAGTGATTTCTTATCGCCAGTTTCTGGATTTGTAAGAACAGCAAAGCCATTTCCTTCAGAACCAGTACCACAAGTTGTTGGAATTAAGAACTAGTGGTAAAGCTTTATCACTTTGATTTATTAAATATATAATCATTTATATTGCCATTGTTAACACTTAAAATGCAATAGCTTTAGCACAATCCATTATGCTGCCACCACCAATTGCAACAACAACATCACATTATTTTCCTTTGCAAATAATGCACCTTCTTCTGCTGTTGTTGTTAATGGGTTTTGTTTTACCTTGTCAAAAAGAACTGTATCAATTCCTGCTGCCTTTAAACTATTGTTTACTTTATCATATAAACCAGATTTCTTGGCACTGCTTCTTCCTGTAACAATAATAGCCTTCTTACCATAAGGTTTTGTAAGTTCTCCTACCTTATTGACTTTTGCCTGATCCAAATTGAATATTTATTGGAAGGAAATAAGAAAATTCTAATGGCTGTACAGCTTCTTCTTTTACTTCTTCCTTGGCTACTTCAAGAGCTTCTAATGCCATATCAATTTCATCTTTAGCTGAAGAATCCTCATCTATTTCAACATCAATATGTGAAGCAAATTTTATATTTTAATTTACATGCAATACCAAAAACTATTCCCAGTATAGACCAACTACCTACAATAACCCATTCCTGCCATACAAGAGAACCTCCTGATTTTGGGATAATATACATTGCAACCATAAATCCTGACATAATAATTGCAATAGCACCTATTAATTTATAATTTTTAACTTTATATGGTCTTTTTAAATCCGGATCTTTCTTTCTTAAAATCATAAATGATATTGCAACCATACAATATGCAAGACAACAACCAAAATTTCCAGCATCCATAACCCAAACAAGCATTTTACGACCACAAAGGGTGCTAAAATTGATAAACCACCTATTAAATATAATGCATTAGTTGGTGTCTTATATTTCTTATGTAATTTAACAAAGAAACGTGGAATCATATAAGATTCTGCCATAGAATACATGGCACGACTTCCACCTATTAAAAATGAATTCCAGCTTGTAACTATACCACACATACCGCCAACAATAAGTACCTTTGCCATTATAGTACTATTAAAAGCCTTAGCCATAGCATCTGCTGTAACAAGTCCTGAAGCTGCTTGAGATGCTACAATGTCAGCATGATTCATTCCATATCCTACAGCTATAATTATTAATGCATAAAATGAAACAGCTAAAATAATAGAAAAGAATCATCATTTTTCCTATCTTTTTAAGAGGTCACATTAATTTCCTCAGCTGCCTGTGGAATAACATCAAAACCAATAAAGAAAAATGGTGACATAACAGCTACGCTAATGTATATTTTTAAACATACTTCCTGAAGATCTCCTGCAAATAATTGTCCTAAATTTGATGGTATCTCCAATTGACTGATGATACAATTAATAATATACCAACACCACCTATAATAGCAGTTAAAATGTTTGAAGTATTGCTGCTGTTTTGCGCCCTTTGATATTAATATATGTAATAATAATTGCCATTATAATAGCAACTGCAAGCCATGTTGCATAAATATCAAATCCTGCAACAGAATACAAATATCCTTTTAAAATCCAGGGCAAATATATGTAATAATAGTTGGTAAAGCACAAGCTTCAAAGCATACAACTCCAACATATCCAAGTATTATTGCCCATGTACATATATATGATCCAATAGGTCCCATAGCCTTATAGCTAAATACATGTTCCCCTCCACACTGTGGCATTGCAGATGTAAGTTCAGCATAAGTAAGTCCCACAAAGAATACCATGATACCACCGATCGCAAAACCGATGACAGCTCCTAAAACTCCACCTCGACCGATCCAGTCACCAGTTGAAACAACCCATCCCCAACCGATCATAGCGCCAAATGCAATGACAAGAATGTCCCATGCACTAAATACTTTTTCAAATTCTGATTTTTTCTTATCCATTATATATCATTCCTTTCTTGCTTCACATTCTGTTTAAAGTTTCGAAAAAAAAAAAGGCGCTAAAAGATCCTTATCTCTTAACGCCTTTGTTAGAATGTAAATGTATTTTATTTAGTTTTCAAATCGCAGGTCAATTAACTGCATGATATATTTTGCTGTTTTTTCAAGTCCAAGAATACTAGAATCGATCATCATATGTCTGGTACGGCAATCTCTCATATCAGAGTTTGTCATATATTCATATCTTGATTTCAGCATCCCATCATTATATTTTACAAGTTTTTGTGCCTCTTTTTGTGATACACCTTTTTTTGTTCCATGATATGTTTCACTTTATATTCTTCTGGTGCATATACAAAGATATTTAAGCAGTCATCCCTGTCTTTTAATATATAGTTACTACATCTTCCGATAATGACACAAGATGATTTTGCCGCCAGTTTATGAATAACCTCAAACTGTGTGTAAATAACACGGTTTTGTAAGATTCGCATATCTTGGTCCAAAGGTTGTGTCAAACTCATATTTGACATTTTCTTTTCCGGAATCAGCTTTTTCTACCAGATCTCTGTCAACTCCTAACTTTTCTACGACCTGATCCACTAAATCTCTGTCGTAAAATGGAATTCCTAGTGATTCGGCAACCATTTTCCGATGTCCGGACCACCGCTTCCGTATTCACATCCGATATTTACGATAAAATGTTTCATTTACATTTCCTCCCTGATATTTTGATCTTTTTTCAAAGATATTATTTTATGCTAAGGATTCTACAGCCTCCTTCATGATCGCAAATGCTTTATCACATTCTTCTTCTGTTACGATCAATGGTGGGATTGTACGGATCACACTGCTTCCGATGGCTGTTACTAACAGTTTTCGATCAAAACATGCATGTTTAATATCAACTGCGTTTAATGTGTCATCAAATTCAATACCTGTTAATAATCCCTGATGTCTGACTTCTTTTACATGAGGAAGTCCTTTTTAATTTCTCAGCAAAGTAATCTCCAACTTTCTTTGCATTTCCAGCCAAGTCACGATCGATCAGTTCATTAACTTCTGCTAATGCTGCTGCACAGCTGACTGGATGTCCACCAAATGTTGTTCCATGAGATCCAGGTGTAAATGCTTTAGCAACTTCTGCTGTTGCACAGATTGCTCCGATCGGCATTCCTCCACCTAAGCCTTTTGCCATGGATACGATGTCTGGTTTGATTCCATAGTTCATATAAGACATTACCGCACCTGTTCGACACCATCCTGTCTGAACTTCATCAATTAAGAGTAACATATCATTTTCATCACAAAATTCTCTTAAACCTTTCATGAATTCCTGTGTTGCTGGATGAACTCCTCCTTCACCCTGTACTGGTTCGATCATGATCGCGATCGTATTTTCTGTACATGCATCTTTAAATGCTTGCAGGTTATTATATGGTGCGTATGAGAATCCATAAGTCATTGGTCCAAATCCAACCTGACATCCATTTCCCGGCTGTCCTGTTGCTGACATTGCTCCGAATGTTCTTCCATGGAATCCCATCTTGGCTGTTACGATATGATAATGGTTTGGTCCGTATTTTTCGATTCCATATTTACGAGCCATCTTGATCATTGCTTCATTTGCCTCTGTACCAGAGTTCTGATAAAAATCTTATCCATTCCAATGGTTTCACATACTTTTTCAGCAAGCAGTGCCTGAGGAATTGTGTATGGATAGTTGAATGTATGCATGATGTCGCCAACCTGATCTTTGACTGCTGCTACAACCTTTTTCATTACAGCTTCCTGCGTTATTTACTGCGATTCCTGCATAAAAATCGAGATATTCTTCACCATTTTCATCGTACATATACATGTCTTTTTGCTCTCTCAGCAAGGAAATCAAAACGTTCGTATGTCTCGATCATATATTTGTTTACTTTATCTTTAATATCCTGACTTGTTAATCCTGTATCTTTTAATCTCATATCTGTTTCCTCCTCATGATGTTATTGGTTATTTAACTTCTCTGGGCCAGATTTTTGTTTATCTTTTTGTTGATAAACTTTAAATAATAAAAAGAAAAGCAAGGGAAACTTATCCTGTTGATAAGCGCCCTTGCTTAATTTTTATCCTTTATTTTGTACAAATATACAATAACACTGGTGGATTGAATTGTCAATATATCTGTGTTAAATTTTTTTAATTTTCTTTATTTTTATCTTTTATAATATATTTTATTATTATATTGTATATTTTTTTGTTAGTGTTTTATTGTTTTTTAATTTTTTGTAAAATATTATATATTACATCTGTCCATTATATTGAACATATCATTTCTATCATCTTATTATTCCTGTATGATATTTACCGATAATCTACAAACACACAGATAAAACTTGTCTTTTGTTGTGTTTCATTTTTATAATTATGTTTTTTATCTGTTTCAAATCGATAGATTTCCCCTTTTGTGATCTTCTGAACATCTTCACCACACTCAATCGTAAGTTCTCCATCTGTAACTGAAAGATATTCTCTTGTCTTCTCTCCATGGCTGCCACTGATATATTTGCCCCCTGGTTCGATGTCGATGCGATAAATCTCTAACTGATGATTATCTTCATGGAAAGACAGGTCCATACTTTGTATTCGCCGATCATTTCTTTTGTTGGAGTCATCTGATCTGGTGTTACGAGACAGGATTCCATTGGCGGAGCATCAATTAATTCTTGGAATTCGATTCTTAATCCGCTTGTGATCTTTCCTAAAACACCTAACGATGGATTTGCTGTTCCTTTCTCAATCTGAGCTAACATACTTTTACTAACACCTGTTTGTTCTGATAGTACATCAAGACTCATGCCCTTGGAAGTTCGAATTCTTTTTAGGTTGACGGCTACGTTGTGGGATAGGTATGATTGGTAATCCATAGGGAGACTCCTTTTGCTTTTATTATCAGTTTCTTCATTTCTGCGTGTTCTAATGCAAGTATTATTACTATTCTTATGTTATCTGCAATACTGCTTTAATGCAAGTGCAATTTTTTACATAACCATTCCTTTTTTAATGCAAACAGTTGCGAAAGAAAGAGGTTTTTTATGTAAAAAACTCTATCAAACATCTATTCAAATTATGACGTTTGATAGAGCCTTGTCTTTCTGCTGTCATTTCGTTATAATAGGATTAATCGAACATATATACGGGAGGAATTTTATTTTGGATCAATTATTATGCCAATTAAACCAAGCACAACTAGAAGCTGTTACATCTACAGAAGGTTTTATCCGAGTGATCGCAGGGGCCGGTTCTGGAAAAACCAGAGCGTTATCTCACAGATTTGCCTTTTGGTTAACGAAATTGGAATTTTGCCAGGCAATATCCTTTTGTGTTACTTTCACAAACAAAGCTGCTAACGAAATGAGACATCGGATTCATAATCTCATTGCTGATAACGATACTGGTTATATTAATACCTTCCATGGATTTTGTGTATCCATTCTACAGGAAGACTCCCATGCCGTACAATATCCAAAGAATTTTCTTGTTTTAGACAATCAGGATATTGATTCTATGTTAAAAGATCATTTATGAGGAACGCGGACTTACACTTCGTCATAAGACATTTTCAAAGGCAAGAGATATGATCGAGATGTATAAATTAGAACGATATCCTAATTATTATCTTGATCTGATCACAATGTCCCTTGATACATTACGGCAAAAAAATATTTGGGGGCTACCGATGTGAATGATATCATTTTTTTATGGATATTTATATCAGGAGAAGAAATGTTTTGGTCTCGATTACAACGATCTTTTGAAATTTTCTCTTTATATTTTTTGAAAAGAATAAAGAAATCCGTTTAAAATGGCAGAAACGTCTGGAATACATCATGATCGATGAGTTCCAGGATATTGATAAGATTCAATATCAATTAATGAAAGTCTTATGCGGATATCATAAAAAACCTCTTTATTGTAGGAGACCCAGATCAGACGATCTATTCCTGGCGTGGTGCAGATATCAACTATCTCCTTAATTTTGACAAAGCTTTCCCTGATGTTAAAACAATCATGATGAATGAAAATTATCGTTCTACTCCTCAGATCTTATCGGTATGCAATTCACTGATCGATAAAGAATAAAAATCGTATGAAAAAAGGACCTTCTGCCAATGTGTCATAGCAAAAAATTCAGTGCTTTATTATCACGGAGATACTTCAGAAGAGGAATCTGATTGGATCGCAGATCAGATCATAAAATACATAAAAAAGATATCTCATATAAGGATATCACGATTCTTTATCGTGCTCATTACGTTACCCGAACCTTGGAAGGGGCATTGTTAAAAAGAAAATCCCATATAGCATCTATAGTGGAATTCAATTTTTTGAGCGAATGGAAGTAAAAGACGCACTGTCTTATCTGCGTATGATCACATACAAAGATGATCTCTCTTTTTAAGGATTGTGAATGTTCCAAAACGAAATATCGGTAAAAACGAATGGAATTTCTTCAAGCATATGTAAATGCTCATCACTGTTCTTTTTATGAGGCATTAAAAGAATGTGTGGAAGATCCAATTTTTAAAAGGAACAGATGCAAAAGATTTTATCTCATTGATCGATGCTTTTTTCAGTGACTTATGAGCAACGAACAATTTCTGAAGTTTTATCTGATATTTTAGGATCGAAGTGGTTATGAAGAAATGCTTCGAACTACTGGAAATCAGGAACGTCTTGATAATCTGGCTGAATTAAAACAAGCTGTTTATGATTATGAAATATCTTGTGGCGAGGAAGAAGCTCTGCTACCTGATTATCTTGATCATATTGCCCTATTTACGAATAGTGACGTTACTGATGATTCTGACAAAGTAAAATTGATGACCGTTCATGCTGCAAAAGGATTGGAATTCCCACACGTATTCCTATGTGCATTAAATGAAGGAATTTTTCCTTCCAAGAAAACCTCTACAATTGAGGGAATGGAAGAGGAACGTCGTCTTGCATTTGTTGCAATGTCACGTGCCATGAAAAGTTTATTTTTAAGTGAATCGCACGGAAAAAATTTTGATGGATCAACCCGTTACCATCTAGATTTATTTTAGATATCGATCAAA
>VOFC01002584.1_pt1 | contig 10291 bp, 18 predicted proteins | sample 5384161 | NCBI WGS metagenome assembly VOFC01 (sample SAMN12384722, study PRJNA508395) | human gut metagenome | isolation source: healthy gut B | host: Homo sapiens | reverse complement strand
CAGCCGGAACAGCGTGTCGGCCTTGAGCAGGACGACCGAATCGCGGATGTTGTTGTTGCACCAGCGGTAATAGGCGTAAAGCGTGCTGTCTACGTTTTTGTAGGTTTCGGTCTGCGCGCGTGGCCGGACGGAATCCGGGTAAACAGCATCATCATAAAAGCAGGGCTTTTTCATTAGTTTTTGAGCTGAATAGTTTGCAAAGATGTGTAAGTATATGCTATAAAGCAAACTATTCAGTCTATTGATAGGTTAATTAGCCTATTTGCCGCCCGCAATTCTTCTTCGAGCAGTTCGATGGCCGCCGTTCCGGCTTTCGGATGACGGCGTTGCGGCTGCCGCCGGCACGGATCAGGCGGGTCGTGGTGCGTAGCGGGGTGCTGACGGCGATCCATACCGAGCCGACGGGATATTCGGGCGTTCCGCCCGTAGGGACCTGCGATGCCGGTCGTGGCGACGGCATAGTGCGAATTCGAAGCCCGGCGTACGCCTTCGGCCATCTGACGGACGACCTGCTCGCTGACGGCGCCGTAGCGGGCGATCGTGTCGCAGGCTGTTGCAGGATCTCACTGCTTGGTGTATCGAGCTGTATGCCACGACGCCGCATTTGAAAGTAGGCCGAAGCGCCGGCAGGGAGCCGTAAAGCGCGCGGGCGATCGTGCCGCCCGTACAACTCTCGGCGACGACAGCCAGCGTCTGGATGCGGTCGGTCAGGATGCAGTGCACCCGTTTTCCGGCAGCGTGGCTGCTGCAGGCGGTCAGCGAGAGAATGAATGCGGTTGCGGTTGAGAGCAGGATTTTATTCATCAGGGTGTCTTTTATTTTCCGTTGAGTTCGTCGCGCAGCGAGCCGAGGCGAAAGGCGCCGGCGCGTCGATGATCTGTCCGCGGTCGGGCCGCACTGTTTGAAGCAGGGCGACCGTGCGGCGGGGGCCTGCGACGGCGATCCATACCGTGCCGACGGGCTTTTCACGGCCGTACTGCCCGCGGGGCCTGCGATGCCGGTGGTCAGAGACGGCGTAGTCGGCGCCGCTGATGCGTCGCGCCCCTTCGGCCATCTGTCCGGGCGACCTGTTCGCTGACGGCGCCGTAACGGGCGATCGTGTCGGGATCGACTCCCAGCACAGCCTGCTTCGACGCGTTGCTGTACGAAACCACGCCGCAGAGGAAGTAGGCTGAAAGCGCCCGGCATGGCCGTAAAGCGCGCGCGGCGATGGTGCCGCCCGTGCAGGCTCTCGGCTGTGGCGAGGTCTGTCGCCGTTCGGTGAGCAGCTTGTGTATCAACTCCTGCATGGTGGCCGTTTCGTAGCCGATGATGTTGTGGGGGAATGATCCTGCGCAGCGCTTCGAACTGCCGTTCGATCTCCTTCGATACGCTTTCTCCCTCGACCTCGTAGGCTGACAGCGGAGCCGCACGGCGCCCGGATTGGGCAGGTAGGCCAGAGCTTCCAGGTAGGGCGGCAGGGCGTTTTCCCACGTTTCGATCGCTTTGGCGAGCATCGATTCGGGCAGTCCGGCGGTGATCATCGTGCGGTGTACGATCTGGCGCAGTTCGAGAAGTGCGCCTTGAGCCGCGGCATGACCTCGTCCTGCATCAGATGCTCCATTTCGTAGGGTACGCCCGGCAGCAGAGACGACCACTTTGCCGCCGCGTTCGAACCACATGCCCGGCGCCGTGCCGTGCGCGTTGAACAACACCGTGCAGCAGGCCGGAACCAGAGCCTGTCCGCGGTTGAGGGCGTTGAATTCGATGCCCCGCTCTTCGAGCATCCGTTTTACATGGTCGGAGACGGTTTGGTTCAGGATGAGTTCGCTGCCGAACATTTCGGCCAACGTCTTTTTGGTGATGTCGTCCTTGGTGGGGCCGAGTCCGCCGGTGATGATTGCGATGTCCGACTGGCCGAGGCGCGTTCCACGCACCGACGATCTGCGCGCTGTCATCGCCGATCGAGACTTTTTCATGCACGACGATGCCCGCGGCGTTGAGGTGGCGGGCGATGGATACGGAATTGGTATCCACGATCTGACCGATGAGTTTCATCGCCGATAGTGATGATCGTTGCTTTCATAAGCGGTGTTTTTGACTCAGGACTCCGGCTGTTCGGAGTCGGGACCGGATGCGCCGGGTCCGGGATTCCCGCAGGCGCCGGTTCGGCGTTTTCGGCTTCCGGCTGTGTTTCGGCAGATTGCGGCGCGGGCTGTTCTTTGCGGGTTGTTCCGCCGCTGCCTGCTGCACTGCGGGCTGTTCTGCTGTCGCCTGCGCCGCTGCGCTTTTCCTCCGCGGCTTTCGCTTCGGCGTCGGCGACGAGGCGCGGCAGATGTCGCGCACCAGTCCGGACCGTTGTAGATATAGCCGGTGTAGAGCTGCAGCAGGTCGGCTCCGGCGTCGAGCATCGCTTTCGCGTCGTCGGGGGGGTCATGATGCCGCCCACGCCGATGATCGGAAAAATTGCCGCCCGAACGGGTGTGGATGCGGCGCGACCTCCACGGCCCGCTGCGTGAGCGGTGCGCCGCTCAGCCGGCCGCTGCCGATCTTGTCGAGCGTCGTGCGGCTGGTGTGCAACCCTTCGCGGTTGTGCGTGCCGTTGGTCGCCACGATGCCGTCGAGGGGCGTTTCGAGCAGAATGTCGCTGATTTCGTCGATCACGGCGTCCGGCATGTCGGGCGATACCTTTGAGCATGATCGGGCGGAACTGGTTCTGTCCCGCGCCGGAAGTCGAACAGCGGGTTGAGTATCTGAAGGATATGTTCGCGCGTGTGCGTCGCGCCTTCGCGGCACGAGTTGTCGCAGGCGATGTTCACAGTGAAGTAATCCGCGTACTGGTAGAGGTTGCGGAAGAGTTTGAGGTAGTCGGCCGCGGCGTTTTTCAGCGAGGGTCGCGGTGTTGCGGCCGATGTTGCAGCCGACGATGAATCCTTCGTGGGGCCGGCGCAGGTGCTGGATGGTCTTTTTCGAGACCGCGGTTCGAAAGCCCGATGCGGTTGATGATCGCCTCGTCCTTCCGGGAGCCGGAAGACGCGGGGGCGGGGTTGCCCGCCTGCGGGCGCAGGCGTCACGGTGCCCACCTCGACGAATCCGAATCCAGCGCGGCCAGTTCGCGGAACGCCTCGCCGTTGTGGTCGAATCCTGCGGCCAGCCCGATGGGGTTGGCGAAACGGATGCCGAACACCTCGCGTTCGAGCGCCGGATGCTCCACGGCGTAACACTTGCGCACAGCCAGCGGCCGCCGGGTATCAGCCCGATGGCGCGCAGCAGTATCAGTACGGCGTGGTGCGCCCGCTCGATGGTGAGCGAGAAGAGGATGGGCTTTATGATGCTACGGTACATGGTCTCAAGTGGCAGTTTCGCTTATGCCGCAAAGGTACTAAAAAAGAATAGCAGGTGATTTCGTGCTAAAAGTATTCGCGGCGGTAGCGGTAATGGTCGCGCATCGGCTCGAAATCCTCCGGCCGGGCCTTCAGGCTGCGGCTCTGGGCCTCGATGTCGAACGCGCCCCCGATGGTCCGGTGCAAAAGCTCCTGCCACGAGATCGGCCGGGGCGTCGAAGGGGCGGCCTGAGGCGGGTACCATCCGGCGAGGCGGCAGGCCGAAGAAACGGGCCAGCGTATCGACCGACATGGCCGTGGCATTGGCTTTGCCCTGCTCAGGAATAGCCCGCGATGTGCGGCGTGGCGAGCAGTGCGGGCGAGCAGCCGGCGGTCGATGGCGGGTTCGTGCTCCCAGACGTCGAGCGCAGGCAAGGCCGCTTCGCAGCAGGGGGCCGCGCCGTCCACGACCTCCCGCGCGAGGAGTTTATGAGGATGGCGCCGGGTTTCATCAGGCCGAACAGCCGGCGTCGCCGGCCATGTGGCGCGTCGAAGTCGTCGAGCGGCGTGTGGAAGGTGAGGATGTCGGCCTCGCGAGCCACCTCCTCCAGCGTCCGGAATCCGCACCGCTCGCGCTCCTCGCGCGGCGGGTCGCAGCAGACGACGCGGAATCCCATGTTTCGGCATACGCTTTCACGAGCGATCCGACGTGTCCCACGCCCACGATTCCCCAGCGTGCGCTCGGCGGGCTGCCAGCCCTGCGTGCGGGAGAGGTGGACGAGCGCCGCGCCGACCCATTGCAGTACGCCCCGGGCGTTGCAGCCCGCGGCCGTCGTAGACTTCGATGCCGTGCGCCGCGCACCACGCCGTGTCGATGTGGTCGAAGCCGATGGTCGCCGTGGCGATCAGCTTTACGCGCGAATCCGCCAGTAGTTTTTCGTCGCACCGCGTGCGGGTGCGGATCACCAGCGCGTCGGCGTTGCGGACGTCGGCGGCCGAAATCGCCGTTCCGGGAGGTATTCCACCTCGGCGAACGGTTCCAGAACCCCGCAAAAAGGTATGGCGCTGTTGGCAATGATTTTAATGGTAACGGGTTTTTTTCGTTTTCGTCTTTGAGCAAACAAATATAGGTAAAAAAATAAAAAATGCTGTACCTTTGCAATTCAAAAGCATGTTATGGAACAGAAAAACTTCGATCCGGACGGGGTCGGCGTGGACAACAGGAACCTATTTCGGACTTCCGTTCGCTCCCGAACGGCCGAACTGGTGCTGATCTCGGCGCCGTGGGACGTGACGGTATCCTACGGGGCCGGGCGGCTTATGCCCCCCGACGCCATTATCGAAGCCTCGACGCAGCTGGATTTCCACGATCCGCTGGCTCCCCGGCGTCTGGCGCCGCGGCATCGCCACGGCCGATGTGGACTATTCGCTGCTGGAGTCTTCGCAGCGTCTGCGGGCCGACGCCGCACGGGTGATCGACCACCTCGAAGGAGGGGCGGCTGCCTGGAGGACGACTATGTCGTGCGCAAGGTCCGCCGTGTCAACAGGGGTGCATGTCGATGAACGCCAATATCAGGGGCGCAGGCCGCGCGCTGGCTCGATGCGGGAAAACTCGTCGGGCCGGTCGGCGGCGACCATTCGACGCCTTACGGCTGATCCGGGCGCTGGGCGCGCGCCATGCGGCGTTCGGCATCCTGCACGTCGATGCGCACTGCGACCTGCGCGATGCCTACGAGGGGTTCGAGTTTTCGCACGCTTCGATCATGTTCAACGTGCTGCGCGACGTGCCTGCGGTGACGAAGATCGCCCAAGTCGCCGTGCGCGACTTCAGCGAGCGGGAGGGCGGCGCTGGCCGCCTCGTCCGGGCGCGTCGCCACGTTCGACGACCTTTCGCTCGCGGCCGCCCTTTTCCGCGGCGAAACGTGGGATGCGCAGTGTCTGCGTATCGTCGAAACGCTTCCGCAGGAGGGTCTACGTGAGGTTCGACATCGACGCCTTGACCTTCGAAAACTGCCCTCACACCGGAACGCCGGTTTCCGGCGGCCTTACGTTCAACCAGGCCGTCTGGCTGCTCGATACGCTCACCCGCTCGGGACGCCGTATCATCGGTTTCGACGTGGTGGAGGTGTGCCCGCGCCCGACGAGCGGATCGACGCCATAACGGGCGCCCGCATGCTCTGGAAACTCTGCGGGCAGACCCTCAAGTCAAACGAATCATAAAACGACCGATAGATGCGACTTTTTTCGATGTACCGCTGGGTTCGCCAGCGACACATGATGGGGCTTCGGGGCCGCAACTTCCTGGAAGCGCCCTGGGCCGGAGGCGTGGTGCTGCTGGTGTGCGTGATCGCCGCCATGCTGCTGGCCAATCTCCCCGCGACCAAACTCTATTACCGTCCACCTGCTGGGGACCGACCTTTCGCTGATGGTCCATTCCCCGGACGGTGTGATCGACTGGATTTTCCGCGGGGGCATGACCGTCGAGAAGCATCAACGACGGGCTGATGGTGATTTTCTTCTTTGCCGTGGGGCTTGAGATCAAGCGCGAGATCGTCTGCGGGGCAGCTTTCGTCCGCGCGCCGGGCCATCCCTTCCGGTGCTGGCCGCTGCGGGCGGCATGCTGGTCCCGGCGATTTTCTTCACGGCGTTCAACCACGGCACGATGGCCGCAAACGGCTGGGAATCCCCCCACCGCCACGGACATCGCCTTCGCCATAGGCATCCTCTCGATGCTGGGCAACCGCGTCCCCGATGTCGTCAAAATCTTCCTCACGATGCGCTGGCCGTCGCCGACGACCTGGGGGCCATTCTGGTCATCGCGCTTTTCTATGGCGGCAAGGTGCAGATCACCTGCCTGCTGGTGGCGCTGGTCATCATGCTGGGGTCTACTTTATGAAGCAGATGGGCGAGAAGCGCATGTTCTCCTATCTGGTCCCGGCCGTCGTGGTCTGGGGGCTGTTCTATTACTCGGGCGTCCACTCGACCATCTCAGCGGGCGTGGCGATGGCGCTGCTGATCCCGATGGAGCCGCGTTACAGCAAGGAGTATTTCGCCCATAAGATGCGCCGGCTCAATGCGCTGATGCTCCGCGCCGCCTCGCACGAGGACTTCCCCAACGAGGAGCAGCGGTTCTACCTGCGGCGCATGCACGACCTGTCGTCCAACTCGGTGGGCATGAGCTACCGTCTGGAGCACGGACTGGCGCCCTACGTCACGTTCTGATCATGCCGGTCTTCGCGCTGGCCAACGCCGGCGTCGAGATCACGTCGCTCGAATACCTCAATATTTTCCACTATTCGCCCGAAATCGGATCAATCGGCATGGGCGTCTTCTTCGGTCTTGCTCATTAGGCAAGCCGCTGGGCGCCATCTTTCCTCGCGCCAGCTGGGGCGCCGTGAAGTCGGGTCTGGCCGAACTGCCCGAGGGGCGACGTGGCGCATGCTCTTCGCCGTGGGGTGTCTGGGCGGTATCGGATTCACGATGTCGCTGTTCGTCGATTCGCTGGCCTTCACCGACCCCCCGATCTGGTCGACCGCGGCAAGATCGCGATCCTGATAGGGTTCGCTGGCCGCCGCCGTCGTGGGGTGCCTGCTGATCCTGATCTTTTCGGGGGAAAAACCGCCGGACCCGGCAGGGCGGGCGGTAGGCATCACCGCGCAGGCGGCGTTTGCCGGAAATGGCGTCCGGTCCGGACCCGTGCGGCCGGAACAGATTTATTTGCTTCTGCCGGCGCCTTGCACTATCTTTGCAAAAAAAGATTCGATAATGATGAAAAAAGACCTTCCCGATCCTCCCGGCCCTCGTGCTGCTGCTGGCCGGGCCTGCTCGAAAAAATTCGGGCGGAGGCGGCGTGAAACTCCGAACGATACCGATTCGGTGGCCTACGTCATCGGCATGAACGTGGGCGCGAACCTGCTGAAAATGGATTCGACGATCAATGTGAACGCCGTTTGCGAAGGCATCCGCGACATGTTCCGCGGCAATCCCAGACTCTCGGCGGCCGATGCCGAGACGTTCTATCTGAGCTACGTGAACTACGCCCTTCCCGAGAAGGCACGCGCCTATGAGGGCAGTTCCTCCTCGACATCGCCAAGTCGAACCGCTCTATGCCCGCACGTCGTCGGGCGTGACCTACCGTTACGGACGTCGGGGATCAGAATCAGGTTCCCACTTCCGAGCGCGACAGCGTGGCCCTGCGGTGGGTGATCCGCACGGCGGCGGGCGACGAGATGCACCTCCTCCTACGAGCGGGGCGATACGGTGCGTTGCTGGTCCGCAACCTGCGGCGCGGGGTGCAGGAGAGCGTGAAGCTCATCGGCAAAGGGCGGCAAGATCAACGCCTGGATGCCTTCGTCGGCAGCCTACGGCGCCGAGGGCGACAAGGAACTGGGCGTGGCTCCCAATGCGACGCTCTATTTCGAGATCGAACTCGTCGACCTCGACAAGTATACGACCCGGTCGCGGCGGCGTTGACGGTCCGTCCGGCGCCGCCGGTTCCGCGGCCGGATCGTCCGGCCGCGGGGATTTCGCCAAAAATAGTTGCTCGGAATCATTTCGTTAACAAAATTTTTATATCTTTGCGGGGAATAAGCCCGCGCTTTGATGGCGGCGCCTCGGCAGAGCCGGATAAATTCGCCTCTGCTCCCGGTTTGCACTGTCTTTGCGCGTGCGACGGCGACAATATAAAGGAAACATCAAACATAGTGAAAACAACAATGAAAAAAATCTTTTTTTGCTGCGGCGCTCGCGGGTGCCGCAATGCTGCCTCCTGCGGAGGAAACAAGGGGCGGGGGTACAGCTGGGCAGTCTGTCCGAGTTCGACTCTCTGTCGTATTCGCTCGGAGCCAACATCGGCTATGGCATGAGCTACGAAATGAAGGATATTCCGTTCGATTTCAAGGCTGTGGACAAGGGTGTCCGGAAGGCGCTCTGGGCAAGGCCACCCAGGAGCACGACAAGTCGCTCGATATGCTGCGCGAATATTTTATGACCAAGCGCGGCGAGCGTGCGCGCAGGCCGTGGCGCAGAAGCGCGCCGAGGCGGACAGCGTGCGCGCCTGGCCGGCGGCGACACGACCAAGGTGGAGTATCCCGCGGCCGATCCCGACATGTTCGAGAGCGAGGAGGAAGCGTACCGAGATCTCCTATGCCTTTGGTAACGACATCGGTTACAACATCGCACAGAGCGGCATGCCTATTCAGCTGGTCTGGATCGGCGAGGCCATGCAGAACGTGCGCGACAACAACGCCAAGATGACCGAGGACGAGGTGAACCAGTACTTGCAGTACTACTTCATGGTGAAGCGTCCGGCCGAGAACCCGAGGCTTCGAAGGCGTGGCTGGAGAAAGACGGAGAAGAAGTCGGGCGTGAAGAAGACCGAGTCGGGCCTGCTCTATAAGGTTACCGACGCCGGCGACGCTTCGGTGATGCCCAAGAAGACCCGCGCGACGTGGTGAAGGTGCACTATACGGGCCGTACCCGCGAAGGCAAAGGTGTTCGACACCTCGAAGTTCGCCAACCGTTCGAAGGAGCAGCAGGAGATGATCAAAGCAGCGTCCCGATGATTTCGACAAGGACGAACCCGTCGAGTTCCCGCTCAACCGTGTGATTCCCCGGATGGACGGAAGGGTTGCAGCTGGTGGGCAAGGGCGGCAAGATCACGCTCTGGATTCCCGCCGACCTGGCTTACGGTGCGCGCGGCGCAGGCCGTGACATCGGTCCCAACGAGGCTCTGGAGTTCGAGGTCGAGCTGATCGACGTCACTCCCTACGTGGGAGCCTGCTCCGGCCGGATTCGACCGCAACGGCCGAGAGCCCGAGGCTGCTCCCGCAAAATAGTCGGACCGCGAAAAATGAATCCGGATGTGCGCATGCGCATCCGGATTTTTTATAAATAGGCATCTAAAAAACTCCGGCCTTCGAATGATTCGAAGGCCGGAGTTCGGTTGGGTCCGTTTAGAACGGCAGGTCGTCGACCTGTGCGGGCGCAGAGGCGTAGGAAGGCTCCTCGGCGATGGGCGGCATGTCGGGCATCAGGGCCGCGGCCTCCTGTTTGGTTGTTGCAGACGCCATGCGCGGATGTCGGTGTACCAGCGGCCGTTGTATTCGCGCGACTCGATGTTGACCGAGACGTTGTAGGTCGAACCCTCTTTCAGACGGGCCACGTCTTCGGGCTTGTTGAAGAACGTAACGCAGATTTTGCGTGTGAAAGACCTTCGTTCATTTCGAAAACCACATCCTGACGCTGCCACTCACCGCGTGCCGACGTTCCCTTCGTCACGGGCAGTATTTTGTAAACGGTTCCTTCGATTCCATAGTGTAAATAGGGTTTGTTTGCGGCAAAGGTAGCAATTTTCCGGGACATTCGGAGCCTTTCCCGCGGAAAAAACGCCTGAACGTCGAAGATCGGCGGATGCGGCGTTTCTGTCCCGGAACCGCGGCGTGCGCCCCGTTCCGTTCGGCTCCGTCGGGTTCAGCCCTTTCTTTTTGCTGCCTGTTACAGTGGCCTGCGGCCCGTAATCCATATAAAAACAGGACCCGGTTTGCTTTTTGCTTTTTGAATTATCTTTGGTGCTGTAATGATATTTTTTTATTTGTCGGAGCGTTCTGCCGGACTGTCGGTTTCGGCTGCGTCCGGCGTGTTGGCTTTACTTTGTCCATGATGAAAAAACTACTGCTTTTTGTTGCGCTTCTCGGCCTCGCGCTGCCCCTGCGGAAATACTGGACGACAAGGCGCTGCCGCCGCCGCTGCGAAGGCCGACCTGAAAACGATGTCGTTCAACATCCGCTATTACAAGCCCGGCGCCGACAGCGGCGACAACGCGGCTGGAGGCGCGGCGCGCCGCCTGTCTGGAGATGATCCGTGCGGAATCGCCCGACGTCATCGGCTTCCAGGGCCACGCCGGCGCAGATCGACTATCTGAAGGGTGAACCTCCCCAGGCCACGCCGAGGTCGACATGGGGCGCGACGCCGCGAGCCGACATCGAGAA
>VOFC01004645.1_pt1 | contig 10292 bp, 20 predicted proteins | sample 5384161 | NCBI WGS metagenome assembly VOFC01 (sample SAMN12384722, study PRJNA508395) | human gut metagenome | isolation source: healthy gut B | host: Homo sapiens | reverse complement strand
ATGTTACTGTTACTGCCTTTGTAACCTTAACAAAATTAAAAATTAAAAGCATTGAAACAGCACATAAAATAATACCTGCTATTGTTTTATAATAATTTTTTATTTTAAATTTACTTTTAGGTATAATAAGACATGCAAAACAAATAAAATGAATATGCCAGCTTTGCATGTTGAAAATTCCTCCTGACAATGCTAAAACAAGTATATCAGTTTTTTTATTTTTATCCTTTGTAAAAGCTATATATATGCAATAACTAATAAATAAAAATGAAATACCATAAACAATTGTATCAGGATCTTCACTATCAGATGTAATTTCCAAAGTGTACTCTTTTTGTTTTTGAATATTTATTATATACTCCAGGATTCAAAACATTATGATTACTATTATTCATTAATAAAGGTAATGAATCACCATCATACTCAAATTTAGTATTTTCATCAAATTTAATTTTCCATTCGCTAACTAATATTTTTGAATCTTTATCATAAAGCTTTACTATTAAATTTCCTCTTGTTTTTTTACTATTTGATTTAATTCCAAGCTTTATTCCAGATATATTATCTTTTATTGAAAACTCTGTTTAACTATTACATTATTTGTTATTACCTGTTCATCATAACCATATCCCATATTACAAAAACTAGTATCATGATTTGAGTTTACAGCTTGTGTTCTAATATCTACTATATAAAAACACGTACAAACCATAACACATAAAAATGCTATTGCACCCATTAATATTTTATGTTTTAAATTTCCCTTCATATCATATTACCTTTATTGGCCATTATCCTTTTTTTTTTCATTTTGCTTTTCATCTAATAATTTTTCTAAAACTACTATACGTTCACCAAGTTCCTTAGTTTCTTCCTTAAGTTTGCTAACCTCTTGACTATATCTAAATAATAAAAACATTGCAAAAACAATAGCAACAAGAAATAATAATGATGGTGCATATTCAATGCCAATTATATTTGCAAATCTTATAACTATAGTTGGAAATAGCCCCAAAATAAGCATAACGAAACATCCAATAAGCCACATAAAACTGTCTTTTTCAAAAAATCTTCTTTTTCTTACTTTACAAATAACTAATACTGAAAATATTAAACTTAATATTGTAAAAAATATTCTAGTTGGTGCCATTATTCTCACCTACCATTTCCATCTTCATTTTCTTTTTACACCTTTATATCTTAATAAAATAATAATAATGCTATAAATCATTCTTATCATATATGTGAAGGGTTTCCAAATACCAGAATGCATACTTACACCAAATTCTCTTTCTCTCATTTCTACTGGAATTTCCTTTATTGAATATCCTAATATCAACATTTCTATTATTAAATTGGCATCTGGATATTCTGGATAATTACCTATCTTAGCATATTTCGTATAAACCTTTCTATTTAATACCTGCATTCCTGATGTTGGATCTGTAATTTTTCTACTACATATTGCTTTTATAATATGTTTAAATAATAATGTTCCTATTTTTTTCTAAATAGTGAATGCTTATAGTTTGTTTTTTGAATAAATCTTGAACCAATAACAATATCATATTTAAGTTTAGCTTCCATATATAATTTTGATAACTCAGATGCTATATGTTGACCATCACCATCAAATTGCGCTACATATTTATACCCCTTTTTTGGCTGCATACTTAAAAACCAGTTTGAATTGCACCTGAATAATTAAGATTATAGGGAGTTGTTATGTAATTTATATTGTTTTCCTTTAATACATTTAATGTATTATCAGTAGATGAATCGTTTACTACTAAAATATCAGCATCCTTAATTTCTTCTTTTTACTTCTTTTTACCACTTTTATAATATTCATTTCTTCATTATACGCTGGTATTATTACCAATAAATCATTCACAAATATCCCCCCTTTACTTCTTTTTCTTATGTAAATTATACTATTCTACATAGCTTGTTTCAATTACTTTTTTCATAATATTGTAAATTAAAAATGGCTATTGCAATGCAACAGCCAAATATCAACTATTTAATTTTCCTATCAACATTTACTTCTAATTCTTTAAATTCATAACCAAATCACAATTATATGATACAGTGTAAGAATATTTATCATCATTTTTTGCCATCTATAATTTTAGTTCTATCTATATACATTATTCTGTCTTCACCTGGATAATTATTATCATACATATACAATTTAATCTTATTAGGATTTTCTTTATCTCTATACATTCTTGTAGCATTAACAGCATGTCCACCAATACATATAAGAGTTGGAACTTTATTTTGTAATAAGCCTTGTACAGTATTCAATGTTTGGATAGGACTATCATTTATATTTATTGAACTATTTATGTTATCTTTATATTTTTTGTGTAATATATAGTCTTGCACATGCCCTAAATAGTTGCACTTCTGTATTATCTGCTGAATTTACAAAATTATCACTTGTAATTTTTAACATTGGCATTTCTCTATTGTCTTTTTCTTTCTATAGCAAATCCATTACTTTCAAGCATTTCTCTTGCTTGCTCAGTATAATCATTTGGCTCAGTGGTTAACCTCAAATCATTTATATTGCAAATTATAAACCTTTGGTATATAATCGTACAAATTTTTTTGCAGTAGATTTTTTCATATCTCCAAAGAAAGGATCATCATTAAAATCATATCCAACAGATTTCCACTCATCTTGATTACAAAATGCTTCACCAACAATTGTATAAAAATTGTTAATATCTTCAGCTTCTAATGACTCTGGTAATGTTTTTGTATAATATCTCTCAGCAAATTCAGCCATACCATAACAAAACCCATTCTCAGCCAAATTACTTATTCTTCCATTTTGAAATGAAAAGCCATTTTTCTTTACATCAAATTGGCTATCTGCCATCATTATTGAATCAATATTGCCATCATTATCAGTATCAATTTCATTATAATTTATACTTTCAGTAATTTTTTATATATTTCATCTAAAGCATTAGCATCGCTAGCTATAAAATAGTCTCCTCCAGTTTCCCTAGACATAGTCATAAGATAATCCTTATCTACATTGTTCCCAAGTCCAATAGCAAAAACTACTACGCTTTTGCTAATGCTTTTTCTTTTACTTCTTCTGCTGTTGGATAATCATCAAATATCGCAAATAACCCTTTACCTTCAGTTGTTTCACCATCTGTTAACAAAATAATATATTTTTTATGACTATAATCAGAAGCTGAATAATTATCTAAAACCTTACCCATAGAAGTTCCAATATATGTCCCATCAAATTGTTGATTTTCTGTTTTAATTTTATTTATACTTTCTTTTACTTTTATGTAATCACTAGTCATAGAACATAATTCCACATAAGTTTTTGTAAACTTTGAAGCTGCAAATTGATAATTTTTTTCTTTTTAGCAAATTTATCTATTAATGCATTTGCAAAATCTACTCTTTTAAAAATCTGGATCATTTTGTTCAGAACCACTAAATACTTCATCAGAATATAATGAGCCTGAATTATCAATTAAAAATGATATTTCAGTTCCTGAAAATTCCCCAAGCTTTGTAGAATCAGCTAAAGCATAAGAGGAAAAAATGATTAACTGTTGCACTTACAGTTTTATTTTCTGTATCTACTGTTGATTCTATTTTTTCAAAGCTCTTATTTTCTTCATTAAAATAGTAAATTGATAAATCTTCTGCCTTCATACTTTTACTTTCAAGTTCCTTATCAGAATAATTAAATGTAATTACTGCACTATCAAATTTTTCATTGCAATGAAATTCTTTTACTCCACTTATAAATGCCAGAAAAAAGAATTATATGCAGCTATTTCTCTATTATCTATAGTAGTTGATACTATAGAAACATTTCCTTTTAACTTTTACCTTGACACTATTGTCTTCTGCCTTAATCTCCTTTTCAAAAGACCTTTTACCATCTAAATTAATACCATCACTTTTCTTATCTAAAGGATCTAATCTAATGATATTTCTTCTCCATCTAAAATTCCATCACCATCTGTATCTTCATTTAATGGATTTGTTTTAAATTTGTTTATTTCATCATAATCTGATAATCCATCACCATCTGTATCCTTTTATAAGGATCAGTTCCATATTCCTTTTCTTCTGCATTTGTAAGCCCATCAGAATCAGTATCTTCATCATCTTTTAGCTCTTTTGGGGCTATTACTATATCTTTTTTTACTTTTTTCGTTTTTTTATATTTAAAGCTTATATCTACTTGATATTTTAGAGTTTCTTCTCCTACAGCTATATTCTTTTCTAACGTAATATTTCCAACATTCATTTGTTGTTCTTCTGCTTTAGAATTATTAATTTCATCAGCTTTTGCATTTTTATCATACAAAATTATTTGAGAGCCTAATAATAAACATAAAATCATTGATATTTTCTTTATGGATGATTTTTTATTTTTAAAACATAATGTCATTATTATAAGTGCTGCAAATAGTATACTTACTAATATAAAAACTTGACTAGAGTCAATTGTGTTTTCATTAGTATTGTCCTTATTATTATCTGCATCTGATTTATTATCATTATTAGATTTATCATCTACTTTACCATCTGAAGGTTTGGCTTGATCATCACCTGTTTCTGGCTTGTTATCTTTCTCTGAATTAGTATTATCTTGAGATGGCGGTTGTTGAGTTTCCTTATTGTCTTCTCCACTACTAGATTTTTCTTTTGTATCTGCATTAGTAAAAAGTAGTTTTTTCACCAGCTTTAATATTCCCTATAACTTTAGTAGCATCATCAGCATTTTCAAAAATAATCCCCTCTTGCAAATTACTATTTATTGCAAAATCACTAATATTATAATTATTTTTATTTTGCACATTTACAGTAATTTGAACTTTATCCCCACTGTCATAGGCCCTTTTGTCTGTTAATCTTTCAACATCTACACCGTTGCTTTCTTTAGCACTTACTACTAATGTATTCATACTCAATGTCAGTAAAAATACACTAACAAAAGCCATAAATTTAAAATTTTTCTTATTCAATTTTATCCCCCTATACATAATAACATAATTATTTTATCATATTTTTTTATATTAAAAAACGCATTGTAAAATAATTTAAATTAGTTATTTTACAATGCGTATTCTAAATTACGTTATAAATTATTTAAGTTCTAACTTAGTATAATTCTTTTTACCTCTTTTTTATTAAAGCTGATCCATTTTTTAAAATTCTTCTTATTTATTTCTGCACCTTCTAATGAACATCCATAGGTAAAAATGTTAATAATGCTAAACACTTTTCAACATCTGCATCATCAACATTTCTCCAATATTGATAAAAATCATATGGTGAAGTTTTCTTAGGATCAAGCCATAAAAGCTCCCCTACTGTTTTTCCCATCTTTTGACCTTGACTATTTGTTAAAAGTGCACATGTCATTGCATAAGCATCAGTTTGAGCTTTGCTTCGTATAAGTCTTACACCTGCAATCATATTGGACCATTGATCGTCTCCACCAAGTTCCATCTTGCATCCATATTTTTGGTTTAATACATAGAAATCATATCCTTGCATTAACATATAGTTAAATTCTAAGAATGATAATCCTTTTTCCATTCTTTGCTTAAAACATTCAGCTGCAAGCATTCTGTTTACTGTGAAATGTGTTCCAATATCTCTTAAAAAATCCACATAATTTAAATTTAAAAGCCAGTCTGCATTATTAACTAATAATGCTTTACCATCAGAAAAATCTATAAATCTTTCCATTTGTTTTTTATAGAATTAACATTATGCTCAATTTGTTCTTTTGTAAGCATTTTTCTCATATCAGTTTTACCTGATGGATCACCAACCATTGCAGTCCCACCACCAAGAAGTGCTATTGGTCTATGACCAGCTTTTTGCATATGTGCCATAAACATTAATGCTATAAAATGTCCTACATGTAAACTATCTGCTGTTGGGTCAAAACCTATATAAAAAGTTATTTTCTCCTTATTTAATAACTCTCTTGTTTCTTCCTCATGGATAACTCATCTAATACATTACTCATCTAGCCAAAAATCTCCTTTCAAATATTATTTAAATTTAACTAATTATACATTATATTTATTAATTTAGCTACATTTTTTCTAATTTTCACACTTTCTTTAGAATAATATTATTGGAGAGTTTTGTCAATGTTACAACACTAAAATTATATAACTATTTCTTAGTATTTCCCCGGCAATATAACTTTAAATGTATTATCTGTTTCAGAATTAACAAATCTAACTCTTCCCTTACCCTTAAATGCATTTTTTATTCTACTTAATCCTCTACCATTATTTAAAAATGTATTAGTATCATCTAATGTTATTAATTTTTCATATATCCACATGTTTCTTCTAATATAATTTGTATTAGTATTATTTGAAATAAGTTCTCCTGGACTTTCTATAACTATACTTTTTATTTGTAATTACAATTTCTATAATTCTATTTACTTCTGTATACTCCCTATAAAGTACAGCATTTTTTCACAGCTTCTAAAACAGCAAATATAGGATATTCTTTATTTATTATTTTTCTAAGTAAATCATCAGTTTTATTAATCATTGTAAGCAAACTTCCTTGAATAACTATAACTTCAGCATAATTATTATTAAATTTGTTTATTATTCTTATTATATTGTTAGAAATACATATACTATTTATTTCAGAAAAACAAGAAGTCCTCCAAGGGTACATTTTTTCCTTGCCAGTTTCCTTTTTGTATATATGTTATACCACTACTTTCTAAAAGGTATTTTCTATTTTTATCATTTAAAACAATGCCTTTCCATAAAAAAATACTTTTTAACTAAAGACATATCAAGATAACTTATATCACTTTTCAGAACCGGACAAGTCTCTACTGATAATTCTAAGTTTTCTTCAAATATCCTAAGTATTTCTTGCTTTCGCATAACATCAGTAGTTGAACCTCTTCTAGTGTAAAAAGCACCATTTTCCCTAACCTGATATGGCCTTTGATCACCATTATATATAGTTATAATTGCTATTTTTTATTGTCCAATATTGTAAATTCAACATTTATAGGAATTGGTGGTTCACACCTTGTTGCAATAATTTGCTGCACAGCTTCTTCTCTAAACATATCCTCATCTTTTTTAATCCAACAATTTCTTTTGTTTTATCTCTTACCCCAACTATTATATATCCACGGCCTGCACCTCTAGAATTGGAAATAGCACAAATATCTTTTGCAAATTCTTTTTTTCCCACCTTCAGACCATAAAACTCAAGCTTTAGCTTAAAGTCTAATTTAGTTCCTTCTTCTTTTTTAATAATACTACGTAGTTTCTTTTCATCCAAATTCAAATCCCCTAAAAAACATCTTTATTAAATTATATAGCCTTTATATTTAAATTAAAGTAATGTTAATTTAACATAATATTAATTTTAACTCATATACTATTTCTAACCAAATTACTTCCTTCAATGTTTACATTAACCTCTATTTCTAAATCTATATTTTCAAAAAAATATTATTTGATAACTTATTGGGATATTTCTCTTCTATTGTTTTCTTTAAATTTAAAATATCTATCTCCTTTTCTTTATATTTTTTCTTGTAAAAATCATTTAACGATTTTTTCTATTTCTATTTTTTCATTTAAAGCTATAGAATCTTTTTTTACTATTATTTAATGTTAATTTTCCTTGAATTTCTTCTATGTATAATGTTATATCTATAACTTTACTTACTAAAAAACTATTATTATCATAAGTTACTTTTGTATGTGGTACACTTTTTAATATATTAAGTGTAATAAAATCATCTTTATATTCAGGATTTCTAATATTAAAAACGCCTTGGTTTACTTACAGTTTCGTTAATAAATTAAATGATGTAGCATCACTTTCATTTAATTTTTCTATTAGCCTATTATTTTTAAATAATGCTCCACCATCTAATATAATTTTTTTTTTCTATAATATCTTCTTGCATCTTTATTGAGCCCATAAAACAATTGTTACTGCCCTCAAAACTTTGAGATATGTAATCATTTAAATTTGAATTTATATTATTTATGTTCTTTTTATTTATGTTTTCAAGTTGATCATCTAAATATAATCCTAAGTAATCTTGCTCATCTTCATTAGAATCTGGCTTTACAATATCATTAATATCACCATAATACACAAACATATATGGCTTAAAGCCAAATTGTTGCATCATTATTAAAGTAAATTAATGTTTTTTATCTCCATTTTTAATGCTGCATTTTTCTGTAAATATATATGATCTTACTTGTGTAAAATTAAGTTCATTATTAGAAAAACTATCATATTAGAAACAGCTTCTGAAGCAGTATTTCCTTTACTTTGAAATATTACATGCTTTCCCTTATCAGAACTTTCTTTTTTTTCACTTCTATAAGGTCTAACACAATCAATGTATATATAATATTATCTAATTCATCAATGTCAAAAATATAACAGATGTTGCAAAGGTAATCTTGTTAATTTCTTTATAATTAAAACATCCAAATTAAATTAATGAACAAAATATAATTAGAAATGATAATAAATTTAATTTTCTTTTATCATTACTATTTCACCACCCTTTTTGTATAATATTCTTTGATATTTTATTTAATTTTCCCCTAAATAAAATGTCTTTAAATTTGTATGTTTTTAAACTTCCTAAAGGAAAAAATATATGAATATCCTCCTGTTTCTAAATCTCCAAGTTTTGATACTAACATAAGACTTATTAAAAAAAGCCAGGAAGACCAAAAAAGAACTTAAAGGGTTATTATAATAGACCATATAGACATACTTCCATAAAGCTTTGGTATTAAGAAATAACTTAATAGTACTTACAGCTACAACAATAATTGTAATTCTAGAAGATATACCCGCTCCAACAACTGCATCACCTAAAATTAAAGCAGCAACTATACTCATTTATCCCCCTTGGGTTGGGGAATCCTTAAACCAGCTTCTTTTATTAAGTTGAAATGACAAATCATTATTATTATCTCAACTATTTTTGGAAGGGAACTCCAGCTCTTGCTACTGCAAGCCTAAATAAAAACATGATGAAGGAAGCATTGAATAATGATAATTAATAATAGCTATATATATTCCTGGTGAAAAATACTGCAAGAAAAAATGCAACCATCTTAAAATTCGTGTGAAATTTGCATAATATTTATTTATATAATAATCATCTGGTGCTTGAAAATTCTCTAAGAAAAAATATGGAACAGTTATTACAAAAGGTGTTCCATCAACTAATACTGCAACTCTACCTTCTAATATTTTTGCCGCCACCTCATCTGGCTTTTTCTGTATACCCAACAGTATCAAAAGCTGATTTTTGTTTTCTCAATTCGTCTTCTATATAATTGGTATCCAATATAAATTTAATATTCATATGTTTTATTTTTTCCTTAACATCATTAATTAAGGTTTTTGGTGCTATTCCTTCTATGTAGCATATTGCTATAGTTGTTTTGCTATCTCTCCCTTTACGTCAGATTCAAATTTTAAATTGAATTTTTAACTTTTTCTTCTTATTAAAGATACATTATCTACTATGAGTTCGTTAAAACCTTCTCTAGGTCCTTTTATTACAGATTCAGTAACTGGAATTGATATACCTCTTCTAACGCTTCCCTTTTTACTTCACAATAAATAATTTTTTCAAAATTTTCAAATACTAATATTACATCTCCAGATAATACATGAAAAATTGCATCATCTAAATCCTTTGAATAGCCTGCTATATTTATATCTAAGACATTTGAAACTACCTCTTGAACATTATTGTAATTATAATCTTGGCTTTTTAATGGTGTTATTATGTATTCACTAATAAATGACACCCCACATAAATCATCAATAAATACCAATGTACATTTACCTATCTTTGTGTTTATAGTTCTATATTTTACATCAAAAGAATTTTTTAATGTCTCCTTTATATATTCAAGTTTTTTATCCATTCTGCATCACCTAACAATAATTTTCAAAAACATAAATAATATTCACATTATTTATGTTTAATATTTCTTATTTTGTTAATACTAATATTGATGTATTTAGGAGGTTTTTATAATGAATAAATTATCTACAAAACATTTTATGTTTTTTATTTTTTACACAATGGTAGTTTCATTAAGAATATATTCATCAATATTTATTCAGCAGGTAGCCGTAATACATGGATTATTACTCTATTGTCTGAATAATAATGCTATTATGCTATTTGTACGTTTTGGAAATTTCTTCATCTACCAATACTCTTTCCATAA
>VOFC01003792.1_pt1 | contig 10314 bp, 24 predicted proteins | sample 5384161 | NCBI WGS metagenome assembly VOFC01 (sample SAMN12384722, study PRJNA508395) | human gut metagenome | isolation source: healthy gut B | host: Homo sapiens | reverse complement strand
AAAGCCCAAGGGGTGCCAACCTTCACGGCAAGCACCCCTTCCAGTGTGGTCGCCGCAATGCCCAGCCGCTGGCAACTGCAATACTTGCTTTACATCCTTCGTCCACAGCGCCAAGCGTAAGGGTTAACCGTGAGCGCCATATCCCGGCGCATATCAATCCCGGCCCAGGCCTCGGGAACGTTGTCATTCAAAAAACAGCGGCAGATACAAGAGCGGGCAGATTGAAAAAAAGCCCGCCTCATAAGCAAGCAAGGCGGTAGTGGGTCGCCAGCTCCATATCAATGATCCGGCTCTGCCCATGCGGTGGTCAGGGTATGCTAAAGGTCGTTTCATTGGTTGAGCCTCCATTTCTGTTTTGGTTTAGGAAAAGAGTTCGCCTGGTCCCTCCGCCCCCTGGGGAACGGCTCTGGTCTTTATATCCCCGTCGCTTTGACTGGGGGCATAACTGGAGAAACCGTCAAGGGTGCCTTTCTGGCACCGCCTGCTGGCGGCTGCCCTCCCTTTGACTGATTTTCCGGCTATGCTACGAATAACTGGCGATTTGGGAATCATTTATATCTCCAGAGTTAAGGGGCAGAGCCTGCAATCCCCGGGCCATGCTGACCCGGAAGTTTGGGCTTACTTTTTCCTGTTCGGTTTCTTCTCCGCTTTTGTTCTTCTGCTGACCTCCAGTCGTCCAGAAAGAAGCTGATGATCTAATCCTTCATTTCCCGCGGCGTAGTTTTGCCGAAATACTTGCTCAGTTCCGCACCTGTCACAACCACTTTGTTCACCTCCCTTTTGTCCTCCATCATGGGTGCTGCCGATCACATCCCCTGCTGAGCAGCTTTCGTCCAGCTCACGCATTGCCGCTTTGCCTGCTTTCCGTGAAGGCATAACTGCTGGCCAATGGCGACGGCGATATAGTTCTTGGTTTTTCTTACCGATATAGGAAAGCCCACCGCCGCAGTAAAACCCAGCTTTTTTCATCCATCAGCTTCATCGTCGGGAAATCCGCTCATTGAGCCGGACATACCGCTGCACCGCTTGACCGCCATTCATTGCGCCTTCGGCCAATCTCATTGAGCGTTTGCCTCATGTCCTTCGGGTCTGAAGTGCGGGAGAGCCCCTGGTGCTTGATAGCCCGGGTTGCATTTTCGCTTTGGCTCACTGGGGAGGATTTCTTCACGCTGGTTGGATTGGTCCTCGACCATCTGTGTGTGATGGCTTCATCGTCTGTCAGGTTTCGACGATACAGGCACATATCCGCATACCCGGCAAGTTTCTCCTGCTGGCTTTGGCGGCGGTGGCCGACACGCCTCATAGCCGCCATCCTCACGGAGTTGACGATAGCGGGCTGGGCAACGCCTCTTTGTCCTTGACGCTGGACACCATAGCCCGCATTTCTTCATCATCCCGAAAACTCAAAGGGATGGTTCTTGGAAGGCGTAGAGCCTGTCTGGGCTTGATATAGACGATCTGTGCCCCGGGGGCTTTGGACTTCAGGGCTGCGGCTCTTGGCGCTCGCTTTTTCTCCGGTCGCTTTTTTCGGGGGATTCGGCCCCCGGCGCTTCGGCTGTTCCGGCTCTTTTTGGGTTTTTTATCCGCTTTTTTCGGAGCCTCTGGCTGCTTTTTCCGGTTTTTCCGTTTTTTGCCGGGTCAGGCTTTTTCCACGCCGGGAGCTGCCGCCCGTTCCTCGACTTTCTTTTCCTTCATAATTTTCAGCGAAGTTATAGACAGAAACCTGTGGGGTTCTTTACCTCTAGTTCCGTCTTTTTTCCGGCTTCGGGAAACGGAAACCTTTCCGGCTCTTTTGGGGAGGCGGGAGGCGTTTCCTTGCCCGGCGCTATCCGTTACCGGCTGTTCCGGCGTTTTGTGGTTTATCATCTGCCATAAGCATTTACCTCCTGTTTTTGGCGCCCAGAAAAAAGGGCTCAACTTTTCAGTCAAGCCCCCGTGGACTTTCTCCGCCATGATACAAAAAATACGCCCGTAGTCCGTCATGGGCAAGACGCTCATGGACGAACCAATGCCCTCGAAAGAGGGCATTTTGCATCATGCGGAGGGTGTACCTCATGCCTGCAAATATCGATAGCTGTCTGGTCTGGAGGTTTCTCTGGTGAACGCCATGTCGCGGGAAAAGATTCTCAAACAATATCTGGACACCGTAAAACGCGAGTATGATTACATTCTCATTGACTGTATGCCGTCGCTGGGGATGCTCACGATCAAAACGCGCTTGCGGCAGCGGACAGTTCTCATTCCGGTGCAGGCGCAGTATCTCCCCGCAAAGGGGCTGGAGCAGCTTTGCAGACCGTCGCCAAGGATGCCATGCGGCGGCAGATCAATCCGAAGCTGCGTATTGACGGGATTCTGTTGACAATGGTAGACAGCCGCACGAACTACGCCCGCGAGGTCAGCGCGCTGCTGCGCGGACACCTACGGCAGCAAGCTGAAAGTGTTCGCGTCGGATATTCCGCAGTCCGTCCGGGCGGCGGAGATCAGCGCCGAGGGCAAGAGCATCTACGCACGACGACCCCAACGGCAAGGTTGCGGCAGCGTACCGGGAACTGACCAAGGGAGGTGATGAAAGTTGAAAAGCTCCGCCAAAAGCATAAATCTGACCTCGCTCGATGATCTGTTCTCCACGGAGGAAAGCCGCGCGGAAGAATCCCAGCGAAAAAAGTTGTGCGGATTCCGCTTTCCGAGCTGCATCCCTTTCCGAACCATCCGTTTCATGTGCGCGATGACGAGGCGATGCAGAACACCGTGGACAGCATCAGGGGATACGGCGTTCTGACACCCGGTATCGTCCGTCCGCGCGAGGACGGCGGCTATGAGATCGTCGCAGGACACCGGCGCAAGCACGGCAGCGAGCTTGCAGGACTTAACAGATATGCCGTGCATCGTCCGCGAAATGGACGACGATACGGCGACGATCCTCATGGTAGACAGCAACATTCAGAGAGAAGATATTCTCCCAGTGAACGTGCGCAGGCGTACAAAATGAAGCTGGACGCGATTCGGCGTAAGGCTGGCAGACCGGCAAAAACCGCTGAAATAGATTCAAAAATAATTCCCGCAAGTTGTCGGGAATTCCGTGCAGCGACGAAGTTGGCAAAAGCAGCCGGTGATAGTGGGCGGCAATACGGTGCGCCGCGATACATACGCCCTGACGGAGCTGCAACCGGAATTGCAGCAAATGGTGGATGAGAAGAAAATTGCCATGACGCCCGCCGTCGAACTGTCCTACCTCAAACCGGAGGAAAGCAAATGCTCCTGACCGCCATCGACAGCGAACAGGCCACGCCGTCGCTGTCACAGGCGCAGCGGATGAAAAAGACTCTCGCAGGCAGGCAAGCTCAACGACGATACGATGCTGATATTATGATGGAGCAGAAGAAACCGGAGAAATGTGACCTCACATTCTCCGGTGATGTTTTGCGCAAATACTTCCCGCGCTCCTATACGCCCCAGCGGATGCAGGAAACCATCATCAAGCTGCTGGAGGCGTGGGTGAAAAAAAGCGGCAGCGCGATCAGGAACGATAAGGATGCTGGACTTACGATGTCCGGCTATTTTTATACCCATTTTTTCAGTACGGAGGTCTTTTATGAACAAGAAAGAACAGCTTAAACGGCTTATTTGCGCTCTTTACCGTCAGGATGAGCCGGAGGATTACACAGATGAGTGTATGGAAGATATGCTTGACAATATTGATTTTGAAGTGCTGCTGCAAGCGGTCGCGCACAGCGCAAAGACCGTGTACGCCTATGAAAGCCTGCGGCGTGCAGGGATTGCAGCTTCAACTATCGCAGCGCGCCGCTGTTCCCGCAAAAAGCGGTGCGGCTCTATGAGGACATTGTGAAATTTGTCACCGAGGCGGTGATCTGCGCGCGGACGATGGAGGTCTGGCTGCTGGAGGATCTGACGCTTGTCATCGTTTCCAACTATTCCGTGCTGTCCGGCGGAGAGTTTACAACGGAATACCGAACCGTAAAAGGCATGGAGTTTCAAAAGGACTTCTCTGCATCGAGCCAGATACGCTTACGGAGAAACTCATGGAGCTGTGCGCGCCGTTTTACTCGCACTACGACCAGACCTACTATGAGCGAGCTGACCGCTTTTTTCTAAGACACCAAAGATACCGAAAAAGGAGCTGATACTGTGGCTGTTTTCCGCGTGAGCGCACACGGGATTATACCGTGATGAGCAACCACCATCTGAAAAACAAGGGATTTTGTCCTTAAAGCGGGCAAAAGGTCTGCTTGTCGCAGATGCTCTCGCTGCCGGAGAACTGGGATTATACGCTTGCCGGACTTTCCGCCATCAACCGCGAGAGCAAGGACGCGATCCGCTCTGCTGTCAACGAGCTGGAAAAGGCCGGATATATCCGCCGCCGTCAGACGGTAGACAGCCGGGGCAAGTTCAGCGGCAACGAGTACATCATCTATGAACAGCCGCAGCCGTCATCGGCTTCTCCGTCGTCGGGTTTTCCGACAACGGAAATCCGTCAACGGAAAAACCGTCGTCCGGAAAATCCAACGCAATTAAAGATAGATCAAGTAAATATCCAAGAAGAAAAATACGCAAGGATCAAATACTCATTCCATTCTTTCCGGCACGCCGGATGTGAAGCGAAGCGAAATGAACCGAAGTGAGATCGAGCAGTACAGGAGTCTTAATTGAAGAAAATATCGACTACGATATTCTCTTGGAGGAAATGCCATACGAACAGGAACGCTTGAAGAAATCGTCGGTCTGATGACCGATACCGTCTGTTCCTCCCTCAGCCATATCCGCGTCTCTGGCAGCGACTTTCCGGCAGAGGTCGTAAAAATCCCGGCTTCTGAAGCTCAACGCGGAGCATATCCGCTTTGTCTTTGACTGCCTCAAAAGAACACCACCGAGATCCGCAATATCCGGCAATACCTGCTGACCGCGCTTTTTACAATGCGCCGGTCAGTATCAACAGCCACTATGCCGCACAAGTCAATCACGATCTGTACCGGGATAAGCCTGCAAAGCTCAGTTTCTTTTGCAGGCTTTTTTCTATATCCGAAGAAAGGAGAACGTATGACGCTGCGCCATCTTCTGCGCCGTCTGGTCGTTCCGCCGTAGCGGACGCCGGACCCACAAAGACAACAATTACGCCGTAGACGCGGCAGAACGGAGAATTTTATGAACAAAGCAAATAAATCTCAGAAAAAACAGATAGCAAGACTGCCAAAATCGCGGGCATCCTCGTCCTGCTGGCGGTCGTGATCCTCGTCATTCTGCTGCTCCTGCGCGGCTGCGGCAGCAGGACGCGGAGCTTCCCGCACAGCCGGAAACCGGCACGGGCATTTCTACGATTCCGCCGCCGTGGTCGGTGGCTGGGATGAGGCCGACATGGATAAGATCGTTGAGGGTCTGAACGAACAGGTAGAGGCTGGGATGATTAACATTTCCATGAACACCTCTCCTGTGTTCTCGGATGGCACTTCCGGGGGCAAATCTGATGATCGTCAACGAGGGCGTCAACCGCTATCCGCAGATTGTGGAGATCACGCGCAACGACACCGGCGAAACGATCTACAAGTCCGGTGCAATTCCGTCGGCAGCAAAATCGAAAAGCCAAGCTCAGTGCCGACCTCGACGCCGGTACTTACGAATGTACCACACTTTTCTATAACGTCGATCCCTGACACCGGCGACTACCTGGCTGCGCCGGTGCGATCATCACCATTACCGTTCTGGACTAAATTTCAAAAGGAGTTTTTAACATGAAAAAATTTTCGCACTCGTTCTTTCTCTCTGCATGGTATTTTCCCTCGCGGCGGTCGCATCCGCTGCGGAGATTGACGCGACGGCGGCTCCGGCAGCACGCCGGTCTATCTGAGTTCGACGGCGGACGGCAGCATCGGCGGCGATCCCGCGCCCACTGCCATGTCTGTCACCATCCCCACCGGGTTGCCGATGGCAATGTCGCAGAGCGGTGATGTGACCACCGCGGACAACTGCCAGATCGTCAACCATTCCTACGGCGCAGTTCGTGTCCGCAGCGTGAGCATTTCCGCCGTGGACGGCTGGAAGCTGACCGCCTTTTGGCGATAAGAGCAGCCTTGCACACGAAAAGGTGGATTCCGACAAGCTCGGCTTCGCACTCTCCATTGGCGGCGGCGCACAGGCCAGACCGACGCTTCCGATGCCGCTTCTCAGGCACTCTTGACCGCGCCCATGACCGGCTGCTATCTGTCCGGCGTCGGTGACGCAAGCGGCAATGCGGTAGATGTTGCTTATGCAGCGATTGTCACGCCGCTGTCGCAGGCGGTCACGAACGCAACCGTTGCAAACGTTGTGTTTGTGGTCGAGGGGATACCTGATCTATCGGATTTTTGAAAGGAGCTTTTGAATGATGGCTATGAAACGGAATTGCAGCAAACTCATTTCTCTCTGCCTCGCGCTTTGCATGATGCTGTCGCTGGCGGTCTGCGCCAGCGCAGCGGAGATCGACACCTCGGCGGCCCGGCACAACACCGGTGAGCCTGACCACCACGAACGGCGGCATTGGCGGCGGTGACGACGGCGATATTACGCCGACCAAACTGAATGTTACCGTTCCCACCACGCTGCCCTCGCCATGTCCGATGAGGGTACGGTTGTCACCGCGACGGACTGCAAGATCACAAACTTCTCCTACGGCGCGGTGCGCGTGAAATCCGTCACGATCTCGGCGGCGGCAAACTGGCATCTGACGAAATTCGGTGACAAATCTCTGCTGGCGGCTGAAAAAGGTGAACTCCAACAAAGCTCGGTTTCGCACTCGCCATCGGCGGCGGCAAGCAGGTTCAGACGGCGACCAACGAGCAGACGCGGCGCTCATCACCGCGCCGGTGGACGGCTGCTACATGACGGGTGTTGGCGATCTGACCGGCAATACGGCAAAGATCGACTATGCTGCCATCGTCACGCCGCTTTCCAACACGGCGATGAAAAAATGCGACGGTCGCAAATGTTGTGTTCGTCATCGAGTGGGATACCGTGGCGTAATTTCCAGTACACGCGGCGGACGGCAAATGCCGCCCGCCGCAGAAAGGAGCTTTTATGAAACGAAACAGAATCCCGGCATTGCTGCTGGCAATGCTTCTGACGCTCTTGCTCAGCGTGAGCGCCTTTGCCGCAGGCTCGACCACGGCAACTGTGCCGGTCACGCTGACCGTGGACAAGCAGTACCGGGCGGTCAACGTCACCCGTGCCATCCTCGCTGCCGGTCTACGTTACCAACGGCACAGTCATCACGGCGGGCAACGCCAAGATCACAAACAATTCCAAGACCGGCGCGGGTGCAGGTAACGGCGATCTCCGTGACGGACGGCGGCGTACGTCGGCAGCTGACAGCTTCTCCGGCAGCAAGACGATTGCGCTCAAAATCAACTCCTGCGTCACAAAGAGTGCGGGTAAGATGAGCATTACCAAGGATGCGTTCCCCAAGATCGGCGCGGCACAGAATCTTCCGCTGACCTGCTTTTTGCAAGGTATCCGGCGACGCACGAACAGCAGGACGTGCGGGCGGCAAATGTAGTCTTTACCATCTCCATCGTCGGATAAGGAGGCTGCCATGACGCATTTCAAGGCAAGAAACCTGACGGCTCTGCTGCTGGTGCTGGTCCTGCTGGTATCCATGTTCAGCACCACCGCACTGGCGGCAGAGGATGAATACATCACGGATTTTGAAGCAGAATCGGAAATCATCATCACCGAGGAAGAACCCACCGAAGAACTCCCGGAAGCAGAAGAATCCAGCGAAGAAAGTCCAGAAATTGAAGAATCCTCGGAAGTTTCAGACGCACCCACCTGGGCACGATTCAGGCAGCAATATCCAGTGGGAGCTGACGGATGACGGAATGCTGCTCATTTCCGGCAGCGGCGGCTGCGCCGCCTTTTCCAGTGCGGCAGATCAGCCGTGGGCGGCGGTGCGGGAACAGATCACGTCGGTCTTTTTTGAAGATCCCAGTCTGCTCCATCTATGACCTTGCCTATTGGTTTGATGGCTGCGTTTCGCTCACAACAGCAGAAATCCCACTATACCACGCCGGTCATTGGCACGCGCGCCTTTACGGCTGCTTATCGCTGACGACCATTATGACGTACTACGGAGATTCTGTTCTGGCGGAGATCGGCGCGGATGCGTTTTATCTGCCCTATGACAGCGGCCGCACGCTCTATATCGGCTATCTGATCGGCTACCCGGAATCCACGGTTCCACTGCACACCTATGACTGGACCGGCTCAAAACCGCTCGTCACTGTACTTTTTATGGACGTGTAGCACCAACGCGCTAACCTCCGTTGTGGGCGCTTGCCCATCCTGCGGAAAGCAGTCTTTGCAGGAACTTATGTTGCGCAGTCGCACACTTCCAGAGGTCATGCCGAATATTATGAGTGTTACTTATGCCATTACACAAAATATTTAGGCAGTTATGTGTATAAAAATCACGGTTCCGGTTCTTACGGTTCATGGATTCTGGGTTCCTCCTGCGGCAGCCATTCGTGGGTGCTGATTACGAAAGTGACGCGACCCGCACACGCAACGGTTATCGGGAGTAGAAGCTGTGATTGCGGGACAGTCCAAGCGTGAAAACAGTCCACGCAACCGGTCACAATTACAGTTACGGCTCTTGGGAGCAGTATTCGTCCAGCCAGCACCGGCGTGAGAATTACCGCCGGTACTGCGGCGCAACAGACTACGACTATGCTTCGTACAGTTACAGCTATGGCAGTTGAGCAGCGCGGGCAGCAGCCAGCATAGCCGCTCACGACGTCGGTCCTGCGGGTACAGTGATACGCAGCATGCCAGCCACAGTCTGAGTTTCACGAAGCTGAGCAGCTATTCGGACACGCAGCACCGCAGAACTGGGGAGCTGCACGACTTGCCTCATATAGCACGACAGACTACGGCGGATATTGTTCAGTTACGGCAGTTGGACGGATCATTCCTCCACCCAGCACCGGCGTACCAAACGCTGCACAAGCTGCTCATACAGCGGCTATGACTATGCTGATCATGTTGACAGCAACGGCGACGGCGTCTGCGATGCGGGCGTGAAATGAGCCGCTTTTTCCGTCACCGTTCCGGCAAGCCTGACGGTTACGGTGTCGGAGCATGGCGTTGTCTACACGGCAACTGGCGCGGGGATCGTCAACAATTCCAGCAGTGCGGCAGGTGTCCGGGCGTGACGCTGCGCGCGGAAAAATGGCTGAATCGTGCCGTATGCAACAAATATGGCTGAGCAAAGGTTGACCCAAGCGCATTGGCTTTGCGTTGGGGGATACAGACTGCCGCCACTGGCAAGAGCGAACAGCTCAACGCCTCGTCCATGACAGTAAGCGCCGGTGCAACGCTGCCGCTATCGTATGACGCGGTTGTTTCCGCCAGCCCGCGGCGATCAACGAACCCGTATTGACCATCGTATTTGTGGTCGGGTGGGCGCCCACCTGCCATCATCGGGAGGTGATCTGATTGCAGGAGGAAGTGGAACACAAAACAATTTCTCTTATGATTTCCGCGACAAAGCTCTCCGACGGGTTCTGAAAGCGGCAATTACCAAGCTCTTGGCGCAGTTGCAGGCAGAAAAGCAGCACCGGCAGCAAAAAGGGCCCGTGGTGCATCATGGAAAGCAGACGGTCAAGCAGCTCACCGGGCAGGATCAAGGCAGCAGCACGATGGAAACAACAAATCTTCGCGTCCGTTCCTTTGATCGGGTTTGCGCGGAAATACGGTGGATTATGCCATTCACCGGGATAAAAGCGTATCGCCGCCGAAATATGTGATTTTCTTCAAAGGCCGTGACAGCGAAGCCATCAACGCAGCATTCACCGAGTATTCTGCCGGTCAGATCCAGCGTGAATCCAAGCCGCGTACCTCCGTCCTGGCGCGCTTGCAGCAGTTCAAGGCGCTTTTGTTCAGAGCATCGGTAAAGAGCGCGTGCGGGAAAAGCAGCAGGAGCAGACACGATGAATATGCGGCTAAAAAGTGGATTCTCCCGAATCTTCCCTACGTCGGGATCGCACTGTTTGCGACAAAGCTCGGTCAGGCCATGCGCATTGCTGCCCGGCGCGGATTTTTCCGGCAAGGTGCTGCACATGATGGATGGGATGCACGCTGCGTTTTCCACGGCTGCGCCCAGTTTCCATCCGCTCGATCTCTGCGTTGGAGTTCTGGGCGCGGCTGCAATTCGGCTGACTGTCTACGTCAAGGGCAAAAATGCGAAGAAATTTCGCAAAATACCGAGTACGGTTCTGCCCGCTGGAGTGTATAATTTTAAGTGTAAATGACACATACATGGACGCACAG
>VOFC01003857.1_pt1 | contig 10317 bp, 15 predicted proteins | sample 5384161 | NCBI WGS metagenome assembly VOFC01 (sample SAMN12384722, study PRJNA508395) | human gut metagenome | isolation source: healthy gut B | host: Homo sapiens | reverse complement strand
ATCAAGGCTTTGTGGCTGGTTCTATTTGTTTTTGACCCGAAACAAAGAGAATTTCAATCATATAATGCAATCTGCGCCGCTGGCAGCGTAACGGAGGAAATGTCAGACCAGATCAGAAAAAGAATAGTATTTGAACATAGAGCGGTTATCTGCCGTCGGGAGAAATCCTGGCTGGCGGGTAACCGCTCTTTTTTTGTTTCTGCCGTTACTGGTAGGAGCAGAAAGTATGCAATGCAAGGAGGTTGTGTGAAGTGAAGAATATGTTGCTAACGAGTACAGCGCCGTAAGGGGAGGTGGTTGAGATGGCAGTTTTCCGGGTAGAGAAAAACGCCAATTACACAACCATGTGTAACTACCATCTGAGGGATCAGACACTGAGTCTGAAAGCAAAGGGGCTTCTTTCCATGCTTCTCAGCCTGCCGGATACATGGCACTACTCTGTGAGGGGACTTGCGGCAATCTCCTTGGAAGGTGTAGACGGTATTCTCACCGCGCTGAAAGAGCTGGAAACACATGGCTATCTGGAACGCCGTCAGCTTCGTCAACCGAATGGCCGCTTGGGACAGACAGAGTATGTGATTTTTGAAAAGCCGAGATCGCAGCCGTGTATGGATTTACCGTGTACGGAAAAGCCGGATACGGTAAGCCCGAATACGGTTCCGCCGGATACGATAACTCCCGCACAAAGAAGTAAAGAAGGATCAAGTAAAGAACAATTAAGTACAGATGAGAAAGAAAAACAGAATCACAACCTTCGTCGTCATCGGTACGGAATGTATCAGAATGTACTTCTTTCGGACGAAGAATTGCAAAAACTCAAACTGAGTTTCCAGCAGACTATCAGAGCCGCATTGAACGATTGTCGGAATATATGGCTTCCAGCGGAAGGCGCTATAAAAATCATTTGGCCACCATCCGCAGTTGGGCAAGGCGAGATTCCAAACAGTCTAAACTGCCCGTATATAGTCATGATAACTATCGGTACGAGGAGGGAGAAAGTTTATGAATACAATGTTCAATTTTTCTGGATCGTATTCAGGTTCAGAAAGAACCTGGGCCGGAGCAGTATCTTGGCGAAGATGGACTCATCTATTGCGGGAAATGTCATACGCCGGTTCAATGCCGGATCACATTTGAGGGTAAAGAACGGATCATGCCCTGCATCTGTAAATGCCAGAAGGAAGAACAGGAACGGCAGGAACAGCGTATGAAGGAGGAAGAGCAGCTACTCTACGTCCGCCGTCTGAAAGCGGCAGGTATTCAGGAGCGACATCTTCAGGATTGGACATTTGCGTCAGCGACAGATACTCCCAGCATCCAGATGGCGAAACGGTATACGGAAAATTGGAAGAAAGTCAAGGCGGAAAACCTTGGCCTTTTGCTTTGGGGCGATGTTGGAACAGGAAAATCATTCCTGGCTGCTTGTATTGCTAATGCATTGTTGGAAAAAGGTGTTCCCGTCCTGATGACCAATTTTTCCAAAATCCTAAACCAGATGGGTGCCATGTATTCGGATGAGCGGTATCGCTATATTGCTTCTTTCAACCGCTTCTCTCTGCTGATTATTGATGATCTTGGAATTGAGCGGAATACCGAGTATGCGTTGGAACAGGTTTACGCTGTTATTGATGAACGCTATAAGACAGGGCTTCCATTGATTATCACAACAAACCTGACGATCAGCCAGCTCCGTAATCCTGAAGATGTGGCACACGCCAGAATTTACAGCCGGGTACTGGAGATGTGTACGCCGGTACACGTTCCGGGGCATGACCGGCGAACTACGATTGGAAAATCAAAGCAGGAACTGGTCAAAGAGGTGCTGTTCTCATAATAGAAAAACGGCTGTACAGCCGGGAAAGAGAGGGTTTTATGAATGCCTGTAAAAAGTCTGAACGGATTCAGGAGATTCCGCTCTCTGAATTACACCCGTTCAAAAATCACCCTTTCCGGGTGGTGGATGATGAAGCCATGCAGCGCACAGTAGAAAGCGTGGCACAATTTGGCGTGTTGGCTCCAGCACTTGCCCGCCCCCGTCCGGAGGGCGGATATGAATTAGTGGCAGGTCATAGGCGTATGAGGGCTTCGGAACTTGCCGGACTTGAAACCATGCCAGTGATTGTCCGGCAGATGGATGATGATACCGCAACCATTGCCATGGTGGACTCCAATCTTCAAAGGGAAACGCTTCTCCCCAGTGAGCGTGCTTTCGCCTACAAAATGAAGATGGATGCGATGGCTAGAAGGGGGAAGACCGTCTAAGGAAAATTCCGGCCAAGTTGGCCGGGATTTTCAGGGAAAAGAGTCCAGAGAGATTATTGCTGAGCAAACAGGTGAAAGCGCCCGTCAGGTTCAGCGATTTATCAATTTGACCAATCTGATCCCGGAGCTTCTGGATATGGTGGATCGTAAAGAAATTGCATTCAACCCGGCGGTGGAATTATCTTTTTCTGAAAAAAAGAGGAACAGCAAGGATTCCTGGAAGCTATGGATTACGGGCAGTCCACTCCATCGTTGTCTCAGGCACAGCGGATTAAAAAACTCAGTCAGGTAGGGATGTGCACCCAGGAAGCTATGAACACGATTATGAATGAAGAGAAAAAGAGCGAATTGGATACGATCACGCTCAAGAATGACGTACTCCGCAAGTATTTTCCGCGCTCTTATACTCCAAAGCAAATGCAAGATACGATTATCCGGCTGTTGGAACAATGGCAGAAAAAAGAGACAGCGGGATCAGTCAAGGTAAAGGAGAACAAATATGCTCAACAAAAATGAAATGAATGGTAAAGCTAATGCTGCGGACGTAGATGTGGACTTGCTGGTGGCAGGTATCGGAGAAATGCTGGATGGAATCCGGCACTGCTTGAAAGCCACCGATCTGCACAGCAGTTCAACAGACAGCGATTACATTCTGATGGTCGCTGCACTTCCAGGAAAAAGGTATCCAGGTGAAGGACGTCACCGAATGTTTTGATGTACTGAAATGCTTCGGCACAGACGATTCCGTGATTCACGCTCCGGATTGTGATTTGCTTATGAGCTATGATGAACGGCAGGTTCTGGTGCTGGACGGTCGGAAATATCTGGTCGGTCCTGCTATCTTCTATGATGTGGACGGTGACGGTGAGGACGTTTCTGTGACTGCCGAGGACATTTACGATGTACAGCGCATGGTCGCTCACCGTACAGTAATTCTTTGTGCTGACGGGCAGGACTTTCCGGCGCTTCTGCTGAATGGTGAGGTATGCTGACGCAATCGGAAGGAGATGCACATGAGTAACGGAAAAACCATTGGTGAACTGATGGAGGAAATGCGTCTGAAAGCTGGCGCGAAGGAGTATCACGGGCATGAGTATATGGCACTGGAACGCTTTGCTGACGATACCCGCCACATGATTATCTTTGATGTTCTGACAAAAGATTCTCCTGTTGGATGGCAAGGTGAGCGAACCCGTTTGTTTTTAACGGATGAAGGGTATCGAAAATCCCTCGAAAATCAGCAAAAAGGCCACATCAAGATTTTAAGCCATGCCCGTGTAGTGCAGGGACACCTGCATTACGATAAAAAAGAACAGATTCGTTGATGCCGGAACGGTAGTTTTTCTACCTGATCCGGCATCTTTCATTTTCCCCGATTCCGTGTTCGGGTTAAGGAGGTGGTCTATTGCAGGAGGAAGTAGAAAACAGGACACTGAATCTGGCGATCAGTACGACAAAGCTGAGCGGTCGGGCGCTGCTTGCGGCGTTTCGGAAATATATGCAGCACCGGCGCAATGTAAAAGCAAAGAAACTGGCGGTTGAAAACGAGAAGCCCGTAGGTGAGCAGACCATTGATTAGCTGTTAGGGCAAAATCAGGGTGCCACCAATATCGAAATTGAAAAAACGGACATCAAGGGCTTTAAGCGGTTTCTGGACAAGTATGGCATTGATTATGCCATTACGAAAGATCCGTCCCAGACGCCTCCTCGGTATCTGGTGTTCTTCAAAGCCAGGGACGGGGACGCCATGACGGCTGCGTTTAAGGAATACTCCGCTTCTCTGCTGCAAAAAAGCAAAAGAAACCGAGCGTGCTCAAGCAGCTGAACAAACTGAAGCAGTTGATGGCTTCCATGCCTGCGAAGGTACGGCAGAAGAAACAGGAGCGTGATTTATGAGTAAGAAAGAAATCAAACGCCTGGTAATTCTGAATATCCTGTATCGGATCCTTGGGCTGCTTGCTACCAATCTCGGACAAGCATGGCGTCTGGCAGAAGGAACGGATATTTCTGCGAAATTGTTGGCGTTCTTCTCCACAGTCGGTCAGGCTTTTACCAATCCGATGCCCAGCTTCTACCCTTCCGATTTGCTGGTCGGGCTGTTTGCCGGAGGATGTGTCCGGCTGGCAGTTTATCTGAAAGGGAAAAATGCTAAGAAGTATCGCCACAATATGGAGTACGGGTCGGCGCGATGGGGAACAGCCAAAGACATTGAACCGTTCATGGCTCCGAAATTTGAGGACAATATTATCCTGACAAAAACGGAACGCCTGATGCTGTCGAATCGGCCTGCCAATCCGAAGAATGCCCGCAATAAGAATGTTTTAATTGTGGGTGGTTCCGGCTCCGGTAAGACCAGATTCTGGATTAAGCCCAATCTCCTCCAGTGTAACTCCAAAGAGTATCCGACTTCCTTTGTAGTCACCGACCCGAAGGGCCAGATCGTCTGCGAATGAGGAAACGCATTGCTAAAGCATGGGTATCGGATCAAGATTTTTAACACTATCAACTTCAAAAAGTCCATGCGGTACAATCCATTCGCCTATGTGCATAGCGAGAAGGATATTTTGAAACTGGTGACAACTTTGATGGCAAATACGAAGGGGGCGGAAAAAGCGGTGACGAGTTCTGGGAAAAATCGGAGAAGCTGCTCTACACAGCGCTGATCGCCTATATCCATTACGAGGCTCCGGTGGAGGAACAGAATTTTGCTACACTGCTGACATTTCTGAATGCGATGGAAGTCCGGGAGGATGATGAAGAATTTCAGAATCCGGTGGATTTGATGTTTGAGGCACTGGAACGGAAGAAGCCAGATTCCTTTGCGGTTCGCCAATACCGACTCTATAAATTAGCCGCTGGCAAAACTGCAAAGTCGATCCTGATTTCCTGTGGTGCTAGATTGGCTCCATTCGACATTCAGGAATTGCGGGAAATCACTGCCTACGATGAGCTGCAGCTGGATACTCTTGGAGATCGGAAAACAGCGTTGTTCTTAATCATGAGCGATACAGACAGCACCTTCAATTTTTTAATTTCAATGGTGTACACACAGTTGTTTAACCTGCTTTGTGAAAAAAGCGGATGATGTGTATGGAGGTCGGCTCCCGGTCCATGTGCGCTGCCTGATTGATGAGGCAGCCAACATCGGGCAGATCCCCAACTTGGAGAAGCTCGTAGCGACCATCCGAAGCCGGGAAATCTCCGCCTGCCTGGTGCTGCAGGCAAAAAGCCAGTTGAAAGCCATTTACAAGGACAATGCGGATACGATTGTTGGCAATATGGATTCGCAGATTTTCCTGGGTGGCTCTGAGCCGACAACACTGAAAGAACTAAATGCCGCCCTGGGTAAGGAAACGATTGATATGTTCAACACTTCCGATACCAGGGGCAACAGCCCGTCATACGGCACAAATTATCAAAAGACCGGTCATGATCTCGCTTCCATCGATGAGCTTGCCGTATTGGACGGCGGCAAGTGCATCCTTCAGCTGCGCGGTGTCCGGCCATTTTTGTCCGATAAATATGATCTGACCCAGCACCCGAACTACAAATACACGTCCGATTTTGATAAGCGCAACACCTTCGACATTGAGAAATTCCTGAACAGGAAAATGAAATTGAAAAAGAACGATGTCTTTACGGTCGTGGATGCTGACGCTTTGTAACGCAAGTCTGTCTGGAATGACAGGCTTTTTATTTATGCCATGAATCCCTGATTGCGCAAAGAACAGACTGACTGCGGTAAGCAGAGAAATTTATCTGGTTCTAATGCGCGGATCATATTCAGGCATTCTCTCCGCCTGCAAAAACAGAATGCAGAAATCACAATATCAAATAAAGAAAGGAAAGACCGAAGCCGGGAGCCGTTGGAAGGAAAAATGCCAGCGGCTTTTGCTTTCTGTCTTTGATGTGCGGATTCCTATTACTAACAATCTCCCGATACGCTTCGGTCACAGGTATTTTGTATGGATTTCTTTAATGAAGCGATTACCGTTCTCCAGACCCTCGTTGTTGCTCTCGGCGCTGGCCTTGGTATTTGGGGCGCGATTAACCTTCTGGAGGGGTACGGCAACGACAATCCCGGTGCCAAATCTCAGGGGTAATGAATGCCCTCCACGGACAAGTAATTGCCGTGAAGCGTATGGTGAAAGTCCACACGATGACAGACTGAATTGCTGGGAACCCCTAAAGCCATGTGTGCCACAACACAGAGATGAAACAGGCTCCAATGTGATGGCTGCGAAAGCAGAAAAAGAAACACATGGATCGCGCAAGGTGCGAACCTAAACGTCGGTAAGAATGGGCAATCAGCAGCGAAACCTCGAACAGAGGGACGTTCAACGACTATCCTTTGCAGGAGTAGGGGTCAAGCGGCCCGAAGTGGTCTGCCCCGCAAACAGCGGGTGAAGATATAGTCTGCGCCCATGCGAAAGCATGGGGTGTTCGCCTGATAAAAGGTGGAACCGCGCCGGAATCGCGCACCGGCGTGAACAAAACGGATGAAACAGCTCATGGCGGGCGGCGGCGTTGCCCCTGATCGGCATCACTCTCGTTCCGCTCCTGTCCGGTCTGTTCGGTTAATCGGAAACCCTGTAAATCCTCGCCCTGTCCCGCATAATGCGGGGCGGGCAGAAAGGAGGTCGCAGCCGGATGGATTTTATCTGGGAATCGATTACCGAATGGCTGAAAGAAGTGCTGGTCGGCGGGATTATGGATCATCTGTCCGGGATGTTTGATGCAGTCAACCAGCAGGTTGGCGATGTTGCGACGCAGGTGGGAACATCCCCGGCGAATTTCTCGCCGGGGGTATTCTCTATGATTCGGAATGTGTCGGAATCTGTCATTATCCCGATTGCGGGCATTATCCTTACGATTATCGCCTGTTACGAATTGATCCAGATGATTATCGATCACAATAATCTTGCCAATTTTGAAACCTGGATTTTCTTCAAGTGGGTTTTTAAGACCTTCGTGGCAGTTATGCTGATCACCAACTGCTTTAATATCACCATGGCGGTGTTTGATGTCTGTCAGAACGTGATTAACGGAGCAGGCGGATTGATTTCAGATACCACAGCTGTTGATGGAGCGGCTTTGGAAACGCTGGAAGAAACCCTGATGGAGATGGACATTGGCCCGTTGATTGGCCTGTTCCTCCAGTCTTTCCTGCTCAATGTCACCATGTGGGCGTTGAGTATCATTATCTTCATTATCGTGTATGGCCGGATGATTGAGATTTATTTGGCCGTGAGCCTTGCGCCGATTCCCTTTGCCACATTCGGCAACCGGGAGCAAAGCCAGGTGGGGCAGAATTATCTGCGCTCGCTTTTGGCGCTTGGTTTTCAGGGATTTCTGATTCTGATCTGTGTTGGAATTTATGCGGTACTGATTCAGGGAATCTCTTTCAGCGATGATGTGATTGCTTCAATCTGGGGCGTAGTCGGCTACACGGTACTGTTGTGCTTTTACCTTATTTAAGACCGGCGCTCTCGCTAAGGGGAGTGTTTTCCGCTCACTAGACTAGGAGGGATTCAAATTGGCAGCTTATATCTCGGTTCCCCGTGACCTTACACGGGTGAAATCAAAAGTATTATTCAACCTGACAAAACGACAGCTTCTCTGCTTTGGAGCCGGTGCGCTGGTGGGCGTTCCGGCTTTCTTCCTGTTAAAGCAGTCAGGCAATGTGTCTCTTGCCGCCATCGGCATGATGATCATCATGCTCCCCATGTTCTTTCTGGGGATGTATGAGAAACACGGCCAGCCGCTGGAAGTCATTGCAAAGCAGTTTATCGAAGCAAAATTTATTCGCCCGAAAGTCCGGCCCTATCAGACCAACAATTATTATGCGGTACTGATGCGGCAGGTGTGGGCAGAACAACTGAAAGACAGTATTGCGCGACTGAACCGCCATGTTAAGCGGATACAAGGATGAAGTTGGGTTTACTGATACGCAAGTTTCTAATTTCTGTTATTTTCAGGCGGAGGAAAATGTCTGAAACCTCTGTCATGAACGCGATGGATGATGCTCTTCCATCCATCGGTTATCTCAATGTTCATGGAATCTGTAGGAGAACCTATGGCAAGGAAACGAAAGCGCATACCGACAATCCGCATTTCCCTACACACAATGTTAACTGGGGATACCCTACACAGGAACGCCTGAAAAGGCTATGGCTGTAGAGCCTGAAAATCCTGTATGGGTACGGAGTGCTCGTAGTAGTCCGAGAGGGGTAATGACCCTTACATGGCAAAGGGGCACAGTTATTGCGCACTAAAATAGAACGTTGATTAGGGAGGAAAACCTCACTGAAGCCAACAACGGAAATTTTAGCAAGAATCAGCAAAGACTCATTAGCCCATAAGGAAGAAGTATTTACTAGATTGTATCGCTATCTGCTGCGCCCAGATATTTACTATCAGGCATACCAGCGACTGTACACGAACAAGGGTGCATCGACAAAAGGTGCCAATCAAGATACAGCAGATGGTTTCAGCGAAGCTAAGATTGAAAAAATTATTCAGTCTTTGGCAGATGAAACCTATCAGCCCACGCCAGTACGACGAACTTATATTGCAAAGAAAAGCAATCCGAAGAAGAAGCGTCCATTAGGTATTCCGACCTTTACGGACAAATTGGTTCAAGAAGCACTCCGTATGATATTGGAAGCAATTTATGAACCGCTCTTTCTGGACTGCTCGCATGGATTCCGCCCGAAAAGAAGCTGTCACACCGCATTAGACAAATTGAAGTACCAATTTGGTGGTGTGCGTTGGTTTGTTGAGGGGATATTAAAGGGTGCTTTGACAATATAAATCACGATGCACTGGTTGGATTTATCGGCAGCAAGGTCAAAGATGCACGCATCGTAAAACTGGTCTACAAATTTCTAAAAGCAGGATATTTGGAAGATTGGGTTTACCACAAAACCTACAGCGGCACACCGCAAGGCGGTATTCTTTCACCGTTGCTGGCAAACATCTATCTGCACGAACTTGATAAATTCGTCATGCAGCTAAAAGACGAATTTGATACTCCTGAAAAAGGGAAAATCACCCCGGAATACCGTGAACTGCACAATAGAATCAAAAATCTTTGCTACCACATCGACAGAAAGAATGGAGTAGAAAGAGAAAACATGATTGCAGAGTGTAAAACACTCCGCAAACAACTTTTGAAAACTCCATGCACAGCACAGGCGGGTAAAAAGCTCAAATATATCCGCTATGCAGATGATTTTATTATTGGTGTAAAGGGCAGTAAAGAGGATTGCCAGTGGATTAAGAGCAAACTCTCTGAGTTTATTGGGCAAACACTCAAGATGGAACTCAGCGAAGAAAAAGACACTTATTACCCACAGCAGTGAATGTGCCCGGTTCTTAGGTTTTGATGTTCGTGTCAGAAGATGTGAGAAAGTAAAGCGGAACAAGAAAGGCACAAAAGCGAGAACTCTCAACAACCATGTTGAACTGCGCGTGCCATTCGATGACAAAATCCACAACTTTATTTTCTCAAAGGGTATAGCGATACAGAAAAAGGACGGAAAGCTGTTTCCCGTTCACAGAAATTCCCTGCTACGGCTTACAGACCTTGAGATAGTTACAGTTTACAACGATGAATTGAGAGGTATTTGTAACTATTACGGAATAGCCAGCAACTTCTGTAAACTGAAATATCTGTCTTACCTTATGGAATACAGCTGCCTAAAAACGCTTGCAGCAAAACACAAAAAAGCAAAATCTCAAAAGTTGTTGCTATGTATAAAGACGGAACTGGCGAATGGGGTATCCCCTATGAAACGAAAAAAGAAAGCCAAGCGCCGCTATTTCGCCAACTATATGGACTGTAAAGATGCGAAAATTTCAACAGACTGCATTAGCAATGCCGCAATTATTTATGGCCAGTCGGTAACACCGCTTGAGAAGCGTTTGAAAGCAAGAATTTGTGAACTTTGTGGCACAACGGAAAGCGAACGTTACGAAATCCACCATATCAATAAACTGAAAAACCTTAAAGGAAAAGAACCGTGGAAATCGCAATGTTAGCAAAACGGCGAA
>VOFC01005297.1_pt1 | contig 10318 bp, 21 predicted proteins | sample 5384161 | NCBI WGS metagenome assembly VOFC01 (sample SAMN12384722, study PRJNA508395) | human gut metagenome | isolation source: healthy gut B | host: Homo sapiens | reverse complement strand
TCATCCATTGGTTTCGGTATCTATAACTTTTCTTTTTACTATTTTATTTTCCAAAGCTTCTTCTTCTGTTACATCAAATTCTACAAACATAGATTCTATTTCTTTTGTATTTTCTATTACGCATTTTGTTTTATTTTTTTCTTTTGTCTTTCTAATTTTCTCAAGTACTAAATCAATTGCAGCATATAAATCTTTATTTGCAGCTTCTGCTCTAAGTACTGCTTTTTTATTGGAATTGTAACTTCAATAATATCATCAATTCCATCTGTTCGGATTATGATTATTAGCAGATATCTCTTCTGGAGATTCAAAATACTTATTAAGTTTTCCTATTTTGCTTTCAACATAATCCTTAATAGAGTTTGTCACCTCTAATTTGTTTGCACGTATATTAAATTTCATGCTACACCATTTTCTCTACATTCATATTATCAAAATATAATTATTTTCAAATTGAAAAAAAAGACTTACTTATACTAAAGTAGCTTTATTTCAACAACATTTTTTTGCTTGAAGTCCTTTATCAGTTCTTACAAGTTCGAATTCAACGTATTGACCCTCAACTAAAGTTTTATATCCTTTCCAGTTAATATTGATGATCCCGCTCTAGGTCCTCCAGGCGGCGGAGCATATGGTCGTACTCATAGTCGCTGATGGTGGGGGCGTCCAGCACATAATAGCGGTAGCCGTGGGCGTTGAGGTGTCCCGCAGCTCCCTCATTTTCGGTTTTATAGTCCATGTTTCACTTATCCTTTGTTCATGATGTTGTCCCGGGCGGTATCCTCCAGCTCATCGGGCGTGGTACTGAAGTAGGTGTACGTCTCCCGGCACGGAGCCGACGATGACGGTCTCTGCCACGGCGATCTCGTTGCTGACCTTGGTGGAGGCGGTGAAGCCCGGCAGAGAGAATGCCGGTGTATACGTCCACATGCAGCAGGATCTGGTGCCTGGTCTGGTTGATGCCGGCGGCGGAAAAGGCACGTTGCGCAGGCTGGCGTCGGCGGAGCCCACCGCCTGCATCCGCACCCGGATACAAGGCCCCCGCCCGCCAGCAGAGTGGAGCCGGTAAGGGTCCCCACGGGGATGGACAGCTCACTGGTGGACACCTCCGACAGGCGGCGGAGGATCTCGCCGGCGATCTGGGACCGCAGGCGGTTGAAGGCCGCCATGTTGCTCTCCAGCGCCGCCACCCGGCCGCTTTCGTCCTTTTCCAGGTGGATGAGCACGTCATAGTTCACCTGTCCGCTGTCAATGGCATCCCGGACGGCGTCCACCACAATGCGGTTGACGGCATTGGAGACCCGGGCGGTGGCCAGGCTCACGATGATGGGCCTCATGTGCAGAACTGCCGCGCAGCCCAGGCCCGCCGTCAGCAGGACCGCCAGCACCAGCCAGGTCAGCCTCCTCTGCCGCCCGGTGAGACGCAGATAACGCATTCTTCTCACGGCACACACCCCTATGGGTCAATATATGCCGCCAGGGCGGCAGAGGTTACCCGCCCAGGAGTTGACGATGGCCTTGAAGGTCTTGCCCCGCTCCATGAAGTTCTTGAACTGGTCAAAAGCGGCGCAGGCAGGGAGAGGGTCACCACGTCCCCGGGAACAGCCCGGTCACGGGCGGTCTCCACACAGCCCGCTGAAAGGGCGTCACATCCAGTATTTCCGGATGGCCCGGCCGGTAACCGGGAGCCTGCTCCACGGCAGCGCGGATCTTTTCCGGCGGTGGCGCCGCACAGCACCAGCAGCTTCACGTGCTCCACCACCTCGGGACCCAGCACGTCGAAGGGAATGTGCTTGTCGCAGCCCCCGGCAATGAGGATGACCTTCTCCTTTAAAGGGATCGCAGGCCCGCGATGGTGCGGGAGGGACTGAGGCGATGGAATCATTGTAAAACCGGACGCCGTGATAGGTACGCACCAGCTCGATGCGGTGCTCCACGCCGTTGAAGGTCCGGGCAAAGGTGCGATGGTCTCGTCGGGCACCAGGCCCTCTACCGCCGCAATGGCGGCCATGTAGTTTTCCACATTGTGGACGCCGGGCAGGCGGATATCCTCCGTGGTCATGATTCATGTTCATGGCCGTCCCGGCGGGAGATCACGGCGTCGCCCCGCAGAAATACGCCGTTTTCCGGCTCTGCCTGACGGCTGAAATACAGGGCACGGCCCGGGCGCGCAGGGCCTGCTGCCGGGTGATGGTGCGTTGTCCAGGTTGAAGATGGCGATGTCCCCGGCTGGTGACGGAAAATGTTCTCCTTGGGCCCCAGACATACTCCTCCATGCTCTTGTGCACATCCAGGTTGGGGGCCAGATTGGTCACCACGGCGATGTGAGGGCTGTGGGTCATGGTCATCAGCTGGAAGCTGTCCAGCACGGGCCCAGCCGGCCGGATGGTATCGGCCTCCCGCCAGCAGGGGATGGCCGATGTTGCCGCCCACATGGACGGTGTGGCCCGCTGCCCGCAGAAGCTCGGCAATAATGGTGGTGGTGGTGGTCTTGCCGTCAGGAGCCGGTGACGGCGATGATGGGGCAGGGGCGACCTGGAAAAAGACCTCCATCTCGGAGGTGATGACGCTGCCCCTGGCCCGGGCGGCCTCCAGCTCCGGCGCGTCGGGCCGCAGGCCCGGGTGCGGAAAATCACGTCCTGGTCCAGGCCCTGAAGATGCCGTCGCCCAGCCGCAGCACGGCCCCGGCGCACTCCAGCTCCTCCGCCAGAGCGCCCTTCGCCCGGCCGCTGCGGTCGCAGGCGGTGACGGCGATGCCCTCCCCAGCAGGCGCAGCAGCGGCGTGTTGCTGACGCCGATGCCGATAACGGCCACGGTCTTGCCTCGCAGAGGCGATTCCGGGCTCCACAGGGCAAGGATAACGGGTAACGCCCGCCGAAGGCGATCTGTCAGGAAAAGTGCAACAGAGATATACCGCCGGCCTCCCGCCGATTGTGCCTGGCAAAGGCGGAAGTAAGGGTGGAAAAGGCAGGAGAAGAGCTCACCCGACGGCTCGAATACAACGAAAGCGTCCGTGCTGTAAACTCTATCCGGACGTGGCTATGATGCGTGACCCCCATGAACGAGCACGGCTATTTCAACTTTCCGTGTCCAACGCCTCCGCCCGGGCGGTGCTGGACAAGGCCGACGTGGTGATCCTCGAGATCAACGAAAATCTCCCGTGGGTCTACGGCGGCTTGGGCGAGTGTATCCACATCGACGACGTCGATATGATCGTGGAGGGCCCCACGGCCCGCTGCCGGGCGTCAAGTCTCCCGCCGCCAGCGAGACGGAGATGAAGATCGCCGAGTACGTGGTGCAGAATATGGTGGACGGCTCCACGCTGCAGCTGGGCATCGGTTCTCTGCCCAACGCGGTGGGCCAGATGATCGCCAGAGTCCGATCTGCGGGATCTGGGCATCCATACCGAGATGCTGTGCGACTCGCTACCTGGATATGTACCGGGCCGGGAAGATCACCAACAAGCGCAAGGACATCGACCGCTATAAGAGCGTGTTCGGCTTTGCCATCGGCTCCGAGGATCTGTACGACTGGGTGCGGAGAATCCCGGTGTGGTGACCTACCCCATCTGCTACTGCAACGATCCCTCTACCGTCCGGAACATCGAGAACTTTGTCTCCATCAACAACTGCATCTCCGTGGACCTGTACGGCCAGATCTGCGCCGAGAGCGCCGGTACCCGCCAGATCAGCGGCACCGGCGGCCAGCTGGACTTTCTGGAAAGTGCCGCCGTATCCAAGGGCGGCAAGGCGTTCATCTGTCTGACATCCACCTTCACCGATAAGCAGGGGGAGATGGTCTCCCGCATCACACCGCTGTTGGACCCCGGCGACATCGTTACCGACCCCCGCAGTCAGGCTTACTACATCGTCACCGAGTACGGCGGCGTGAATCTGGTGGGATGTTCTACCTGGGAACGGGCGGAGAAGCTGATCTCTATTGCCCATCCCAAGTTCCGGGATGAGCTGATCGCCAGTGCTGAGAAGCAGGGCATCTGGCTGCGGTCCAACAAGCGGTAAAGGGAATACATACATAAGAACACCCGCTGCGGCGTAATGCCGCAGCGGAGGGAATATAGCCGGTTACTGGATAGGCTCCAGAACGCCCAGGACCACATAGCGGACGTTCTTGAATTCGTAGGTGCAGGTGGACAGGGTGACGATATGGCTGTCTGCCGAGGGAACACCGGTGGTAGAGCGGAAGGTGGAGTAGTTGACCATCTGCTGCAAAAACTCCTGGGTTACCTGAAACTGATAGACGCTGCAGTCGGAGTAGGCCACCTGGCCATTGCCGTCGAGAATATAGCCCGAGGCGTCCACAATGACCCCGGCAAACAGATGCAGCTTGTAGCTCTGCTGGGGGGGTCAGCATGTAGAGGTAGGGATGCTGGTCATAGTACGCCTGCTTCTTGTATTTTACCAGGTTGGAGAACATGGCGCCGGACGTCATATTGTGTCCGTAGATCAGGCTGTTCTGGTCGGAGAAATCGGCCTTATTGGAGCAGTCCATGAAAGATGCTGCCGTTGTCGTTCCAGGTGCCGTCCAGCAGGTGGCGCAGGTAGTAGTCGTTGTCGCTGCCCTGGACCACCGGGTAATTGATATGGGTATTGGCCCCGTAGATCCAGGCGATGACGTCGCCGTTGGTTTTTCAGCAGCTCGTCAAACTGCACCGTGGGGCACTCCGGGTCGCCGCTGGGGTCCTGGGTCGGGTCGTTGTTATCGCTGTCGCCGGGAAGGGTCACAAAGCGGTTGGCCTCGGAAATGACCTTATCGCTGCGGTATTTTCCAGATAGTAGCTGCCCACCTTGTAGGCGGCAACAGGAACACGCCCACAAGCAGGGCGAGGATCACATAGTATACGGGCTTTTTCATGGCTATGTCTCCTTTTTGTAGAGTAGCTCCATTTTACCAGCTTTTTCCCGGTATTGCAAGGCTTTTGCATTTTTTTGGTATAATAACGCAAAAGCCAAGGGGAGGCACAGCGATGCTGATTTTTGACATGGACGGCACCCTCATTGATTCCAACGGGATCTGGCGGCAGGTGGACGAGGCGTTCCTGGCCAAGCGGGGGTATCCGTATACCCGAGGAGTATTACGAGGGCGTGGCCCACACCATTTTCCCATGGCCGCGAAATTCACCAAAGCCTATTGCCATCTGGAGGAGTCCGAGGAAGAGATCATGGCCGAGTGGATGCAGATGGCCGGGGACGCCTACGCCGTGCGGGTGCCCATCAAGCCCGGGGTCCGGGCATATCTGACCGGTGCCGGGCGGCAGGGGAGAGGATGATCGTGCTGACCTCCAGCGTGCCGGAGCACTGCCGGGCCGCTTTGGGACGGCTGGGACTGACGGAGTACTTCCAGCGCATCCTGTTTGCCCACGATCTGGGAATGGACAAGAAGGACCCGGAGACCTTCCGCCACGCGGCAGCACTGATGGGCGTGACGCCGGAGGACTGCACCATGTATGACGACTCCGTGGCTGCCTGCCGGGCGGCCCGGGAGGCCGGAATGCAGGTGGTGGGGGTGTACGACGCCTTTTTCCACGTTTCCTGGCCGGAGATGCAAAGTCAGGTGTGTCACCGGGTCATCCGCAGCTTTGAGGAGTTGTTATAACAAAGGTGACCTCCGCCGCTGGCGGAGGTCCTTTTGAGACTGTCCAAAAGGGCAGCGCCCTTTTTTTGGACAAAAGGTGCAGTCTGCTGCGCGCATAATTTGTTCGCTGAAAGCGAACAAATTCCACACTTGCAGACTGAGAAGTGTTTTTTGCGGCGTACACGCCGCCGCAAAAAACGGATTGCACTTTATTTGCCGCCTGCGGGCGGCAATCTCTGCAGGCTTTTTTCAGAAGCTGCCGATGGGGATGGAGCCGTCGTCGCTGCCCTTTTCGATGGAAAGAATTTGCAGCCAGTAGCCCCCGGCCGCCGCCCATGTCCACCTGGACCCGGTCGCCGCTGCGCCTGCCCAGCACGGCCTTCCCCACCGGGGACTCCTTGCTGATGAGGCCCTTCAGGGCGTCCTGCCGCAGCGTGGTACCAGCTGGATCCTCCGGCTCTTGCCGGTGTTTTCCATGAGAATTTCCACGGTAGTGCACAGGCCCGCCGTGTCGGCCCGGAGTGGTCCCTCGATGATGCGGGCGGTTTTGATCATTTTTTCTAGATAGCGGATGCGGCTGTCATTGCGGTTTTTGGCCTGCTTGGCGCAGCTTTGTATTCAAAGTTTTCACTGAGATCGCCGGAAGGCTCGGGCGTCTGCACGTCCTCGATGAGCTTGGGGCGCAGCGTCTGACCCGGTAGTCGATCTCCTCCTGCATTCGTCCAGGTCCGTCTCCAGCCCATGAGGGAAGTGCAGACCGGCGTCCTGCTCCATGATCCGCGCCCGGTCCGAGAGGACTGCGGCGGATCAGGCGGATCACCGCGTCGCGCCGCTGGCGGTAGCGGTTTTTCATGCGGCTGAGGTGCTGCTCATAGCGCCCCTGCTCCATGAAACTTGGGCCAGAGTGTACTGCTCGAACGACGACACGGTGCAGGCGTAGAAGCCCAGCTTTTCCCGGTAGCGGGCCCCATGCAGGCGGGGCGGCAGGATCATGTAGCTGATGCGGATGGAGGGGCGCGATGGTCTTGGAGAAGGTGTTCAGGTAGATGACCCGCTGGGCCTCGTCGATGGAGAACAGCGTGGGGATGGGGCGGCCCACGAAGCGGAACTCGCTGTCGTAGTCATCCTCGGGATATAGCGCTCCGGCTCTCCTCCGCCCAGCGCAGCAGCTCCCGCCGCCGTGCGATGGGCGTGACGATGCCGGTCGGGTAGTGGTGGCTCGGCGGGGAGATGTGAACGATGTCCGCCGGCTGGCGGCGTAGCGGGCCACGTCCAGGCCCCGCCGTCCAGCCCCACGCGCACAAGGGGCACGCCGTTCTGCGCGTAGATTCTGGGGATTTTGCCATAGCCCGGATCCTCGACGGCATAGCGCTTCTCGCGTCCCAGCAGTTGGATGATCAGGTTATAAAAATCCCGTGCCCGCGCCGACGATGATCTGCTCCGGATCCACGTCCATGCCGCGGAACTGGCGCAGGTGGGCCGCGATGGCCCGGCGCAGGGCCAGGGCCCCGTTATAGGGGGTCGGCCCGAGCAGGCCGTGTCCTCCTCCAGGATGGTCTGGCGCATGAGCCGCGACCAGACGGTAAACGGGGAAGTCGTCCGGCTCCAGGCGAGCCGGATGCAAAGTCCAGAAACCACGTCGGGCGCGGCGGCAGCTGCGGTTTTTCTGCGAGTGCGGCCGCGGCGGCCGGAGCAGCCAGTCCATCGCGCTGACGAAATAGCCGCTGCGCTCCGGCTGTAGATATACCCCTCGGCGATGAGCTGCTCATAGGCGTTCTTCACCGTGATGACCGACAGCTCCAGATGGTCGGCAAGCGTCCGCTTGACAGGAGCTTCTCCCCCGCGGCAAGCCGCCCGGTGAGAATATCGGCTTTGATGCGGTCGTAGAGCTGCTCGTATAAGGCTCGCCGCTGCCCTTGGCAAAGGTATAGGTCAGCATGTCTCCTCCATCTGGTATTAATTGATAATATCATCGTGGTTATTTTCATAATACCAGTTTGTACTATAATGCAAGCATCAACAAAAAGCAAGGAGTTTTTCTTATGAAAGATAGCAAGATCAGAAAGCTCGTCATGGCCGCTGCTGGCGGCGCTGACGTATGTGGCAACGACGGTCATCAAAGATCCCCACCCCTGACGGGCGGCTACGTCCACCCCGGCGACGGCATGGTGCTGCTGAGCGGCTGGCTCCTCGGCCCGTGGTGGGGCGGCGCGGCGGCCGGTATCGGCTCGATGCTCGTCGACCTGCTGGGCGGCTACGCGTCAGTCGTCCCCCGGCACGCTCGTCATCAAGTTCCCCTGACGCGATGGCCGCGGCTCTCGTCGTGAAGGCGCTGGGCAAGGGCTATGTCTCCTGTCGTCGGCGGCGTTGTCGGCGAGGCGATCATGGTCGCGGGCTACTTTGCCTATGAGGGGCTGATCCTCGCATGGGCATGGGCGCCGCCGCAGGCATCCCCGGCAACCTCGTGCAGGCTGTCACGGGCATCGTCATCGCGCTCGTGCTGGTCGCGCTGCTCAAAGGGCAGCAAAGGCTCTGGACAAAATCGCCGTCCAGTGGTAAACTGAATCCAGGAAAGAAAAACTGCTGCGGCAGGGGTCTGTGCCCCGCCGCAGCATTGAAAGGAAAGGATGTGTGTATCATGGCAGGAACAGTGCATGATGTGGAGAACAAGACCCTTCTGACGCAGGAGGTGCGGCAGGGGCGGCCGGACGCCGCCTGGCAGCTGGAAAGCGTCGCATCTGCGCAAGGGGCAGATCGTGGTCGTCAGGTGCAGCACGAGCGAGGTTGTGGGCAAGAACGTCGGCAGTTGGTCGACGCCCGGGTCGCGGCCGCGATTTTCGAGGCTGCACAGCGTCTTCGGCCCCGCGATGGGCGTATATCGCCGCGCAGTGCTGCGAGCACCTGAACCGGGCGCTGATCGTGGAGCACGAGGCGGTGCCCCAGCTGGACATCGTCAACGTGGTGCCCCAGCCTTCAAGGCGGGCAGCTCCTTCTGCCACCGCCGCCTATTATCACACCTTTCCGCCACCCGGGTGGCGGTGGAGGATGATCCGGGCCGACGCCGGTCTGACGTAGGCGGCACGCTGATCGGCATCATGGCCAGTCCCTCGTCGATATCCACGTTGACGATCTGGTCATCCCGGACGCATATGACCCGGTTGGTCTTGCCCTCGGCCAGGATCTGGACGGCCTCATAGCCCATGCGGGTGGCCATGACCCGATCCTTGGCGGTGGGGCTGCCGCCCCGCTGGATGGGCCCAGGATGGTGACCCGGGGGTCAAGCCCCAGATGCTCTTTGATCTCCTTGCCCACATCCATGGCGCTGGCGGCACCCTCGGCCACCACGATCATGAAGTTGGTTTTGCCCCCCCAACCGGGCTGCGCGGATCTTCTCGGCCACGTGCTTTTCAAAGTCATACTGATGCTCCGGCACCAGCACCGCCGTGGCCCCCACGGCTACGCCCACATACAGGGCCAGATATCCGGCGTGACGGCCCATGACCTCCACCACGGAGCAGCGTTCGTGGGACTGCATGGTGTCCCGCAGACGGTCAATGCACTCCACGGCGGTATTGGCGGCGGTGTCGAAGCCGATGGTATAGTCGGTGCAGACGATGTCGTTGTCGATGGTGCCGGGCACGCCCACCACGGATACGCCGAATCTGGACAGATCCTGCGCCCCCGGAAGGTGCCGTCGCCGCCGATGGCCACGATGCCGTCCAGCCCCAGCAGCTTGCAGGTGTTGGCGGCCTTCTTCTGTCCCTCCCGGCGTGCGGAACTCCTCGCTGCGGGCGGTATAGAGAATGGTGCCGCCCCGGTTGATGATGCGGCTGACGCTGCCGGAATTCATGGGACAGATATCCCCGGCGATAAGGCCCGCCCAGCCCCGATGCGGATGCCCACGCACTCGATGCTGTTCTTCATTGCCGTCCGCACCACCGCCGCACGGATGGCGGCGTTCATGCCGGGAATGGAATGTCGCCGCCGCTGGTCATGCAACAGGAAGTTTTCCCGGAGCGGCTGACGGATCAGCGCGGGGATGGTCAGGCAAATCGGGACATGTCCAGCCCCTCCAAGGCCAGCGCAGACGGCGCTTTTGTCCACCCTCCGGCATAGCCGAGGCTGCCGTCGGCGCCTATCACCCGGTGGCAGGGGGGCACGGATCAGGGAAATGGGGTTGTGTCCCACCGCGCCGCCCACCGCCTGTGCGGACATATGGGCACCTCGCGAGCCAGCTGCCGGGCCAGTTCACCGTAGGTGGTGACCCTCTCCGTAGGGAATCTCCTGCAGCAAGTGACCACACCGCCATGCGGAATTCCGTGCCCGTCAGGTGCGCAGCGGCGGATAAAATGGGGCCGCCGTCCGGCAAAAATACAGGTCCAGCCAGCGGGCCCGCCGCCGCCAGCACCGGTGTTCTGGCCTGGGCAGTCCCCCGGGGGCAAAATGCTTCTGTCCCCCGCGAACCACAGACCTACCAGGCCCGCGCGTCATCTGCCGCCATGAGAATCTCCCCCAGGGGAGAGCGATATCGCTGGATATAGAGCATGGCCATTCTCCTTCGCTTTGTCGATATTCATATGCTCAGTTTATGGTAGAAATTTCTGCCTGTCAAGCCTGCTGCGGGCAACGAAAAAGCCATTCCGCCGCAGCGGAATGACTTTTTGCGAAATTCGGTGCTCAGTGACGGGCCACGGGTCCCAGTTCTCCTCATCCTCACGGATGATCT
>VOFC01004752.1_pt1 | contig 10340 bp, 15 predicted proteins | sample 5384161 | NCBI WGS metagenome assembly VOFC01 (sample SAMN12384722, study PRJNA508395) | human gut metagenome | isolation source: healthy gut B | host: Homo sapiens | reverse complement strand
CAACCTGTTTGATACCGCAGGCCTGCGCCAGACCGATGACGCCATTGAGGCCGAGGGCATCCGCCGCAGCTGGAAGAAGCTGGACGAGGCGGGGCTTATCCTCGCTGTCTTCGATGGCTCGGAACCTCTGACCCGGGAGGATCTAGAGCTGGCCCGGCGCTGCGCGGGCCGTCCGGCCATCGCGCTGGTCAACAAGGAGGACAAGCCGACCCGGTTTGACGCGGAAATCATCGCGGGCGATTTTGCGATGGTGCTGCCGGTCTGCTGTCAGGAAGAGGGGGCGCGGAAGGTCATCGCGGCGGCGGTAGCCCGCCTGCTGGGGACCAACCAAATCGACCCCCACGCCGCCAGCCTCTCGGGGCAGCGGCAGTTGGCCGCCGCCACCCGTGCCCGGGACGCCGTGGCCGGGGCGCTGGACGCGGTGGAGGGAGGTTTCGGGCTGGATGCCGTTTCCGTCTGCGTGGACGACGCGCTGGATGCACTTTGTGAGCTGACCGGTGAAAATGCATCGGAAGCAGTCATCAACGAAGTGTTTGAACGTTTTTGTGTGGGAAAGTAGAACCTCTCAGCCGTTTTCAGCGGCAGCTCCCCTGACAGGGGAGCCTTTGGCAAAGAGGGGAAGTTTATTGGTTTTAAGGGAAAGTTTCAAATGAACCATTTAGGAGATTATGACGTCATCGTCATTGGTGCGGGCCATGCGGGCATTGAGGCAGCTCACGCCGCCGCCACGCTGGGCGCAAAGACGGCAGTGTTTACCATGAGTCTGGACGCCATCGGCAATATGCCCTGCAACCCCAGCATCGGCGGCACTGCAAAAGGAACGTTGGTGCGTGAATTAGATGCCCTTGGCGGCGTGATGGGTCTGGCGGCGGATGCCACCTACCTGCAGAGCCGGATGCTGAACAAGGGCAAGGGCCCTGCCGTCCACGCCCTGCGCGTCCAGACCGACCGCAAGCGCTACCACGAATATATGAAGCACGCGCTGGAGCTGACGCCCGGCCTTGCCATCCATCAGGCGGAAGTCGTTTCCATCGAGGTGGAGCAGGGGAAGTCAAGGGCGTGGTGACCCAGCTCAACGGGGAATATGGGGCCAAGTGTGTTGTCATTGCCACGGGCACCAACCTGGGCGGCAAAATTTTTGTCGGGGATGCGTGGTATGCGTCCGGCCCGGACGGAATGCACGCGGCCAACGCCCTGACTGAGAGCCTGAAAGCCGCCGGCCTGCCCTTGCGTCGGTTCAAGACCGGTACTCCTGCCCGGGTGCACCGGCGGAGCATTGATTTCTCCCAGCTGGAGTGCCAGCCCGGCGACCCGGCCGGCGAGCTGCAGCCGTTCAGCTTCCTGACAGACACGCCCATGCACAATAAAGTGGAGTGCTGGATCGCCTATACCAACCCGACGACCCATAAGATCATTCTGGACAACATCCAGCGCAGCCCCCTGTACGGCGGCATGATCGAGGGCGTCGGCCCCCGGTACTGCCCTTCCATCGAGGATAAGGTCGTGCGCTTTGCGGGCAAGGAGCGCCACCCCATCTTTGTGGAGCCCTGTGGCGAAAACACCGAGGAGATGTATCTGCAGGGAGCATCCAGCAGTCTGCCGGAGGACGTGCAGAATGCATTCTACCGGAGCATCAAGGGCTTCGAGAATCTTGAGATCATGCGCCCGGCCTACGCCATCGAGTACGACTGCGTAGACCCCACGAGCCTCGAGGCTACGCTGGAAAGCAAGGTGGTGCGGGGCCTCTACGGGGCGGGACAGTTCAATGGCACCTCCGGCTATGAGGAGGCCGCCGCGCAGGGCCTGCTGGCAGGCCTGAACGCCGCCCGTAACGCCCTGGGGAAGCGAACAGCTGATCCTGCCCCGGCAGTCCAGCTATCTGGGAACACTGGTCGACGACCTTGTGACCAAGGGCGTCATGGACCCCTACCGGATGATGACCAGCCGCAGCGAATACCGGCTGACCCTCCGTCAGGACAATGCCGACACCCGCCTGACGCCCATCGGCAGGGAATACGGTCTCGTGCAGGACGACCGCTGGACCAAGTACCAGCACACCCAGCGGATCTTGGAAGCGGAGCGCCGCCGCTTGCACGAAGCACATCTGCGCACCGCCGAGCTGCGCACCGCCATGGAAGCCGCCGGTCTTGCCCCGGCCGCCGAGGGCGGCATCGCGGAAGAGCTGCTGCGCCGCCCGGAGATCAGCTACCCGCTGCTGGCGGGTATGATCGGCTGGGGCAAGGGCATCACCCCCATGCTGGCTGAACGTCTGGAGACCGAGATCAAGTATGCCGGCTACATTGCCCGGCAGGACCGGATGATACACGAGGTGGCGCGCCACGAAAAGACCCTCATCCCGGAGGATTTCTCTTACACAGAGTCCTGACCGGCCTGACACTGGAAGCCCGCGAAAAGCTTTCCCGCATCCGGCCGAAGAACCTCGGTCAGGCGGGGCGCATCCCGGGCGTATCGCCCTCCGATGTGGCGCAGCTGAGCATTGCATTGGCGGCGCGCCCTCTCAGTCGCTGACGCGCCAGCTTCCCCAGATGCAAAAGGGGGGGGAACCAAGACTTGCTGAAAAGAGGGAGAAACCATGGAACAACTGGTACTGTATGAGGGCCGCCCCGCGGACTGCACCGGACGGTTGGAAAAAGAAGTCCGCACCTATGATTTTCTGGACAAGCTGGGCATCCATTACTGGCGCACCGACCACGCCTGGATGAAGGCCGACACCATGGAGGACTGCCATGTCATTGATGCCTGCCTGAACGCGGCGGTCTGCAAAAACTTATTCCTCTGCAACCGGCAGAAAACGAACTTCTACCTGCTGATGATGCCGGGAAACAAGCCCTTTAAAACCAAGACAAAGGACTCTCCCACCAGCTGGGGATCGCCCGCCTGAGCTTTGCCTCGCCCGAGGACATGGAGCAGTATCTGGACTGCACGCCGGGCTCCTCCTCCATCATGGGACTGATGAACGACCCGGAGAACCATGTGCAGCTGCTGCTGGACAAGGATGTGAAAGCAGGGGAGTTCATCGGGTGCCACCCCTGCATCAATACGTCCTCGCTGAAACTGTACACGAAAGATATTTTTGAAAAGTTTCTGCCTGCGGTACATCACGAGCCGATTTTTGTGGAATTGACGGGAGAATAGAAAGCTTTTTGTGAAATGAGGATAAGTTTGATCGACAAAAGCGAGACTGGAGCAAAAATGTTCCACATGGAACATTGCCCTGACCGGCACCCAGCTGGACCAGCTGGATGCCTTTGCAGAGATTCTTGTGGAGTACAACCAGAAGGTCAATCTGACCGCCATCACCGACCCCGAGGGCATCGAGGACAAGCACTTCCTCGACAGCCTGCTCTTTGCGACTCAGCCCGAGGTGGCGGGGAAGATGGTGGACGTCGGCGCGGGTGCAGGCTTCCCGGGCATTGTGACGAAAATTACAAGCCGGAGCTGGAGCTTACCCTGATGGAGCCCACGGGCAAACGGGTGGAGTTCTTGAAATACGCCTGCGGCCAGCTGGGCCTGACCGGGGTGGAGTTCGCCAAGGAGCGCGCTGAGGAAGCTGCCCGCAAGGTGTGGCGGGAGCAGTTCGATTTGGCTTCGGCCCGTGCGGTGGCGGCTCTGCCGATGCTGGCAGAGTACTGCCTGCCGCTGGTGAAAGTGGGCGGCAGCTTTCCTTGGCCATGAAGGGTGCATCCGGCGAGGAGGAGCTGGCCGCAGCCCGGGGGGCCATCAAGAAGCTGGGCGGCGAGTACAGGGAGACCCGCACCCTCCATCTTCCCGGCGGCGACACCCGCACCCTGATCCTGTGCAAAAAGATTTCGCAAACTCCGACTGCATACCCCAGAAACGGCGGTAAGATTGCGAAAAGCCCGCTGAAATAACGGAGCATGAATAGAAAATGCAAGACCCTGCCGAACGAATCTTCTGGCAGGGTCTTGTTTTTCTGTTACACTGAGTGCAGAACGCCTGTGTTTTCCACGTTTTCCCGGGAAAGGGTGGAAAACAAACCTGAATCACTGCGAAAGGGGAAATTATGTTTGAACGGAAAAAATCAGCGGGAAAAATCCACGCACTGCCCATCGACGCCATCCGGCCCTCGCCATTTCAGGCCCGCACCAGCTTTGATGAGCAGGAGCTGGCCGGGCTTGCCCAGAGCATCCGGGAAAACGGCCTGCTCCAGCCCATCTCGGTACGGAAAACAAGCCGATGGCAGGCTATGAGCTGGTGGCGGGGGAGCGGCGGCTCCGTGCCTGCAAAATGGCCAAGATGCCCACCATCCCGGCCATTTTGTGTGACTACCCGGACGAGAAGACTGCGGCGATGGGGCTTCTGGAAAATCTGCAGCGGGAGGACCTGAACCCCTTTGAGCAGGCGCAGGGCCTGCGGGACATTCTGGTGCTGTGGGACTGCACCCAGGCCGAGGCCGCCAAGCGGCTGGGCATGGCGCAGCCCACACTGGCCAACAAGCTGCGGCTGCTGCAATTGACGGCCGACCAGCGGCAGTTTGTGCTGGACAACGGCCTGACGGAACGCCACGCCCGGGCGGTGCTGCGCCTGCCCGAGAACCGCCGGAGTGAGGCGCTTATCATGATCGCCAAGCGAAAAATGAACGCCCGCGCCACCGACCTTTACATTGACCAGCTCCTCAACGAGACACCGGGGAAGCACCGCGTCTCCATGGTGCGAGACGTGCGCATCTTTGTCAACACCATCGACCACGCCATCCGTTTGATGACGGATAACGGGGTTCCGGCTACCTCTCACCGGGAAGAACGGGATGGATATATTGAGTATACGGTGCGCATTCCGACTGCGGCTGCTGCAATTGACGGCCGACCAGCGGCAATTTGTTCAACGGCCTGACGGAACGCCAAAAACTCCGCCTGCCGCAGAGAACCGCCGGAGTGAGGCGCTTATCATGATCGCCAAGCGAAAAATGAACGCCCGCGCCACCGACCTTTTTGACCAGCCTCAACGAGACACCGGGGAAGCACCGCGTCTCCATGGTGAAAGACGTGCGGAAACGTCAACACCATCGACCACGCCATCCGTTTGAAACGGATAACGGGGTTCCGGCTACCTGTGCTATAAGAAAGGATTTTGAGTATACGGTACGCGCATTCCGACTGCGGCAGCACGAAAAAAGGAGAATTTACATCAAAAAAGAACGTAAAATTATAAAGAAAGTTCAAAAAGCGGCGCTGATGATGTGCTATACTAAGCTGTATAGGGGGACCTGCTGAGGGGAAAACGGCGGGCTTCGTCCTCGAAATGTTCCATGTGGAACAAATCTTTTTCCCGGAAGGAAGCAAGTAGCGTGGCAAAAATCGTTGCTGTTGCAAACCAGAAGGGCGGCGTGGGCAAGACCACCACAGCCGTCAACCTCTCGTCCTGCGTGGCGGCGCTGGGGAAAAAAAAGTGCTGATCGTCGATCTGGACCCACAGGGCAAACTACCACGGGCTACGGCATCCCCAAACGGAGTGTCGAGCTGGGTACTTATGAAATGCTCATCGGGGAGGCGGAGCCCAAAGACGTCATCCGCAAAACCGAGTTCCGCACCGATGTCATCGGCTCCAACACCCGCCTCGCGGGCGCTGGCCTGGAAATGATCGATCTGCCGGGCCGCGAGAGCCGCCTGCGCAAGGCGCTGGCGACCAGTGCAGCAGGATTACGACTTTATCTTTATCGACTGCCCGCCCAGCCTTGACCTGCTGACGCTGAACGGCCTGTGCGCCTGCGACAGCATCCTCATCCCGGTGCAGTGCGAGTATTATGCGCTGGAGGGCCTGTCGGAGCTCATCAGCACCCTGAAAACCATCCGCAAAAAAGTATAACCCGTATCTGGATATCGATGGCGTGGTCTTCACCATGTTCTCGGAGCGGCTCAACCTGACCATGCAGGTGGTGGAGCAGGTCAAGAAATACTTTGGAAACAAGGTGTATCAGACCACCATCCCTCGCAGCATCCGCATCTCGGAAGCTCCCAGCTATGGCCAGCCCATCAACTTTTATGAGCCGAAGGGCAAGGGCAGCGAGGCGTATATGGACCTTGCCATCGAGTTCGTGAAGAACAACCGCCCGCATGACGCGGCACCCAAGCGCCGCCGCAAGGCGGCCGAGGAGCAGGAGCCGCCCAAAAACGCGCTGGAAGAAGTATAAACACAGGGGGAAGAGAGATCATGGCAAAAGGAAGAGGAGGACTGGGCCGGGGGTTGGAAAGTCTGTTTGAGGACGCCGCCCCCAGCTTTGAGTCAGACACCCGGATCGAAACGCTGCCCCTGCGGGAGATCGAGCCCGATCCGGACCAGCCGCGCAAGACCTTTGATCATGACACACTGGGAGAGCTTGCCGCCAGCATCGCCGAGCACGGGCTGCTGCAGCCCATCGCGGTGCGTCCCCACGGGGTGGGGCGGTATCTCATCGTGGCAGGCGAGCGCCGCTGGCGGGCCAGCCGGATGGCGGGCCTCACCGAGGTGCCGGTCATCGTCAAGGACGTGACCGATGAGCAGGCCATGGAGCTTGCGCTGGTGGAGAACCTGCAGCGCGAAGACCTCGACCCTGTGGAAGAGGCGGCCGGCATCCGTGAGCTGATGACCCGCTGCGATTTGACCCAGGAGCAGGCCGCCCGCAAGCTGGGCAAGAGCCGGAGCGCACTGGCCAACAGCCTGCGGCTGCTGAGCCTGCCGGAAAAAGTGCTGGAGCTGCTGAAAAGCGGTTTTATCAACATCGGCCACGCAAAAGTCATCCTGAGTCTGCCCACGCCGGAGCTGCAGGAGCAGGCCGCGCAGATCATCGCGGACAACCAGCTCAATGTCCGGCAGGCGGAAGCGCTCTGCAAAAAGCTGGCCAAACAGCCCGCGCGGAAGCTGACGCCGCCCACGCCTCAAAGCACCCTCCCGGTGGAGGTGGAAGAGAGCCTGAAGCAGGCCCTCGGCAACGAGGTGCGTGTGTGGCCTACCACGATGGCAAGGGCAAGCTGACCGTCCATTTTTACTCGGATGAGCAGCTCAAGGCTTTTGCCAACCTGCTGGGCCAGTACCAGACGTAACATGCGATCCAAGGCGGGCACCCGCCTTTGAACGGCACAGGGAGGGAACCTCTCCGGTGCGAACCGAAATAGAGTAAGGAGAGTAAATCATGCTTGACATCACATTTGTCCGTGACAACCCGGACGCGGTCAAGGAAAACATCAAGAAGAAATTCCAGGACGCAAAGCTGCCGCTCGTGGATGAAGTCATCGAGAAAGATGCCAAGTACCGCGAGTGCCTGAAAGAAGGTCGAGTCTCTCAAGGCCGCCCGCAACAAGCTGAGCAAGGCCAACGGTCCGCTGTTCGGCCAGCTGAAGAAGTGCGACGACGAGGCCAAGAAGGCCGAGCTGCAGGCTCAGATCGACGCCAACAACGCCGCCGTCAAGGCTGATGCCGACAAGATGGCCGAGCTGGAGGCTGAGGAGGGCAAGCTTGCCGCCCGCATCCAGGAGATCATGTACACCATCCCCCAGATGATCGACCCCAGCGTGCCCATCGGCCCGGATGACAGCTACAACGTCGAAGCTCAGCGCTTCGGTGAGCCGGTCGTGCCCGATTTCCCCATCCCGTACCACACCGAGATCATGGAGAGCTTCGACGGCATTGATATGGACGCCGCAGGCCGCGTGGCCGGCAATGGCTTCTACTACCTGCTGGGCAACATCGCCCGCCTGCACGAGGCAGTTCTGGCCTACGCCCGCGACTTCATGATCAACAAGGGCTTTACCTACGTCATCCCTCCGTTCATGATGCACGGCAACGTGGTGCAGGGCGTGATGTCCTTCCCCGGAGATGGACGCCATGATGTACAAGATCGAGGGCGAGGACCTGTACCTGATCGGCACCAGCGAGCACACCATGATCGGCCGCTTCATCGACCAGACCATCGACGAGAGCAAGATGCCTCTGACCCTGACCTCCTACAGCCCCTGCTTCCGCAAGGAGAAGGGTGCCCACGGCATTGAGGAGCGCGGCATCTACCGCATCCACCAGTTCGAGAAGCAGGAGATGATCGTGGTCTGCCGCCCCGAAGAGAGCGCCGACTGGTATGAGAAGCTGTGGCAGATGTCTGTGGAGCTGTTCCGCAGCATGGAGATCCCCGTCCGTCAGCTGAACTGCTGCTCCGGTGACCTGGCCGACCTGAAGGTCAAGAGCTGCGATATCGAGGCATGGAGCCCCCGCCAGCAGAAATACTTCGAGGTCTGCTCCTGCTCCAACCTGGGCGATGCACAGGCACGCCGTCTGCACATCCGCATCAAGGGCGAGGACGGCAAGAGCTACCTGGCCCACACCCTGAACAACACCTGCGTGGCTCCTCCGCGTATGCTTATCGCATTCCTCGAGAACCACCTGCAGGCCGATGGCAGTGTCACCATCCCCAAGGTCCTGCAGCCCTACATGGGCGGCCTTCGAGGTCATGGTGCCGACCAATAAGAAATAATTTTCCACAGAGTTTTCTCTGAAAAAATGTTGAAAACACCCCCGCCTGTGTATGGCAGCAATGCATCGGCGGGGGTGTTTTTTCAGAAAGAATGAAAAAAAAAAGAATTTTTTTTGAAAAAAGATGTTGACAAAATGGGTCTGGTTGGATATAATAATAAAGCACTGTTCAAGTGCACGAATAAATATGGCGGTATAGCTCAGTTGGCTAGAGCATTCGGTTCATACCCGAAGTGTCACCGGTTCAAATCCAGTTACCGCTACCACTATTACAGAGTTTCGCTAAGATAAGGGGGACGGTCGTCCGCAGTATAGTGGACGATGGAAGTCGGAGGTTTTAGCGAAGCTCTGTATTTGTAAGGCCCGTTGGTCAAGCGGTTAAGACACGGCCAGGAATCGAACAGCACGGCCGTCCGCAGACGGCAACAGACAGCCCGGTGGGCTGTCTGTTCGTGCGCGGGTCCCAGCAAATCAGGAATGTCTTCGGGGCGAGACTATTTTTATGTTATTGTGCTTTATTTGCCTTATGGATGTGATCCAGAATATCCTCCGGTTTTGCAGCCAGCGCGTCGGCTCCTATGGCGGTCAGCTCTGCTTCGCCCCGTCGAAGCCCCAGAGCACGCCCATGGCGGGCAGATGGGCGTTGTGGCCGGTGAGGATGTCCACATCGCTGTCTCCAATGAAAAGTGTCGTCTTGGGGTCTGCCCCGATGTCCTGCATCAGGGCATAGACGCCAGCCGGGTCGGGTTTGGTGGGCACGCCTTTGCGGCTGCCCCGGATGATCTGGAATTTGCCTTTGCCGAAGTAGTGCTCGACGATCTTTCCACAAAACTCGTCGGCTTTGTTGGAAAAGACGGCCGTCTGGATGCCCTCGGCCCGCAAAGCGTCCAACAGCTCTGCCATGCCGGGGTACGGGGCGGTCTTGTCCTCTTTGTGGGCATCATACCGGGCGCTGAACGCTGCCAGCGTGGCCGCCAGCTGCTCCGGCGTGCGGGCGCTCTCCGGGGAGAAACGTTCTACCAGTTTGGGGATGCCATTGCCCACAAAGTGCTTGTAAGTTTCTACGGAAAAGGTCGGCCAGCTGTGCTGGGTGCAGACCCAGTTGGCCGCGTCGGCCAGGTCGTCGATCGTGTTGAGCAGGGTGCCGTCCAGATCAAATAAAATCGTTTTTATCATGTGGATTCCTTCTTTTTGATATTCTTGGCTCTCCCGTCGCAAAGACTCCCTCCGGCCGGAGGGAGAGGGATAAGCTGGCGCAAAGCGCCTGAGAGGGGATGTTTCAGTGTGATTCCTGTTCCAGGAAACGCACTACGGCGTTTGCCTCCGCCAGCGGGATGCTCCGCACCTTGAGCCGCACCTGCCCGGGGAAGATCAGGGTCAAGTTGGTGCGCCGGACATTGGCCGCCCAGGGAGATTGGAACCCCATCAGGCAGAGGTCCGGGTGGAAGACGCAGATGCAGTGCAGGTAGACACCCTCCTGCCGCCGCAGGGTCACTTTGCCCTCCCGCAGCCAGATGCCCTCCCGGGTGTAGCCCATTACGGCCCCGCAGAGCAGCACAAAGAAGAAAACGGTGGGGACGAGCAGCGTCACGGTCACGGCGGGCAGGACGGTGACAGACACCAGCGAGAGCAGGGCGCAGAGCGCAAAGGGGATGCCTGCCGGTGCAAAAAAGATGGGGCTGCGCTGGGTGGTGTCGGCCCGGACATCCGGTGGCATCTGGAATTCCGGCAGCAGCTCCCGGAACAGTGCCTCGCCGCCGGAGCGGTAGACGAAGAGCGGAAGCTCCGGCGTGCAGCAGCCCGCCGTGACAAACACCGGCCAGCGCTTGAGCACCCGGGCCGCCGGGGAGACCCGGACG
>VOFC01005678.1_pt1 | contig 10351 bp, 20 predicted proteins | sample 5384161 | NCBI WGS metagenome assembly VOFC01 (sample SAMN12384722, study PRJNA508395) | human gut metagenome | isolation source: healthy gut B | host: Homo sapiens | reverse complement strand
TTTTTCTAAAGAGCGATAAATTTCTTCTACAACTTTTTTGATTTTATCTTGAAAAGACATTTCATTCCCAATCACTTTTTACCTTTTCATGACCTAGCCAAGCTTCTAATGTCTTTTGGTCTTTCTCTCGCTTCAGACGGTGTTTTCCGTTCTAGCATTGTTGTTATCTAACGTATAGAACTCTTCTTTACCGAGTGCTGCTGTTCGTAAATGTATAATCAGATCGTAACGATTCATCAAATCAAAATTCGTTACCTTAAACTCATGTAAAAGATTGTTCCAATCTGATTCATCTACATATGCTCTATCATCTAATATACCACGGTCACATACGATTAAACTTGGATTCGTTTCACTTTCTGCTGCTTTCTCAGCAAAATTTTCTAAATCCATTTGGAGTCCAATTACATTTTTTGGAACTCTGCCATATCCATGATGTAAGGGCCAAAGGGACGAATTCCAGCACCAATTAAAATTGATGCTGCCTCTGGTACGATTAAGACATGATATCCTTTTTCTGTAAACTCTCTTTCAATTTGTTGCAGGGCGGTTGTCTTTCCTGCACACGGTCCACCTGTTAATACGATTTTCTTAACTTTCATAAATTCTCCTTCTCTATTTTTTGGATTGCAAGGGAAACAAAGATGAGCGAATTCATTTTCTTCTAACAAACGATAAACTTTTGCTTTTTTCTTTCCTTCAAATAATCTCTGTTCTTCCGTTGGGATGATTTTTCCACTTTGTAGTAATTTCTTTTTTAAAGTTTCGCCGATCGAATTTTTCTTTAATATGCTTTTCATATAACTTTTGTAGTTCTGGCAGTGTGAATCCATCCGGGAAAAAAGACTTTTAAGATTCGCCAAGTCAGAATCGATTGTTTTAACTTCTCACAAGCATCTAGTACGATTTCGTTGCGATCATATGCGAGATTTGGAATTTCATCGATGCAAAACCAGTTGGCATTACTTGTCTTTAACGTGTTTTTGAAGATGTTCACTTTTTCTTTGTCGACCATACCGATGTAACTGATGGCGACCATTCTCATTACGGTGAACGATTCTTCTTACCAAATACGTTTGCGAGTCGCACTTCGATGTCTGTGAGACCAGTCTTTTCGTATATTTCACGAGCAAGACCGTCCTCTAAATCTTCGTCGTTATAGAGGGCTCCTCCTACCAAGGCCCAACTAGATGCGAATGGTTCATTTTTTCTCTTGATGAGCAAAACTTTCAACTCGCCTTGATTAATCGTAAAGATCGATGCAATGAGATGAATTCCCTGTCCTTTGTATTTCGGGTTATTTACTTCCATATCTTCTATCCTTTCTACATTTTATTATATGCGTACTTTTATACACTTGTCAATCTTTTTCTTTTTTTCATTACTTTGTTCTATTCATTTTTTATCTTTTCAGTTATAATGATTTTATAATGAGTAAGAGAGTGTGAGTTTATGAATACAGACCGTTTTGTGAGATTTTGGATTTGTTTTGTTATCTTTTTTGATTTGTAATGCCTTTTTTTAAGTACGTTTTTTTCATATTCGTCTGAGGAAAGCACTGGTTTTAACGACTATGCTAGAATTGTTGGGTTAGACTACAAAGCAGAATTAGTCGATGAACCTGGGAATGGTGGCAACGTTGTAATCACGGAACAGATTACATACGATGTGCATGCTGCATCTTCTAGCAATTTGTTTTGGGAATTATGGCGTGATTTACCGGAAGATTATGTCGATGGATTAAAAGTCGACTATACCGTTAACTACGTCAAGCAGTTAAATGATGACGGAACAGAAATCGTCTATCAAGAAAGTCCTAAATTATATTGGGATGATAGTGACTATACGAGTAGTCTGTACGGTCCTTATCATTGGTATCATAGTGAGGGTCCATATAGTGAAAGTGCTGCTCAGTACGAGGCTGTATTCTTTTATGTCGATGGTATTTACCGAGATCAAGTAACATTTGAAATTCAGTACGAAATGCACAATGCTGCTTTAAAATACAGTGATGTTTCGGAATTATACCTGACGATGTACTCAGAAGACTCCGTAAAATATTTAGAGTCGTTCTCTGGTCAAATTTTAATTCCTAATGAAGATATGCCAAAATCAGGAAATTATCTTGCCCATACTTTTTGGCACCAATGCGAACTCATTTCCTTATACAGAATCCGATACTGTAAATCCTGGTTATCATACCTTCAGTTTTCAACTAGATCAAGATGATTTGAAATTCAAGAGTTACAACGAATATTTAGAATTTACTTTGCTTTCCTTCAACGAAGATTGTCATATTTTTACAGACTATGCACCTGATAATTACTACTCCGATGACGTCTATTTAGAGGAAGCAATGGATGCGATTAGAGAATACGATGAACTTCCACTAAAGGCAAAAGAACAAAAACTGCAATTGTTAGCAGGAGCCATCGTCCTTTCTGTCATCTTCTTTGGTTACGTCATAATCCGCAATAAACGAATTCAGAAAAAACATCAGTTCTATCAACCTTCGCAAAATATTTTATATTATCGTGATATTCCAAGTGATTTAGATCCGTACTTCGCTGCGTCTTTGGTATTTGCCAAAAAAGAAAGGTAAAATTAACGAAGGAGATGCCTACTCCGCTATCATGCTAAGTCTTGTCAGAAAAGGCTATATTGAACTAGAAAAAATCAGTCCCGAGAAAGATTGGAAAAAACAATAACATTCAACTTCGAGTCTTATATCAACCGATTATAATACCAACTGGACCTGCTGCTACATTAAATGATTTAATCAATGCATCTTACCAAAATAGTGTCAAACCAGAAATCGATGCATTTGTAAATAACAGTTTACTACATACGATTTCTCCAAGTGCAGATGAAACCCAAACGGGAACTACTACAGAAACGGTTACAGCGGATGAAGAACGAATTAATATTCATGGTAAAAGTTGGAACCACTTTCGATGAACGAACAAACCTATTACAATTTAATCCGAAAGTATGCAAAAAGATGGTACGATAAGCATGAAACAATTTGAAAACCGAGTTGCTAACGATTACGATAGTACGGATACTTTCTTAACGAGCATTCAAAATTCCGTTGTCAATATCGGTATCTCGAATGGTTACTTCCAGAAAGCAGATTATTTAGGGTTAAAGAAAGAGGCCAATTCACTAGCAAAAAAGTTTATATCATATTAGCTATTCTTCTCATGACAATTGGAAACTTGATTATTTCCATGACGAGACTCAATTTGGCTTTTGTCGCATTCTTTATATTGGGTATTACGTTAATTATCTGTGCGTTGATTATAAGGCACGATGCGAAGAAATATGTTCTATTCACGCAACTTGGAAGATGAATACACGAAGTGGTATGCTTTATACAATTTCTTAAACAGCAATACGTTGATGAAAGAAAAAACTGTTGTCGAACTTCCATTATGGGAAGAATACTTAGTATATGCAACGGCATTTGGTATTTCTGAAAAAGTCATCAAGGCATTAGAAATTCAAAGACCTGATATCAGTGCTAGTCCAATGCTTAGCAATCGTTACTACTATACGAGAAGTTTCGTCCATTTTGGACATTCGTTCCGTTCCAGTGCTCACCATGCTTCTTCTGTTTCTAGAAGTTACCATTCTAGTGGTGGTTCCTTCTACGGTGGTGGAGGCCGTGGAGGCGGCGGTGGTGGCGGTGGCCATTGATCCAAAAAAAGAATAATCGATGTGATTATTCTTTTTCTTTGGAATTCGCAAAAAAGTCTTGGGATTGAATGTCCGATAAATGAATCCCCAGTTTATCTTCAATTGTGTCTTTCGTAAACGTTTTATAAATTGTTTTTGAGATGTATTTCTCGGCCCTTTGACAATCGTATGGTAATCGGGAATATCATCTGGGAAATAGATTCCACCTTGATTTTGATGTTTAATCATCCAACAAAGTGCAGATAGTGCCGACATGGCAACAGGTGTAATGGTAGGAGTCTGCCAATAAGAGTGTTTCTTATCTTTGTATAAATAGGATAATTCAATGCGATTACCAACCCAAACGGGATCAAACGATTCTCCTAGTAATAAAACACCTACGTATTCCGTTCCCTCTTCTATGTTTTCACGGTATACGATTTCCGATTGAGATGGATACACGTGACCTCTTACAATCGTTTTGCCATCGTTATTTTCTGTATCTAGTGGTTTCATAGGATCTGGATTTGGATAATCATTTACTTTGGAGGTTTCTAAATATTTTTTTGCTATATCGCACGGTGAATAGATAAACATGACAGAAGGACGATATACGTTTTTTTCATTCTCTACAATTTCTAATGACTTAGCAATCGTAATCGTCTCTTCGTGCGGCACCAAATATCCTGTGAATTCACCACCTGGATAATATGTCTTACACGTCGTATCTACTGCCATTGTCTTGTATTCTAAAAAACCATGATCTAAGTCTAGCATTCGGTATTCATCTTTCTGTTTTAGCCTTTCATGCGGACCGATATTTTCTGTTGCTTCACTCAGTAATTCAAAGAAGAAAGAGTCAATACACCAAGTGTTTACCAGTTTGTTTTCTTGAAACTTTTCTTTTGTCTTTTGTAAGTCGATATCGTTTACATGAATCATTCGTAAACCGATTTTTCTTGCAATTTCTGGAAAATTTCTTTCTTTTAAAAGTCGGTTTAACGTCTTATCCTTGCGAAACTGTTTTTTTTACTACATGTTCGATTGCTAATTTCACAAAGTGAGATACGAGGCCAGGATTATTGCCATGTTGCAAGATGATTGGATGCTTACAGTGAACGGAATCTTTTGATACTCCTTTTCATTTCCGTTTTTAATAGATTTTCTGTAAAGATGTTGTACCAATTTTCAGGCCAATCAGCCTCTCCAGTATTTAGGTACATGATATTGTTTTCAGCACACCACATGCAAATGTCTCTCGTTCCGACTGTATCCGCAAAGTCAATTAACATATCCCCTTCTTTTTAAAATGGAACCAAATATTTCTTTGAAATTATCTTGGTTCACTTCGTAAACATGAAAATTTGGAGCGAGGCCACCTAAATTGATGTATGACTCAAATTCATATTTGTTTCCCGTAATTACAGGGTAGCTGTTTTCCTGAAACTGGATTTCTTTTGGCACTTTTTTCAAAGAAACTCTTCCCTACGGCACCAAACCCAAATTGGACGATTGTGCCAGTGTATTTTATCATTGTCTCACATCCTTATAATTCTTCTTTTTCGTGGTTTCTTTAACTGAATTGGAACTGGTTTTTCAAATCCATTTGTAAAGAATATTTTCATTCCTTTTTGCTGATAAGGATACAGAACTTTCTCTAAATCTTTGGAAACTTTCGTACCACGAATGATAATTTTTGAAATTTGATGACTTTGTAAAAATTTGCAAGACGGGATATCTTGCGGATAAATATCCCAACTAGCATCGAACAACGAGCGATTCGTACGATAACGATTGAGACGATTGGAATCTAGTAGAAACACGGGAGACGCATCTTCTGAAATCGCAATTGATTTTAGTTTTTCTGCACCATAGATCAAGTATGGCATCAGTAAACGATTATCGACATTCGTATCCGATTGCGGTAACGGATTGGTGCCATTAAAAATAGGAATGGGACGATATCCCTTTTGGGCAAGAGCAATTCCTTCTTTTGATACTACTAGGTCCATCGATATCGATGAAAATTGCTTCGTTTTGTTGGTAAGAATCCACATAATAGATTTCGGGAATGGTAAAATCTAAAATAGCATCCGGTTTATAATCTTTATCAATATCGATAAAAGGTACTGGTCTTACCCAACCAGACCAAATAGAAGGACGGGCCCAAACTTTATATACTTCTTTTGCGTTCATAATTATCTTTCCTTTCGATGATAACAGGAATATCTTGTGCTTCTGAATCAATTCTCGTTTTTGTACTAATCCTGGCATAAAAACCAGCGTGTTTGCCATCTACTGCGTAAGAACCTAAGCAGACGTGAAAAGACTCTCCTTCTGGACTAATCAATGGTTTACTTATAAATTTTTCTTGTGCGATGTAGTTTTTGGGATGCTTTTTTACGTCTTTTAATATCGCTTGGTATTCTCCTTCCATGCATGCATCTTCAATCGATATCTTTTCTCCTACTCTTCCCATGGCAGGTTTATAAATAAAATCATTTAACTGTTTCCGTTCATGGACTTCTGTCGTTTTAGGGAGTAATTTACGCCAAGTATCTAGTTGGATTCCATTTTTCTCTAAAGTATCCCAGACGAATGGAAACCGTTTGGTTTGAGCAAAAATAGAAATCGGATGATTACAAGAGGGAGTAATCGTATCAAAGTATCCAGACCAAGTTTTCGGATGCATATCTTTGATCCATTCAATTGGGGTAAACCGTACGATGCCATCGATTTTTCCTTCGTAACCACTTAAGAGGCTGTATGATTCTTGGTTCTTAAAATCCAAGTGATCAGCCGCACCGTACAACGAATGATATCCTAAGGACTCCATCTTATCTCCTATATATTGCATGACTTGGCGGTCATCACTAAAGGACGTACAGTGAACAAACATGATGGTGCCATTTGACGGTATTTTTCTTAGCAAGTGCACCGGCAAAAATACTTCCAAAAATCGATGCTTGTATATCGATCATTTTTTAAATATTGCATCGCTAGTTTCGGTAGCAGAGAACTTTCGGCAAATCCGCCTGGTACATCACTATTTACTTCACTCACTTTCCAAACGATTTGATCCGAGTTATCGTTCTTGGTCGGATGAAAATCGTATCGAGTCAGACGAACATGTCGCTTGGCATCATAATTTTTCATTCGCTTTAATTCTGGATACAGTTTTTCTTGGCAGTGCAAGCACCTTCCATAAAGATGGATGATGAAGTAAAATTCTTCTGCAGTGCGCGTTTCCAAATCTAATGTTTCAGTTAGTTCAGAAAGTTCTTCCGCTTCTTCTCTAGAAAGAACCAAAACGTGTTTCGCCAATGTGTTTTGATCTAGAAATTGAGGGTCCCATTTATAACAATCAAACATGGCATCGATTTTATAATTTTCATACTGCTCACTTGGAATCGAAAGTAATTTCAACGGACATCCCTTCCTTTATTTTTGTAAAACGTATTCCTAATACGCCAAATTTTGCTTGTTTTTCTTTTGGATAATAAACTTCTAAATCACGTAATAATTCTTCTTTTTTTGAAACTGTAGGACCAGCCAAGATAGAACTGTCAAAATCACGCAGTAACATGGGAAATGATTCATAGTGTAAAAGACCAATCACTTTTACAAGAATTCTTTCTTTTTAAATCCGGTTCTTTTAAGATTTCGATGGTGTCTCCTAGTTTAATTTCTTTTCTTTTTTCGTCATACAAGCGAAGTTCAATCTGTTTGATTCCATCTTTGATTGCTTCGTAATACCTTGGTTGTACTTTCATCGAATGTTTCATTTTAAAACCTCCTTTCCAATTTCGTATGCTGCAATTTCTGAATTTCCTTGATGAAATGCGACAATCTTAGATACTTCCGCCACATGATATATCACACTGTAAAATGCTCGGCATGTATCTAGGTGCGTTACGATAAAAATCGTCTTATCTTCATACTTTTCATAACTATCGGTAAGAAATGATTGGACTTTTTTCTAATACTTCCGAACCCTTCACAATCACCATATATCACTTCTTTGAAGTATCATAAAAGACTTCATTGTCGACGGTGGAAGATGGCATATACATCAAGTGCCCAGTATCTCGTTCCATCAATCTATCATCGTATACGACTGAACATGAGTTTCGTTTACAATATCACACGTTTGTTTTGCTCTTGTTAAGGGAGAACAAAAAATCTGGTCGATGTCTAATTTTCTTACCTCTCGTCTTTTGAGTTCGGTTTCTAAAATGCCAGTTTTCGTCAATTCGCTATCATTTCTTCCATTTAGTAGTTTTTTACGTTTAATTCTACCTCTCCGTGTCTCATGATATATAATTTCATAAAGGTTCCCTCGCTGTTCATTTCGTCGTTACTTGGCTTTTGCCAGTCTATTAAAAAGTATATCTTTTTCAGTTTAGAAAGTAAATAGATTATGATATACTTTAGATGGTGATAGTATGTTCGATTACATTATTTTGGGCCATGAAAATCCGGATGTCGATAGCATCGTCAGTGGTTATTTATTAGAGAAAGTTATGACTCGCTCGGGATACTCTGCAAAGTTCATCATTCCAGACCAGAAGTTGGATGAAGAATCCGTTGCTATTTGCAATCGCTACGGACTCGATGTGACAACATATCAAGGGAAATTTGCCAACAAATCCAAAACAAAAATACATTTTAGTTGATCATCACGAACGATCTGTAAATGGACCGATTGTAGCAATTATCGATCATCATCCGACCATTCAAAAAATGGATGTACCGTATTACTGCAATGAACCTTCTAGTGCGACGGCATGTTTGATTGTAAAGGTCATGAAGAACTGTTTTGTAAAGAAGACATTCAACTTGCTATTTTAGCGACACTAGTCGATACAGCATCGTTTCATTCTGTCAAAACACAACAAGCGGATGTAGAGTGGGCCAACCAAATGGTTAGTCATTATCATCTTCCCTACGAACAACTGTATCGTGAAGGACTTTGTCTTACCAAAATTGATTCGTTACAAAGTGCCCTTCTCCACGGTCTAAAAAGAGTATCATTTTCATGGGAAAACAGTTTTGTCTTCCCTATGTTCAAGTGTTAAACAAAGAAGAAATTCAGGAGAAAAATACCGGATCTTTTAAACTTAGCCCAAACGTACGTCAAGGAACGCAATGTATCGTTATTTGCTTTTCTTTTACACGACATGACAGCATTTCAATCTTCCGTTTACTATGTCACATCGGACAAGGTCACTGCTAAAGATTTTGATCACTATGTTTCACGCGGAAATGAAATCATTCCTATGATTGAGAAAAAATATATCAAAAGAAATAAAACAATGCTTTTTGGCATTGTTTTTCATAAGATTAACCATGAATACGATAATTGTTAGTTTTCTGATTACGACATTAGCAGGATTTGCTACGATGCTGGGAGTGATTCCAATCTTTTTTCATACGCGAAAAGAAAAAAATTATTCCAGTTTCTCTTGTTTTTCTGCCGGTGTCATGCTTTGCATTTCTCTTTTTATCTTTGATTCCGGAAGCGGCTAGTTACATGCAGGCGGAATGGAAACAGATTTATGCGATGATTGGGACGGGATTGTTTCTAGGATTGGGCATTCTGTTTTCGGCAATCATCGATTCTAAAATCGATCAAAAGATTTCTTCTAACGCCCTCTACCGTCTTGGCATCATCTCTGTAATTGCACTCATGCTCCACAATATCCCAGAAGGAATTACAACTTTTATTTCAGTCATCACGATTTGTCACTTGGAATCACTTTATCTATCGGTATTGCTCTTCACAATATTCCAGAGGGCATCAGTATTGCGATTCCCATTTATTATGCCACCAAAAATAAAAAGAAAGCCATTTTCTTGACTTTCATCTCCGGTTTTCAGAACTTTTAGGTGCTATTCTCGCTTATTTATTTTTAGCACCTTATATTACCTCTTTTTCACTTGGCATTATCTTAAGCGTCACGGCAGGAATTATGATTCATATTTCTTGCTTTGAACTTCTGCCAACTGCCTGGAAATATGCATCACCCATTCGCATCATCATCGCTTTTTTATTTGGATTTTACGTGATGATTTTATGCCATGATTTTCTCGTATTTTAGTTTTGGAAAGATACGGTTCTTATTTCTTAGTCATCACTTTTTCTAGTTGCTTGTGATAATGAAGCGGTTCGTGATACGTAATCGTTCCCTCTTTTTTGTTACAGATACTTCTGGAATGGAAACACCTGTTTTCATCTCGATGTAATCTGCTAAAACACGACGATGACAGAACTCATCGATTTCTTCGTGACAAAGGAGAATAATATGATTCCCAAACTTTTCTTTAAACGTCTTTAACAAAAACTCGATATCCAAATCTTGCAATCGTGTTTCGTAGTAACTATCGATATAGGCTTGCTCGATTTCCCTTCGCTTTTGAAGGTACTCTTGTGCTTTTGTTTCATCATCTTTGATTGCAAGTAGTTCTTTGTATGCTAGGGCATACGGTGTATAGTGACGAGACGCGGCGCTAACTTTTTTTATATGCTGGGCCAAAATAATTCCAGGCATTGCCACCATCTCCTGTAATGGAAACTGTATTGCCAGATTTTACATTGGTGTAATTCCCAGTTCCTAAAAGAATCTGATTGATTTCACTTCCATTCATTTGATTCACTTCTTTCACATTACAA
>VOFC01005570.1_pt1 | contig 10357 bp, 15 predicted proteins | sample 5384161 | NCBI WGS metagenome assembly VOFC01 (sample SAMN12384722, study PRJNA508395) | human gut metagenome | isolation source: healthy gut B | host: Homo sapiens | reverse complement strand
TTTGAAGCTCATTCAGGGGACGTGATAGGCATTTTAGGCCATAATGGTGCCGGAAAAACAACGCTCCTGTCTATTCTGACTGGCCTGTTGAAACAGCGGCATGGAGAAGTTCGTCTTGATGGAAAAAAGCTCACACCCCGGCAGCGGCGGGCACTTTCCTATCTTGTCATGCAAGATACGGATTATCAGCTTTTTGCCAGCAGTGTGGAGGAAGAACTATCCCTTGGTATGAAGGATGATTGCAAAGAAAAAAATAGATGTTTCAGGCGGTCAAAAACAACGGGTTACCATTGGGTGGCAATCGTAAAGGGCAGCCCGGTGATCTACTTTGATGAGCCTACCAGTGGTTTGGACTATGATTCTATGGTGCGTGTCAGCAAACTGATCGAACAGCTTTCCGATTCCGGGGTAATCGTGTTCGTGGTTTCTCATGATTTTGAATTTATTGTCCGTACCTGCACAGAGGTTGTGCAGCTGGATGATGATGGAACAATTCAAAATCAGCAGTTATCACCAACGGTTTTGAAATCTCTTTCTGAAAAATATTTCACATGATAGGAGGTTGGACTTATGTTCCAAAAAGTATTTGAATATGCCGGACCTCATAAAAAGGCCTCTATGCTGCAACAGCCATCGTGCTGGTCAGTGTTCTGCTGGGTGTTTTTCCTTTGTGCTGGCATATCAGGTAATTGCACCGCTGGTCATGGGGCCAGCATGTCATACTGGTCTTGGTATGTCTGGTGCTGCAAGCTCTTTTCTATGGCTGGGGCCTGAATCTCTCTCATAAAGCAGCTTATGACACGCTGCTCCGCCTGCGGACGGCACTTCAAAAACGGTTTGAAAAGCTGCCCCTTGGTGTCATTCAGGATAAAGGCACCGGCACAGTCAAAAAAGCTGTTCGTGGATGATGTAGACAGTCTGGAAGTTTTGCTGGCTCACTCCATGCCGGAGGGAATTGCAAACCTGATGGTTCCCATTGCAGTTTATGTGGCAATGTTCTTTGTAGACTGGAAGCTGGCACTGTTATCTTTGGCATCCATTCCGCTTAGCTTAGTTGCCATGATGACGATGTATTCCGTTGGCATGAAGAAAATGGGGCCTTACTACATGGCCGGACAGAAGATGAACAATACCATTATTGAGTACATTAACGGTATGGAAGTTGTCAAGGTATTCAATAAGGACGCAGATTCCTATGAGCGGTTCCGCAAAGATGTATCAGATTATCGGGACTATACTCTGGCGTGGTACAAGGCGGCGTGGCCGTGGATGGCAATTTACAGCAGTCTGCTTCCTTGTACCATCATCCTGACCCTGCCTGTGGGTGCATGGTTTGTCCTCTGCGGCTGGTCGGCTCTGCCTAATTTGATCTTGGTACTGTGTCTTTCTTTAAGTATTGGTATGCCGCTGCTGAAATCTCTCGGTTTCCTGCCTACCATGCCCCAGCTTAACTATAAAATTTCTGCATTGGAGCAGGTGTTGGATGCGCCGGAGCTCCAGCAGACGAATGATAGATTCCACGGGAAAGATGACACCATTACTTATGACCATGTTTCTTTCGCTTATCAGACCACACAGCCCGGCCCGGATGGAAAGCCTGTTGTAATTGAGGATGAAGTTCTCCATGATATTTTACGGCAAAAGCTGGACAGAAAACAGCCCTTGTCGGTGAATCTGGCTCAGGCAAGAGTACCTTAGCGAAACTGCTGATTCACTATTATGACCCACAGAAAGGCAGTATTTCCATCGGTGGGCAGAAATTATGCGATATGAGCCTTGAAGCACTCAACAGCCGTATTTCCTATGTGGCGCAGGATCAGTATTTGTTTAATACTTCTCTGCTGGAAAACATCCGGCTCGGTCGGTTGACTGCAACGGATGAAGAAGTAATAGAGGCCGCAAAGAAAGCTCAGTGCATGGAGTTCATTGAAAAACTTCCGCAGGGCATTCACTCCATGGCAGGCGATGCCGGAAAAATGCTCTCCGGCGGTCAGCGTCAGCGTATTTCTCTGGCGCGGGCAATCTTAAAGGATGCCCCAATTGTGGTTCTTGATGAAGCAACAGCCTATGCTGACCCCGAAAATGAAGAAAAGATGGAAGCAGCCATTGCAGAACTTGTAAAAGGCAAGACCCTCGTGGTGATTGCTCACAAACTGCCCGCCATTATGAATGCCGATCAAATTTGTGTCATCGACCACGGAAAATTGGTAGCAGCGGGTAAGCATCAGGATTTGATTCGCTCCTGCCCTGAATATCAGAAATTGTGGAAAGCCGCACAGGACAGTGCCGAATGGAAAGTACACACTGCAAAGGAGGGAGCCTAAATGTTTGCGATGTTTTCAAGAATTTTGAAACTCTCCGGCCGTTATAAAGGCCGTATTCAAGGTGCATTCGTTTGTGCGTTTTTGGAATCCATTTTGTCAAAAATGCCAATTGTTCTTGCCTTTGTAGTTTTAAGCCGCTTTGCAGCTGACACACTGACCAGCCAGACTTGCCTTTATATCGGCCTTGGACTTGCCGCAGCAGTGTTGGTGCAAATGCTTGTTCATTACCTCAGCGACAGCCTGCAAAGTGCCGCAGGATATTTGATGTTTGCGGATAAACGCATGGAACTGGGCAGCCATCTGCGGAAACTTCCGATGGGCTATTTTACTTCCGGCAACATTGGCAAAATCAGCTCTGTTCTTAGCACGGATATGGTATTCATTGAAGAAGTCGCTATGAGTACGCTGGGCAACATGATGGGCTATCTGCTGTCCTCCTTGATTCTGCTGGTATTCATGTTTTATTTGAACGTACAGCTTGGTTTGATTGCTGCCGCCGTCACGGTTCTGGCATGGCTGGTGTCAAAAGGAATGAACAAGGTTTCCCTGCGGGAAGCCGCAGAGCGGCAGGAGCAGAGCGAACGGCTGACCGATGCGGTGCTATCCTTTGTGGAGGGCATTGGCGTCATCAAGAGCTACAACCTGCTGGGCGAAAAATCAGAAGAACTGACTGACAATTTCCAGCGTTCCAGAAACACCTCCCTTGCTTTTGAGCAGAAAATGACACCATGGACAATGAGTCTGAATATCCTTTACGGCATTGGTATTGCGGCGATTTTCGGCTTGTCGATTGTATTGGAACAGCGCGGCGCACTTCCGCTGGCCTATGTGCTTGGTGTTCTGCTGTTTGTGTTTGACCTCTTTGGACCGCTGAAAGCTCTTTATGGGGAAGCATCTCGCCTTACCGTTATGAATGCAGCTCTTGACCGCATTGAAGCAGTCCTAAATGAGCCTGAACTTCCCGACAATGGCAAGCAGCATATTCCAGCTCAGGCACAGCCAGGACAGCCAGAAGTCCAGTTCAACGATGTTACATTTGCTTATCAGGACAAAGAGGTTCTGCATCATATCAGCTTTGACATGAAGAAAGATTCTATGACTGCTTTAGTCGGACCTTCTGGCAGCGGAAAGTCTACTATTGCCAATTTGCTGGCTCGGCTTTGGGATGTAAAATCTGGCAGCATAATAATAAGAGGTATGGACATTCGGAACGTGCCTTTGGCAGAGCTGATGGAGCAGATCAGCATGGTATTCCAGCGAGTGTACTTATTCCAGGATACCATTTACAACAATATCAGCATAGGCAAACCGGACGCCACAGAGGAAGAAGTCTATGCAGGCTGCTCTATGATTTCATCATGGCGTTGCCTGATGGATTCCAGACCGTAGTTGGTGAAGGCGGTGCTACACTCTCCGGCGGTGAATGCCTGAGAAAAAAAGCTGAATGTGTTGTTGAAGATGGTGCGTTGTAAGGGATATAGGTTACAAATTTGAATTGAATAAAGGAAAGAATAATCCGTAAAAGATTATTCGTCTTATTTTATAAAGAAGGTGATAAAACTGACCGTCAATTGACAGTTTTCTGACCGTTAACTGACAGGTGCATCCGATACACTGTGCCTTTGTAAAGATATGATTACAAAGGAGATCCGTGTTTGCAGGGAGACAGCAGAAATGCCGGACATTCCTGTAGACAGGAAGAACGGACCAGACCACCGCCACACTCCGATTTGATTTCGCAAAAATTCAGATCGGAGGAAAACATAAGTGGCTTACAACAAAGCAAAAGAAGAATATAGATGGAACCAGTGGAAAGCAGAGGAAGAGAAGATCCTGCGTGAACAGGGCGTGGATGAAGAGACGATCCAGAAGCTTCGGGAGTATGACTGGGACGATTTCAATGCAGAGCGGAGATTCCGGGAACACCAGACCTCGCTTCTGGACTGTATGGAACTGCTCCTGGAAGAAAAAAGAAACCAAAGAGTCCCAGCCGGAGAGCGTAGAAGCCCTGCTGGATACCGTGGAGAACGAAGAACTGCTTCAGATCCTGTTATCAACTGATAAGAAAACTCTTCAGATGATTGTCCTGAAGATGATGGGATATGCACCAAAGAGATTAGCCATCACATGGAACTTCCGGAGCAGACGGTGTATACAAAACTGCGGAGGTTACGGGAGAAAGATCAAAAAGTCCATGAAATTTGAATAAAACAAAAGGTTCTCATCGGCTGACTATTAGAACGAACAGACAGGAGGATTGATACGATGGATGAGAAAGAAGTGTCCGAAATGCAGGAAGAAATGATGACGGTACTGGTAGTCGAGCCGATGAAAGCACCCTATGTCAAAAGCATCCCCAATGAGCTGGAAGATCTGCAGCAGGCGGTAGGTGGTGACATTGAGATGACCTATCCGTTTGAGGATGAGGTTGGAATTCTTTTAAACGGCAATGGAAAGTTTGAGGGGCTGCCGCTAAATCGGGCATTGTACGATGACCGTGGACAGGTCTATGATGCGATAGCCGGGACTTTCCTTGTAGTAGGGCTGACAGAAGATGATTTTACTTCGCTGACACCGGGGCAGATTGAAAAATTTAAAGAAAAATACCAGTCACCGGAAATTTTTACTCTGTTTAACGGAGAACTTCATGTGATGAAGATGCCGCCGGAAGAAGCCAAAGACAGAAAGAAAGCCGTAAGAACGATGAAAAACAAAAAGAATCCGGCAAAGAAGAAAAAACAGATCCGGGGATGCAAGATAAAATATTTTTTTTTGTGAAGTGAATAAAAAAAATACACTGCCATCGGCTAGTAAGCAGAGGGACATCCCTCGGCTGTTCTTTTGGCAAGTGAATATCGGCACTACAGGTACGTTCCCAACCGTAGAAGCGTGACAGTATGAGCGCCATGATTAAGTATAGGGTAAAGATTCTTAGACTTGGAGCGAGAAAGCATAGCTGTGAATAAGGCGGTGGCAGCCTTTCGCCAGGATCACGGACGGGGGGGATAATGATACACGTTACCAGCCAGAGAGCGGAAGATGGACTCCGGGTTGTAATCAGAAAGACCCCTAGGACATCTGTGAGCGGCGGCAGGCCAGCCGCCCGCCTGTAGTGTCCCCTTTCCCAGAAGAAATACAGGGATAGTTCCGGGGGTGCGAGGTCAAATGCGGAACAGCAAGATAAAAAAGAAATCAATGAAGAAGTGTGTCGTTGATATCAGATACCATGCGGCTGTGGGAGACTACAGCCGTATTCTTGTGGTATTAACGTCACATCAAGGGGAGAGAACAGATGGAAGAAACAAAAAGAAGTGGAATGAGCAAGGATCAATTCTGGAATCTGATTGAAAAAGCAAAGGAAGTGTGCGGCATCGATCTGGATGCTTCGGCAGTGTGGATCAAGCAGCAGCTCTTCTATATGACACCGGAGGATGTCCTCCAATTCCACAATCTTGTTTACAGTTACCGGGATGCAGCTTATAAGTATGGCTTATGGACAGCGGCAGGTATTCTGATGGAAACAAGGTGCAGTGATGACAGTTTTTCCGATTTTCGGATGTGGCTGATCGCCCAGGGAAAAGATGTATATCTGAATGCCTTAAAAGATCCGGATTCCCTTTCCGGTGTAACTCCTTATGGATACTGTAGTTTTGAATCATTGGGATATATCTCATCGCAGGTCTACAGTGCCATGAAAGGAAAAAATATTTACCAGGATAGTACAGCCAGAATGCAGATGGAAAGCTATGAGCAGGTGATCCGGGATATTGTGTACCATCCCATGATCGAGTATCCGTTGGAATTGCCAGAAGCCATGGTGGTTTATCCGAAACTCTGTGAAAGGCATTTGTCCGAGCAGGTAAGGAATGCTCCACAGAAGGTAAGGACATGGAATGTTTCCCGGACGGATATCCGAAGGATGATGGCACGGGGAAATGCTGCCATAAAGAAAAATGCAGGAGCAGGGACAAAAGCACCGGAAGCAGTCAGATCCGTCCGTAAGGGTACGGTAAGATAAGCTTCACGGCAAGGAGAAGTAATGTGTTATAAAAATGAATATCAAAAAAGGGCGCATGGCGAAGTGGAAAGAATCTTTCGGGAACTTCTACCGGAAGCCGGGCTTCACGTAAGAGAAGAACAGATCCGTCTCTGCCATGAAATGCTGGATGCCCTTATGAAAAATGAGATCACGCTCTGTGATGCAGGAGTGGGCATTGGAAAACCTATGCCTATCTGACTGCCTGCATCCTGATGCGGAAATATAGTGTACTGCATTCCGGTTATTCGGGATGTGACAGGCGGTCTGTAGTGGTATCCACTTCCAGTATCGCCTTACAGAAAGCCATCATAGAGGAATATGTTCCTTTTTATCGGATGTACTGTTAAAAGCAGATCTGCTTCAGGGAGAATTAAAAGCAGTTGTCCGCAAGGGAAAGGAACATTTTGTGTGCGATTACAGGCTGGCCCAAAGACTGGAGGCAGTCCGGGACAAGAATAAAAATCAGGCACAGATGGAGGCATTGAAGTCCCTCCGGCATAACTTTGATTTAGATTCCGTACATAACCTGAGCGGTTTTGACCGCAGGCTGGTGTGCGTACCAAAATTCTGCCCTAGGGAGTGTCCGGGAAAAGTAGAATGCCGTTATCAGAAATATTTGGATGTTTCCAAAAAAGAGAAGTTTTTATACAGATATGCAATCACAATTATCTTCTGGCAGACGCCATGCACCGGATGAATGAATACCGGCCTCTGCTGGCAGATTACAGGGCTCTGGTCGTGGATGAGGCCCATAAACTCCCGGAAGCCGCCAGCCAGATGTATGGAAGAAGCATTGGAAGGGAAGATGTGCAGGAAATCTCGTATTTTTTAAACAGGGAGCATAAAAGTTCGGAAGGTAAGAGACTACAGGATTGGTTTAATACACTTTCAATGGAAATCCGTAAGGATCAGGCTGGGATGGGAGATGACATAGCTGGAAAAGAAAATTTCTATTTTCCGGCAAAGTGCCGATCTTCTCTGGAGCAGGTAAGGGGAATCTCAGTCTTATGCTTAAAAGACTTGCTGGAAATGTCCCTTACTGGATCTTCCGGCGGCTGGAAGAGATGGAAGATCTGTTCGGCTGGTTTCTGAAGAAGGATACCAGATACGTTTTATTTCTTCAGCCAGACGGCAGGGGAGATCCTGTGTTTATGGCTGTTAGCAGAGAGATTCCAAGTTTCTCCATGATTCCTTATGGGACAGGGGATTTCCCTCGATTCTCACCAGTGGAACTTTTAAAAGCCGGAAATGGGTTTGTAAGGACCAGACAGATGACCGGGCTGGAAAAGAAAAAGCAGAGTCCGGGAGTGTGTAGCAGAATCCCCATTTTGTTACAGAGAGAACTGTCTGCTTTATATTCCTGAGAATTTAAAAGCGACGCTCAAGGGAAGCCGGGAAGAGGCCGAGCAACTTGCAGGCCAGATCCGTGATCTGGTGTGTTCCACTTTACGGGCATACACTGGTACTGTTTACATCTTATACCCTGATGGGAAATGTGCAGCAGCTTTTGCGGGATCAGATCCCGTTTCCGATGGTGCAGGTATGGAGAAACTCACAGGAAGAAATCGCACGGTTTAAGAAGATGGAAAATGCCGTTCTGTTTGCAGCCGGCTCCTGTTGGGAAGGTGTGGATTTTCCGGGGATATGGTATCGTCCCTGATCATTGTAAAATTGCCGTTTGCTGTACCGGACCCCATCCATGAAGCACAAAGGGAACAATACCGATCACTGGAATCCTACATTCAAAATGTTGTTGTTCCAGATATGCAGAAGAAACTGCGCCAGGGATTCGGACGGGCGATCCGGACGGAGCAGGACACCTGTGTAGTGTCCATTTTAGACCACCGAGCGGCAAAGAAAGGAAAGTACCGGGGAGATGTTCTGGACGCCCTGCCAAAGTGCCAGATGGCAGAACGGATCGAAGAAGTAGAAGATTTTATCCGAAGCCGGAAAGTGGAGCGTTACTACAGCTGATAACATCCGTGGTGTTGTTGGTTCTGCCCAGATCTGGACAGAAAATAAGACAAAAAGTTTAGTGGTATTTCAGGAGCGGTTTTGACCGAATTGGTGGTATTTGTGATAGCTTTATCGGCATGAGTTGGGTATACTGTGTATAGCGTTAGAGGAAAGGAAGTGAGCAGGAATGAGACGATATGAACTGGAAAAAAAAGAGAGGGTTCCACCGTTTATTTCTTTATCAGAGATGTGGAAACACTGGATATCGTCCTGCTTCCAACCAAATATCTGATGCACAAGATACGGAGTAAATGTTCACCGAATACGGTGCGGCGCTCCGCACTTGCAATCCTGTACTATCTGGAATACATCCATGGAAAGAAAAAAGGAATTGACAGACGTATATCAAATGCCTTATGTTGAACAGACAAATCACTTTGTGGAATTTTTTATACTGGCTGAAAGCCGGGAAGCATACCAGAGATAAAAATCACAGATCTCCAAACAATGGAACCTGCAACGCATACTTAAGAGATGTTTCAGGTTCTATCTTTTTATAGAAGAAGAGTACCAGCAGTTCGGGGAGCTGAAAGTCCTGTCCTATAATTATTTTGTAGCCGTGGATGCAGTAGGCGTAAAGAAAAGCATACGATCAAAGAGTTTCAAAGGCTATTTAAAAGAGGAAGAGCATAAGGCGAGAGCAGCAAAGAAAGATGAAATTGTGGAAATCTTGAAAGCGTGTACCAATATAAGAGATCGGCTTCTCATGCTGCTTCTGGCAGAGACAGGCTACCGAATCGGTGAGATCTTAGGAATTGATTACAGTAAGGACATTGATTATCAGAACCACATAATCCGGGTATATTTCCGTGAGGACAATGAAAATGGCGCGAGAGCAAAGAATGCAGAATACCGAAGTGCGAAGATCAGCAAAGATACCTTCGGCTTTTTAAATCTGTATATCGCAGAGTACCGAAAACTACTTCAGCACCAGACAAGCCTGTTTGTGAATATTTCCGGGGATAATATCGGAAAACCAATGAACGTGGAAGCAGTATACTCCATGCTAAAAAAGAATGGATAAGAAAACAGGGATTAAGATCACGCCTCATATGCTCCGGCATTACTTTGGAAATGAGCGGAGAAAAGCAGGATGGTCGCTGGAACTGATACAGCTGGCCTATGGACACCGCCACATCCAGACAACCATCAATTATCTGGACATTGTGGATGATGAACTGCTGGATGCCAGCCAGGAATTCTACGAGAAACACTCCTCCCTGTATGGGATTGAGGAATTGCTATAGGAGGTGGTTTTTATGCCTGCGTTTTTACAGTCTTTTATAGAGGCAGAACAAGAACGGAGCAGGCGGATTGAGCAGCTACGAAAAGAAATCCGGGAGTTTGCAAAAGAGGAAGCGGGAAGTTCCATTACAGAACAGATTCTGCTGTTTCTGGCAGATGAGATGGTAGAACATCTTTCGGAAATAGATTATGAACTGCGAATGAAATTTGAATTATACATAACACCGCTGATAAAGCGAAATTACATTTACCGATATACCGGAACGTTCGACCGGATACGGCAGGCGTACATCCGGGAACGGATGAAAACTCCGGCTGGACAGAGGGAATGTGAATGGAAATATAAAAATGAAATACTTTTTGTTCCATACCACTCAGATCCTGTAATCGTAAAGAGTGTGGAAACGGTACGGTGTCGGAGCAACATGGTCTGGAATTTTAAAAGCGGCAGCCAGTGAGAAACTGAAACGTCAGATTTTTACCGTGCTGGAATATATTCTGAAGAATTATGAAATTTCCAGACTGAGGGAATATAAACTGACCGGGCTACAGCTTTTTACGAATTTTGCATCCGGGAGCAGATTACAGATATCCAGCTTCTGGAGCTGGAACAGGAAACAGCATTTCAGGACTACCTGAAGCAGAAAGTCGAGAAAGAGCAACGGCGAAAACGACTGAAGAGCATTGTGGAAACTGCCCGTAAAGTGATTTTTATAGAAACTGATGAAACAAG
>VOFC01004098.1_pt1 | contig 10385 bp, 14 predicted proteins | sample 5384161 | NCBI WGS metagenome assembly VOFC01 (sample SAMN12384722, study PRJNA508395) | human gut metagenome | isolation source: healthy gut B | host: Homo sapiens | reverse complement strand
TGTGTTTTTCGCCTTACAACCTGCAAAATTAGTAAATTCGCGCCAAACTGTCACGCCGAGACGCCGTTTTTGCGATTTTATGAAGAAAAACCGGACGCCCAAGCGGAAATCCGGTTTTCTTGTGCGGGCTGCGGATCAGCGAAGGTGTGGGCACGAGGTCCGTGCGCAGACGCTTGCCTTCGGCCGGGACTTTCGCCGCCGTGCTTCCGGAGGCTTTCGCCGGAACGACGCGTTCACGCCGTCAGGTAAGTCGTGAAACGCTGTCCGCGGTCTCGATGCTTCCGGTCCGCGATTCCGCGGCGCGGGCCGCGGTCTGTGCGGACCTGCTGGAGGGCTTCATCTTGGGGACGAGTAGGTTTTCGAACCGGCGTACTGGCGCAGGTAGCTCGAACTCGCGGCGTGCTGAAGGGACAGGAACATGTAGCTGTTGGACCTCTTCTTCGGGTAGGGGCTTGAAGCCCAGTAGAGCGTGTCGCCGATGCTTAGCCGACGGCCATTCCGGCGTCGCCCCCAGAAGATCGACAGTCCGTTCGAGAAGCCGAGCGTCGCATAGGCGCCGTTGTACATCCCCGCGTACTGGGGTTCGACGATGAGCATGTGCTTCTCCTTGTCGTAGTAGCCTTTCAGCTGGGGTGCGAAGTCGCGCATGTCGGTCATGCCGTTGATGAGCACGTCGCGGTCGTTGATGCGCGCGATGTCCATGCGGAAGGTCTTTTTTCGACGACTTGGCGAATCGACGTCGACGGTCGCCGTGACGCCGAATGCGCCGGGATGAAGTCCTCAGGGTCTTCGTCCGGTCGAAATCTTGGCGAAGTAACCGAACGTCGACGCGCTCTTCGAAACGAAAGCCGTGTCGCCGAACGAGTTGTACATCAGCAGGGCGAGTGTGTACGTGCTGCCTTCGTCGAGGCGGGCTGAACGACGTGCCGCGGCCTTCGGGGGATGAGCTGCGCGATCATCTCCTCGGGAACGTTGTAGCCCGGGATGCGGTCACCTCCTCCAGTGTCATGCCGAGCGCTTCGCACAGGTAGTCGGCGACGGCGGTTTTGACGCAGAGATATTTCATCGCCGCCACATTCGCGGTCTGCATCTGCCAGATGAGCGTGTTGTAGGGCGAGTAGTTGAGGTTGTTCTCCGGAGCGTAGAACTCGAATTCCGAGCGATCGGGGAGCATAATGCCTTCGTCGTTCGGGTCGTTCGTGAACCGCTGCGTGTAGAGCTTGCAGGGTTCTCGATCGAGTCGTAGGCCAGCGCCACGGCGGTGTAGTTGTTCCGAGGGAACGTTCCAGACCGAGGCGTCGTCCGCGAGAGCGTCACCACGGGGTCACGGCCTCCAGTTTGTCGTCGATCAGCTGCCGGCGCACCTCCTGCTGCCGTTCGGCGTCGGCGGTGATGTCTCCGGCGACGACCGCGGCCTTGTAGTACTTCGTGTATTCGTTGGGCGAGAAGTGGAGTTTCGGAGCCTGAATCCGGTGCTCGTGGTCTCGATGCCCTCGAAGGCGATCTCCACGACGGGCGCGGTGTCGATGTTCGGTGTCGAAGACCAGTTTCTCAGGTCCCCTGGGCGAAATAGCCCGACGACACGTAGATCAGGTAGAACGAGAAGGTGTCTTGCCATCAAAGGTACAGGGATAGCTGGCGTACGCCGAGTCGTTGCCGGTATAAACCGCCATGTCGGCGACGTAGACGTACTCGTTGTAGTTCGAGTTGTAGTAGCCGATCGACTGCGCCGGCACGGTGCAGGTGTTGTCGTCGTGGAGGACGAACTTGAACGTCACGCCGCTGGCCCAGTCCTTCAGCCGGAAGATATTGGCTCCCACGGCTTTTTCGACCTCCAGGCCCCGAATCGCGGCCCGAATAGTACCGTTGTAGTGGTAGGTTGCCAGCTGGGGGATCTCTTCGCCCTCTCCGGTGGTGCGGTAGAGCGTTCCCACTCCAGTTCGTAGGTGGCCGAAAGGGCCACCTTGTCGCTGAACTGCGAAACCTGCGCGCCGTTGTCGCCGGGGACGCGCCTCCGGCTGCTGATGTAGAGCGTGGTCTTGTAGTTCGAGCCCCATGATGAAGTTCGAAAGGTCGACCTCGACGGGAACCGTCACGGAGTGGCTGCCGTCGGGAATGGTCGCCTCGGCCGGAACCGAGAACAGCTCGTAGTCGTCGTCCTTGGTCGCCCAGATAGACCTTGTAGGCGCCTTTGTTGCCCGGACGCGCGATTTCGACGTTGATCACGCCCTGCACGGCGTCCTGCGGAAACTCCTTCTGGATGGACGACTGGATGAAGTGGATGGCCTTCGCATCGTCCTTGTTGGGGGTGTATTGGTCGCCCTCCTGCGTCTGGCTGCAGGCCGCGGTGAAGAGCAGCAGTCCCGCACCCAGATATTTCGATATGTTTTTCATAGTGTCCCAAAGATTTTCAAAATTCAAACAATGCGTTATCACGGTTCTGGTCCTCCTCGTTGATGTTCGGATTGGCATCGATCTCAGTTCCGGCGGAATGGTCAGCACCCAGTCGTAAGTGTCGGGACTTTGGTGATGTTGACGTTCCGGCGGTTCATCATCGAAATGCACTCCTCGGAGAAGCCGTCGTCGGTCCGGCGGTCGATGCCCTGGCCCAGGCGGCGGACGTCGAACAGCCGGCCGTACTCACCCCACAGTTCGATGCGGCGGTGGGTGAGGATGTTTTCGAGCAACGATCCCGTCCAGGTCGTCGTCGTCGCTTCCGAGCAGCGTGCCGCTGCGGTTTTGTTGGCGCTGTAACCGCGGGTCGCGTTCGGCCATGACGGGTTCATCAGTTCGCGTGCGCTCTTGAGGTCGTCGCAGCCGCAGGGCCGCTTCGGCGGCCGTGAAGTACATCTCCTCGACGCGCATGTAGATGTAGTCGCCCAGGAAGGAGGCCACGTTGGCTGAACGAGAATTTTTTGCTGACGTAGGGCGACTCCTTGTCCGAGGGGTCCCACCAGTCGCGGCGGATGTCTGTCGCGCTGATGCGGTTAATAGCTGGCTGTTGATGAGTTTCGGCGCCGATTTGGCATAGGCGCCCTCCTTGTTGTCCATGTGGGTGAAGAACCCGGCGTAGCCGCCCGCCTGGTCGGCCACCTGATGCCTGCGCCCCACATGACGTTCTGCTTGTCGAGCGAGTTCATGCCGCTCATCAGGTCGCTCTTGGTGCCGACCGCATAGCCGCCTTCGTCGATCACGCGCTTTGCGGCCGCGAAGGCTCCGTCCCAGTCGCCTTCCCCAGGCAGGCGCGCGACTTGATGCCCAGGGCCACGTAGAGGTTGATGTGCGATTTGTTATTCTCGGCCAGCGTGGTTTCCCTGGCCTTTTCGAGCAGTTCGATGGCACGGTCGATGTCCTGGTCGATACGGCCGTAGACCGTGCGCAGCGATTCGCGGGGCTGTCCGCCCGTGTCGATCGACGTGCCCGTGGTGTAGACCGGTACGCAGGGCTCGTTCCAGCGCGACGTTCCCCGTCATCGGGTTGTAGGGGGCGCGGGAGAACCAGGTCGCCAGGTTCAGGTAGCAGAAAGGCCCGGATGGCGTAGGCCTGTCCCACGACATAAGCCACATCGGCCTGGCAGCCCTCCATCGCCGGGGCTGCATCGATGACGTAGTTGACATTGGATATCCACCTGTAATTGGCATACCATACGTCGTAGGAACGGAAGATCCGACGAAGGTATAGTTCGACTTGATGTTGTAGCAGTGGTCGCCCCAGAACCAGCCGTTGCCCTGCGACTGCATGATCAGGTCGTCGGCCATGCAGTCGAGCGCCAGGTTGTAGGCTGCGATGCCGAAACATTGGTGGGTATTTGCGGTCGTAGACCATCCGGCTGTCCACATCGAGCGGTAAACGCCGTTGACCGAAGTGATGGCCGTGGAAGCCGATTTGAGCAGTTCCTTGCCCGAACCCGAATCGGTCGGGGAGAAATCGAGCATCGAGTCGCTGCACGAGGGGGCGAAAGCCGATCAGTGCGATGATAAGATATATTGCTTTTTTTTCATGTTGTTTTCTCCCGTGGTTAAAAGAATTCAGGTCGATACCGAATGCGATCACGCGCGACGGGGTGTAGCTGTAAGCCACCGATCCCGTGAAGTTATACTGCGGGTCCATACCGTCCATGTGCGAGAACATGGCGATGTTGTCCAGCGTGGCGTAGATACGCAGCGACTCGATGTCGAGTTTCTCCGCCAACGTTTGGGCAGCGTGTAGCCTACGTCACGTTCTTGATGGCGAAGTAGGAGGCATTGATCAGCGAGTTGCTGGCCGTGGCGTAGGAGCCCCCCACTTCGAGCATCGGCACGTCGGTCTTGTCGCCTGGCTTCTGCCAGCGGCGTTTGGCGTTTTTGTGCCAGTTGTTGCCGGCGTACTGCACGTACATCGAGCCGTTGTAGAGTCCGTCGTAAACCCATCCGCCGATCGAATAGGTCGTCAGGAACGAGACGTCGATGTTCTTCAGGATCGTGAACGTCGAACCGATGCTGCCGAAGAGTTTCGGCTCGCGGCTTTCGTGGTAGTATTTGCTCAAGGTGGCCATCGCCACGTTGTCGGTGATGTACTCGTCGCAGCGCGTGTTCACCAGCGCCCCCTCGTCGTTGACCGTCTGGGTCCAGTAGGCGTAGTAGAGCTGCTTGCCCGTGGCGGGGTCCACGCCGGCCGTTTTCGGCAGGTAGAAGGTGTAGATCGGCCTGCCCCACCTCGATGACGCGGATGCCCGACGTGATGACATCCTGGCCGCCCGTGAGCGAGCACCTTGTTGCGGTTGAACGAACCCATCAGCGTCGCGTCCCAGCGGAAGTCGCGCTTGTCGAGGATCGTTCCGCGCAGCGAGACCTCGAGCCCCTGGTTGCGCAGCGAGCCGACGTTGTCGTTGAAGCCCGTGAACCGGTCGAGATCGGCATCGGGTACTGTTGAGCAGCATGTCGCGCGTTTTGCGGTTGTAGTACTCGACCGAAACGCCCAGTCGGCCGCCGAACATCGTGGCTTCGATGCCGGCGTTGAGGTTGCCGTTCTTCTCCCAGGTCACCTTCCTGTTTTCGAGGTCTTGTCGAAAGGCGCCCGCATCGGTGGCGTTGGGCCACGTGTAGTCGTAGAGACCCCTGCCATGCGTAATAGGTTCCCAGGTTGTCGTTGCCCTGTACGCCGTATATGAAACCTTCAGCGTGAGATTGTCGAGCCACTGGCGGGTGTTCTCCATGAACTGCTCCTCGGAGATGCGCCACGAGGCGCCCACCGACCAGAAATGGCCCCCAGCGGTCGCTGTTGGATGGAAGCGCGACGAGCCGTCGGTTCGCCAGCTGGCGTCGATGTAGTAACGGTCTTTTGAACCGTAGTTGATGCGCGCGGTAGGACTCCACGGCCGTAGTTGTGCGAATAGCTGTTGTTGTCGGTGGTCGTCACGGCGGGTCCCAACTCGTCGATCCCGTCCACGATGCCGGTTTTTTCGCCTTTGGCGTAGTTGTACTTGTAGCGGTAGTATTCATGGCCGGCCAGCAGGTTGAGGGAGTGGTCTCCGAACGTGCGGTCGTAAGTCAGCAGCTGGTTGAACGTGTAGCTGAGCGTGCGGGTATTGGTCTTGCCGAGCATACCTCCCTGCTGGCTGCATTGCCGTGCTCCTTGTTGTATACCACCGTACGCTGGTAGTCGTTGTAGTCCGTCACCGAGAGTTCATCGTGAGTTTCAGTCCGTAGAGCCGGCCTCCTCCCCGTTGACCGTCCCGAAGGTGATGTACGAACGCCGAAGCGAGTTGCGGGTGTAGTAGGCCTTGTTGTTGTAAAGCTCGGCCTTCGAGTTGAAGCCCTGGGCCGAGGGGCGGTTGGCGTAGCCGTTGTCGTCCTCCGATCCGTATTCGTATTGCAGCCGCCCGTCGGCGTCGCGCACGTTGTTGCCGGCCATATCCTTCAGATAGACGGGATAGACCGGGGCCATGAACTGTGCCGTATACCAGACGTTCGACGGTGCTCGTGTCGGTGAAACTCAGGTAGTCGGCCTCGCTGTGCGCGAAGTTGGCGTTCATGCCGATCTTGAGCCAGTCTTGGCCTGCGAATCGGCGCCCACGCGGCCCGTGTAGCGGGAGAAGTCGGTGTTCTGGAGAATGCCGTCTTCCATGTAGTATCCCAGCGATGCGACGTAGTTGGCGCGTTCCGTTCCGCCGTTCACCGAGATGATGTGCTCGGTACGCAGGGCCGATTCGTCGCTGATCTCGTCCAGCCAGTTTTCATTCCAGGCAGCTTTGGCGTCCGAATGGATCTTGCCCGTCGACTGGTCGATCAGCGTCTCCCCAGGTGTAGTTTTTGTAGGGGTTGTAATACTCGGGGCTTTTCAGCCCGCCGATCTGCTGGCCGAGGTTGGCGGCGGCGGCGTAGCGGCTCGCGCCCTCGAAATCCATGCCCGTACCGTACTGGGCGCTGTTGCGCAGCGCTTCGTAGCTCATTTCGACGTAATCCTTCATGTTCACCAGGTCGTAACGGTTCAGTGCGCGCGAGGCGATGCCGACGTTACCCTTGTACGATATGCGTACCCGGTCGTTCTTGCCCTTCTTGGTCGTGATGACGATCACGCCGTTGGCACCGCGCGATCCGTAGAGCGCACCGGCCGATGCGTCCTTGAGGACGGTCATCGACTCGATGTCCGCGGGGTTGATCGCGCTGAGCGACCCGTCGAAAAGGGATGCCGTCGACCACGTATAGCGGTGTCGCCGAGGCGTTCACCGACCCGATGCCGCGGATGATGACCGATGCCGCCTCGCCCGGCTGGCCGCCGCCCGAGGCCACCTGGACGCCGGCAACGGTACCTTCGAACGATTTGCTGATGTTGCCCACCACGCGCTTTCTGCAACTCGTCGCCCTTGACTACGGCGGCCGAACCGGTGAACGACTCCTTCTTGGCCGTACCGTAGGCCACGACCATCACGCCTTCGATCCGGCGGTGTCCTCCCGGAGCGTGACGTCGATGCGGGTCTTGTTGCCGACAGGGATTTTCTCGGTCTTGTAGCCCAGGTAGGAGACGACGAGCGTGGCGTTGGCCGGGACGTTCGTCAGAAGTCGAAGTCTCCGTCGACGTTGTTCTCGTGATGCCTGCAGCGAGTGCCCTCCCGCGAAACGTTCGCGCGCCGATGATGGCGCCGGGGCGCTCTGTTTGAAAATCGCGTAACGCACCGTTGCGATGTCGATGCCCTTCGACGCCGGCTACGGTGTTGTTGTGCGTCAGGCCGTAGTTGGCGTTGGTCGAGGCTGCGGCTGCGAGCCACGCGGCTGCGGCCGTGCGCTGGTCTTCGTGTGTGACGGGTTGACGCAGCGAACCGTTTCGGCGCCGCTCGACGAGGTGGCCAGCGAGCAGCCAGGACGTGCCGGCGGCTCAGCCGTAGATCCGTTGTAACCGTCGGCGCGTTGTTTACCGTCGCCGAAAGCAGCGCGGGGTTGAACTGGACTCCGTAATTGGGGTCTTTCAGGAATGCGGCGATGGCCCACACCCAATGGTCGTGGGATCGGAAGACCTGATTGAAACTTGGTCGTCTCAGCGTACGTAGAAACGGACGTCCGTCGGTCGTCGTCTCCGCCGTGGGTCCACACAGGTTGGTCCAGCCGTAACCCGTCAGGGGCGAGGTAGCGTTGGTGATGTAGAACCGCTGCGTGAACCAGTCGCCGCATAAATGCCAGTTTCGGACCGGCGGGTAGCCGTCGGCCGTGGTCTTGAACTGCGTGGAGGAGGTTCGAGGTGATCCCCAGGGTCCATGCCGAAGGCGAATCACGTCAGCTCAACTCGGGGTGAGTCAAAATCATCTGGGCTCTGGGTTCCCGACTTGAGCAGCGAGGCCATGGCCAGCTGGAGGGCTGATGCCCTGCTGGCGTATTCGACGATATAGGGTCTGGAAGGCGGTCATCAGCTCTTCGGGCGAAAATACTTGGCGAAGGTCGTGGCCGGGAGAATCTCATAATAGTAGGCTTCGTCGCTGGAGGCGTAGATGTCAGAACGCCACGGCGTCGGGAGATGATCGTCGTCGGGGCGATGACCAGCGGCGGAACGTCGGCGTCCGAGGTGACGAACGAGAGCTGTGCGGCTTCCGAGTTGGTGAAGCGCGTGGCGTCGGACGTCATGGCGCGCACCGAAAGGTAGGTGCGGCCCTTGTCGAGCGACAGGATGACCGTACGGTTTCCGGTGGTCGACACCTCCCGCCGTAGACCGAGAACTCGTAGAGTTCCGCTTCGGAGCACTTCGGTCCAGGAGATGACGGTTTTTCGACGCATAGGCGCTGCCGAGCGTGATCTTCGGCTGGGGAAGCTGCTCCAGATCGTCGGTCAGCACGTGGATGTAGGTGAAGGGGATTCGGTGTATTCGGCCGGGTCCGGGGCAGGAACCTTGACCGCCACGACATACTCTTTCTGCCGTTCCAGACTGTTGAATTCCAGCCGGCAGCCGGTCGTCGAGGTCTCGCTCCGCCGTCGAACGTGTAGACGTAGGACCCTGTCGTCGACGGCTTCCCAGCGGAGGTGAATCCGGTGGTCGTCAGGTCGCTGACGATGATCTGCGGCTGTGCGACGGGTTGCAGGCGGAGCCGGTCTCCGCCGCGTCGTCGTCCGACGAGCATGCACACAGTCCGCGAGAGGGGCCGCCGCGAATGCCGCGTATTTATAAAAAGGTTTTCATATTTCTGTTTCTCTATTGCGTTAGTAATATGTCATTCGACGGTCGCTTTACCTCGATCGGTTTGCGAATGGCCGCGCCGTCGAGACGATGATCGTCGTCGGCCTTTCTTGAGGCCGGTGAGCTTCATCACTCCGCCCCGGAAGTTCGATCTTCACGAGGTCGGGAACGACGGTGTACCCCAGGACATTGGTGGCGGTGAAGTGGTTGCTCAGGTCGATGCTGACGGTGTCGCCCACGCCGACCCGCTGCGCCGGGATGCCGTCGATCTTGGCGATGTTCCGCAGCAGCTTGTAGGTGTCGAGGCGCCGATGCCCATCATGCCTTCGTATGCTGGTATTTGCCGGTGCAGTAGCGGTCGACGGACTGGGTGCTGCTCAGCAATGCCTGGCGGAGCATTTCGCCCGTAAGGCCCTTTGCGTTTTCGGCGCCGTAATAGTAGCTGATAGCCAGGGCGCAGGCTCCCGACACGTGCGGGCAGGCCATCGACGGTGCCCTGGATGCCTTCGTAGGCGGAGCCGCCGTCCGCGGCGACGCTCGTGCTGTAAAACGCCGCCGTAGGCGTTGCTCAGCATGAGTGCGCCGCCCGGTGCCGACATCTGGAACCATTTGCCGTAGTTGGTGTAGTAGGCCGGGGCGCCCGTGAACGAGGCGCCCACGCTGATACGTTGGCATCGGCGGCGGGGTAGCAGTTTTCGTTCGAGGCGTCGTTGCCTGCAGCGAAAACGACGATGCCGCCGGCCATCGGGCCCGTTTGGTTACCGTTTTCATCCAGCCCTGCATATTTGTTGAAATACTCCATGGCACGGGTCAGCGCCGAATAGGAATAGTTCTTCCAGTCGGTTTCGGAGATTGTTCCGGCGGTGTATCCCCAACTGTTCTGGCAGATCACGGCGCCGTTGTCGGCGGCGTATTTGAATGCGCGGATCTGTCCGGCCAGAGCCCGGCGCCGAGGAGCCGGATTCCGATTTGCCGAGTATCTCACACGACATGATCTTCACGCCGTCGCCCCGCCCGAGCCGCCGGCGATGCCGCAACGCCCACGCCGTTGTTGTTCACGGCGGCGATCGTGCCGGCGTGCGTGCCGTGCATCAGTTCGGCCGAAATCCAGTTCGCCGGTCTCTTTGGTGAAGTTGTAGCCGTAAATGTCGTCCACATAGCCGTTGCCGTCGTCGTCGACGCCCGGCGTGCCGTTCGTTCGGCCTCGTTGACCCACATGTTGGCGGCCAGGTCTTCGTGGTCGTACTTGACGCCCTGGTCCACGGCGGCGACGGTCACGTCAGGATTGCCCGTCGAGCTGCCAGGCGGCGTATACGTTGGCGTCGGCGCCCAGCTGCTCGTCTGCGCGTAGACGTTGCCCGTGTTGTTGTAGTGCCACTGCATCTGCTGAGCGTTCGCTCTCGTTGAACAGGGAAGGGGACGTTGCGCACCTCGTCTGCGATAGCGCGGGTGACGCTCTCTGCGCCCGGCGGCAGGAGATGCTGCCGCGCGGCGGTGGTGCGGATTTCGGCGGCCAGCGGTATTCGATGATTTCGATGTCCTTGCACGAGAGCAGGCTGGCCATCGCTCGTCAGGACCGACGGGTCCGTATTTGGCGTAATACCAGGAAGGTGCAGGCCTTCCCCTGCGGGTGCGTTCTTCGAAACGCCCTTAGTCCGGAAGAAGAGCCGTTCGAGGCGCAGCCACGGTGTTCACCGTGTTTGGGGGATGCGGTCGATCTGCGTCGATGCCGCTACTTAATACGC
>VOFC01002821.1_pt1 | contig 10433 bp, 8 predicted proteins | sample 5384161 | NCBI WGS metagenome assembly VOFC01 (sample SAMN12384722, study PRJNA508395) | human gut metagenome | isolation source: healthy gut B | host: Homo sapiens | reverse complement strand
CATCCGGTCACTGGACGAGAAAGAGCTTGCCACCGAAGATTTTGAGAACATGGCGGGCGAAAAGATGGAGCACATCTTATGAGGGCAACACCGCCTTTGCGCGGTACATGGACGATGCCATGTTCCTGATCCCCACGCCGCAGGTGCTGCAAAAGATCATCACCGGGCTGGAGGATCTTTACACCCACGACATTGCCGACCTTGATATGCAGGGCGACCTGTACGAGTATATGCTGGGCAAACTGGCAACGGCGGGTCGGAACGGCCAGTTCCGCACGCCTCTGCATATCATTGATATGATGGTGGAGCTGGTGCAGCCCACGCCGGACGATTTCATCTGTGACCCGGCCTGCGGCACGGCGGGCTTTCTGGTGTCCAGCGCGCAGTACCTCCGCGCCCACTACGAGGACAGCATGACCTCGGAGCAGTGGCAGCATTTTGCCGGCCCGATGTTCACGGGCTTTGACATGGACCGCACCATGCTGCGCATTTCGGCCATGAACCTGATGCTCCACTCCATCACGAACCCGGAGATCGACTACAAGGACAGCGTGTCGAAGCAAAACTCCATTTGCAGCAAGTACACCGTCTGCCTTGCAAACCCGCCGTTCAAGGGCACTGTGGATGCCGAGAGCATCAACGACGACCTGAAAGCCATCACCAACACCAAAAAGACAGAATTGCTTTTCCTTGCGCTCTTCCTGCGGATGCTCAAAACCGGCGGACGCTGCGCCTGCATCGTGCCGGACGGCGTGCTGTTCGGTTCCAGCAAGGCGCACCAGAGCATCCGAAAAGAACTCATTGAAAACCATCAGCTGCGGGCGGTCATTTCCATGCCCTCCGGCGTGTTCAAGCCCTACGCAGGCGTGTCCACAGCGGTGCTGGTGTTTACCAAGACCGGCGCGGGCGGCACCGATAAGGTGTGGTTCTACGATATGAAAGCCGACGGCCTCTCGCTGGACGACAAGCGCACCGAGGTGAAGGAAAACGACATCCCGGACATCATCGCCCGGTTTCAGAACCTCGATGCCGAAACTGACCGCAAGCGCACCGAGCAGAGTTTCTTTGTGCCCAAAGAAGAAATTGCCGCCAATGGGTACGATTTGTCCATCAACAAGTACAAAGAGACCGAGTATGTGCCGGTGGAGTACCCCTCGACCACGGAAATTCTGGCCGACCTGCATGAGCTGGAAATGGAGATCACCAAGGGTCTAGCAGAGCTGGAGGAGATGGTGTGATGGCGAAGTTGGGAGAGGTTTGTACTATTGTATCTGGTTCGACACCAAAAACATCTGTTACGTCCTACTGGGATGGCAACATCAAATGGATAACACCTGCTGAATTGAACGAAGATACTTTTTACATTATGGATTCAGTTCGGCACATTACTGAAGAGGGAAAAGAAAAAACAGGATTGTCTTATCTGCCGACAGGAACAGTCATTTTATCGTCTCGTGCGCCGATTGGCAAAACCGCAATTGCCGGTTGTAAAATGTGTTGCAATCAAGGATTTAAGAACCTTATTTGCTCAGATGCGATTTATAATGAATACCTCTATTTTTTCTTGAAATCAAAAACAGACTATCTCAATTCATTGGGACGTGGCGCAACTTTTAAAGAAATTTCTAAATCCATCGTTGAAAATATTGAAATCCCGTTACCTGAAGTAAACCAGCAAAAAGAAATTGCAGAAAAATTCAAGAAGCTAGAGCAGTTGATTTCTCTCCGCAAGCAGCAGCTTGCTAAACTGGACGAGCTGGTAAAGGCACGGTTTGTGGAGGTGTTTGGGGATGAACAGGCGTTTAATAAAGAACCGCTGAGCCAAAATGTTGAAGAAATGTTCATTGGGCCTTTTGGCAGTAGTCTGAAAAATGAAAACTTTGTTTCCAAAGAAAATGGTTACTGCATGGTATATGAACAAAAGCATGCTATTCGCAAAACTATGGATGTCGAAACTCGGTATATAGACAAACCGAAATATGAAGAACTTAAACGATTTTCAATTCATGGTGGCGATATTATTGTTAGTTGTCGAGGAACAATAGGCGAAACCTATATTGTCCCCTTAAATGCGCCGTTAGGCATTATGCACCCATCCATTATGAAAATTCGTGTGAAGGATTCTATTTACAACCGAGTTTTCTTTGACTTCTTACTACAAGAAAAGCTAAAGCAACATGAAGCACAAGCTAATGGAAGTGGCGTGAAAATGGCCGTAACGGCAAGTGCGCTGGGCAAAGAAGAGTTTATTGTTCCTTCAATTCCGTTTCAAAATCAGTTCGCCGCTTTTGTGGAGCGTGTAGACCAGCAGAAGCAGACTGTACAGCAGAGCCTTGAAAAGTTGGAATTGATGAAAAAGGCGCTGATGCAGGAATATTTTGGGTGAGGTAAATGAGATGAATTATTATCCTAAGTTGAAATTACTTATAGATAAAATAGACGAGCTTTTGAAAACGCCAGATTTAACAGCGGATACAAAAGACGAGCTTTTGAAAACGCCAGATTTGTTGACTGGCAAATACGCACTGAACTTTTTCTGTCACGATGCTATGGGTCACAAAGTATAGAATTGGAGAGATTTCAGAAAGTTGAATTTTCCGTTCTGAATAGAAATGGAACAACAGAAGATGCTATTCGGCAATGTAAAAGTGGATTGTATGAAGCAAGGAACACATTTGAAATTTATCTAGAGGAGCTTGCAGACGAAAATTATGAAAAGGGTGTGGATTCTATGCGTGAACTTGTGAGTCGAACAACAGGGTCACTTGAGAAACAACTATACAAACCAGTGAACGCGGGTAGACAAATGAAAAAGAAGTATCAGGTGTTTATTAGCTCTACATATGAAGATTTGAAAGAAGAAAGAGTTGCAATAACTCAGTGCCTGCTTGATAACAATTGTATTCCAGTTGGAATGGAACAATTTCCGGCGAGTAATATGAGCCAGATGGAATATATCGAGAAAATGCTGGATGATTGCGACTATTATATTTTGATTATCGGCGGGAGATACGGCTCTTTAGATGACGACGGAGTAGGATATACAGAAAAAGAATATAATTATGCACAGCAGAAAGGCATTCCAGTGATGGCGTTTGTCAATCTGCATCCTGAAAAATTGCCAAATGAAAAATGTGAACATGCTAATATTGAAAAGTTCAAGGCATTTCGTGATAGAGTCTTGAACGCAAAAAAACTGGTAAAAGGATATTCTGATATAGGAGATTTAAAAGCAAATGTTGTTACAGCGGTAAATGCTGCGATCCGTGAATATCCGGGTATTGGATGGGTTCGAGCTACCGATTTTGTTCAAGAAGAAAGTTTGGAAATGGGAAACAATGTCGTTGCATTAAGTTCAACAACGAAAGTTTATGCTTGTGAAGCCAAGCAAGGCTCATTTACATTTGATTATTCAAATAACGATGGAAAGTTCACAATAGGGAAAGATGAATATTTGTTTACAACAGAATGGAGCAAATCAAGTGATCGAAGCATTCACGCATATAGTGACTCATCGAATATTGATTCAATAGCAAGAATAAAAGCTCCATGTACTTTATCAAAGGAAAAATTAACAGGAGAATATGATTTTTCATCTAGATGCAGAACACCGAACATTGGAGATATCATTATTTGGAAAAATATTTTTGGAAACTATGCAGCTACTCAAATAATAGCTATTTCCGATGATACCAGAGGAGCAAATCATGATGAACTTACATGTGAATATGTAATCTATACAAAAAGTAATTATGAGAACTGATTTTTAAAATGTAAAAATTCGAAAGGAGCCTTCCCATGTCCAACTTCTCCTATCTCTCCACCCGCCCCGAATATTCCCTCTTCGCCAATTCTGCCATCGAGGCTGAGAAAGTGTTCTCCACCTCCCCGGCGATGTGCGCGGTGGGGTGCCGGAAGGCGTTGGAGCTGGCGGTGAAGTGGGTGTATGCGGCAGACAAAACCATCACGATGCCCTACAAGGACAATCTGCAATCCCTGCTGCATGAGCCGAGCTTCCGGTTCGCAGTGGACCGCAATGTATGGAGCGTGCTGCCCAGCATCGTGAAGGCGGGCAATCTGGCGGTACATACAGGGCATAGCGTGTCGGCGGCGGATGCAGTGTTCAGCCTGCGGGGGCTGTTCGATTTCATCCAGTGGGTGGATTACTGCTACGGCACAGACTATGTGGAGCGCTCCTTTGATGAAACAGCCATCCCCGGCGAAAAGGTAACACTGGACGAAAAGAAGATCCGGGAGCAGGAAAGTTTACTGTCCCAGAAGGATGCCGAGTTGGAAGCCTTGCGCAAGCAGGTGGAGAGCCTTTCGGCGGCGTACACGGCCAGCAAACAGAAGAACCAGCAGAGCCGCAGTTTCACCGCCGCCGACCTGACTGAGGCCGAGACGCGGCAGAAGATCATCGACATCGACCTCAAGGCCATGGGCTGGGCTGGAATTTACCGGGCCGGACGCCGATGTGCGCACCGAGTACGAAGTGGACAACATGAACGGCGTGCTGGGGCAGAAGGGCTATGCGGACTATGTGCTGATGGGCAAAGACGGCTTGCCGCTGGCGGTCATTGAAGCCAAGCGCAGCACCAAAGACCCCAACATCGGGCGCAAGCAGGCTCAGCTCTATGCGGACTGTCTGGAGCAGAAGTTTGGCCGCCGTCCGATGCTGTTTACCACCAACGGCTACACCACCTATTTCTGGGATGAGCAGAGCGGCCCGCAGCGTGCCGTGAGCGGGGTGTTCTGCAAGGACGACTTGCAGAAGCTGATGAACCGCCGCACCGAGAAAAAGCCGCTGGACACCATCGAAATTGACGATAAAATCACCGACCGCTATTATCAGAAAAACGCCATCCGGGCAGTCTGCGCCCATATTACACAGGGCTTCCGGCGCAATCTGCTGGTCATGGCTACTGGCACGGGCAAGACCCGCACCGCATCCAGCCTGACCGATGTGCTGAGCCGGGGCGGTCATGTGACCAATGTGCTCTTTCTGGCGGACCGCACCGCGCTGGTCAAGCAGGCAAAGGACGACTTCAAGAAGTATCTGCCCGACCAGTCGCTGTGCAACCTCTGCTCCTCCAAGGACGATAAGGCCGCGCGCATCGTGTTTTCCACCTATCCCACCATGCTCAACGCCATCGACAACGCCAAGACCAAGGACGGCGTGCCGCTGTTTTCGCCCGCCCACTTTGACCTTATCATCGTGGACGAGAGCCACCGCAGCATTTTCAAGAAATACCGCGCCATTTTTGATTATTTCGATGCCGTTCTGGTTGGCTTGACCGCCACCCCGAAAACCGATGTAGACCGCAACACCTACGACTTTTTCGAGATGGAACACGGCATCCCCACCTACGCCTACGATTACGACACGGCGGTCTACACCGACCATGTGCTGGTGCCTTACTACAACTACGAGGTCAAGACGAAATTCACAGAAGAGGGTATCCACTACGACCAGCTTTCACCGGAGGATAAGGCAAGACGAAATTCACAGGGACGACACTACGACCAGCTTTCACCGGAGGATAAGGCTCGCCGAGGACGATTTTGCCGAGCCGACACCCCTGCCCACCTTTATCCCATCCGAAAAGCTGAATAAGTTCATCTTCAACGCCAACACCGTGGACACGGTGCTGCAAGATCTGAGGGAACGGGGCAGCCAGACGGCAGGCGGCGACCGCATCGGCAAGACCATCATCTTTGCCCAGAACAAGCGCCACGCGGAGTTTATCCGGGAACGCTTTGGCAAGCTCTACCCGCAGCTGGAGACCAAGCACCCGGGTTTCATCCAGCGGGTGGTCTGCGATGACGCCTATGCACAGTCCATCATTGACGACTTCAAACAGCCGGACAAGCCGCCGTTTATTGCGGTCTCGGTGGATATGATGGACACGGGCATCGATGTGCCGGAGTGCGTGAATCTGGTGTTCTTCAAAAAAGTGCGCAGCAAAACGAAGTTCTGGCAGATGATCGGCCGTGGTACGCGGCTCTGCCCATCCCTTGCCTGCGTGGATGCCATCGACGGCGAATATACGGGCAAACGGCGTTTTCTGATCTTCGACTACTGCGGCAACTTTGAATTTTTCCGTCAGAAACCCAACGGCTACGAGAGCGCGGACACCAAAAGCCTGTCCGAGAGCATTTTCTGCAAGCAGGTGCGGATCCGCCGCGCTGCAGGATGGAGCCTATGGGGACGAAAAACTACCAGAACTGGCGCAAGATCTTAACGGAGACCTGCCGTGCCGAAGTGGGAGCGCTGAACCCGGAGCTGGTATCCGTGCGGCTGCACCGACAGGCCGTGGAACACTATCAGAAGCCGGAAGCCTTTGTCAGCCTGACCGAAACGGACAAGGGTACTCTGATGAAAGAGGTGGCACCGCTCATCTCGCTGGACGACAAAGATGAAGCCGCCAAGCGGTTCGATAACTTTGTGTATGGCTTGTTGCTCTGCGAACTGGAAGGTCTGCCGGGGCTGAGCCGCGCCCAGAAACAGCTGCGCAATACGGCGGCAATGCTGGAAGGGAAGGCTACCATCCCGCAGGTGCAGACAAAACTGCCCCTCATCCGGGAGGTGCAGACAGACGAATTTTTGACCTCGCATGACCTTCTCCGCTTTGAGGAAATGAATACCGAGGGCGGACACCTGATTTTTGGTGTAAAGAATGGGCCGCGTGAGGTCGTAGGATTGGAAAATCCGCAGGCTGTGGTGAGCAGATTGACGGAACTTATCAAGGTCCGCATCGACCCTACACCACGCTATCGAGTGCGGGAGGTCGAAATAGAGGGCAAGTCCTGCGTTGATCTGGAAGTACAGGACGGCCCGGCGTATCCATATTATTATGTCTTTGACGGTTCCCATACGGCCTATGTGCGGCATGGCGACCAGTCCGAAGAAGCCACTTCACGGGAACTGAACGAGCTGATCCTACAAGGTATGAACCAGACCTTTGATGCCCTGCCCAGTTCTTATCGAGTGGGTGATGTCAGTTTTACACTGCTGGCCGCGACGTTTAAGAATCTGAAAAAAGAGGAGTTCGACCTTGAAAAGGATTTGCCTTCTGCAGGACTGGTAACCGATGATGGACAGATTACGAATGGCGGCCTGCTGCTTTGCGATCAGGGCGTTCTGAAACAATCCCGTATTTTCTGCACCCGCTGGAAAGGCAACTACAAGGGAAGCGTTGAAGAAGATGCTCTGGATGACAAGGAATTTCAGGGCGCAAGTCTGATCACACTGCTGCAAAATGCGGAAGATTTTGTTCGCAACAACAGCAAAAACCCGTGGAGCATCCGTGGTATGACCCGCGAAGAACGCAGTGACTACCCGTATAAGGCCGTTCGTGAGGTGCTGGTCAATGCGCTGATCCATCGGAATTATCAGATTCTTGGTTCGGAGATTCATGTGGAAGTGTTCGATGATCGACTGGAGATCACTTCGCCGGGCGGCATGATGAATGGCCGCAGGGTGCAGGATATGGATATCCGGCATATTCCGTCTATGCGGCGCAATCAGGTGATCTCGGATGTGTTCTCGCGGCTTGGCTTTATGGAGCGCCGCGGCAGCGGCATTGACCGCATCCTGAACTCTTATGTGGAAGTGGCTCAGAAGCCGACTTTCTACTCGGATTCGGATTTCTTTATCGTCACACTGCCGAATAGAAGTGTCGCGACTCCGGCACAGGTCAGTATGGAAAGTGTGGCAAGTGGTGCGGAAAAAAAAGTGCCCTAGGCAACCCCTGCGGAAAGTGCGGAAACCTCTACAGTGCTCCACGGAATGAGTACGGATGCAGAAGTGAGGATATGAACTTTGCGAAAGGCTGAATGGCACGAGACTAACTGCAAGTACAAAAGAGCGGACGCTTTGAACTTTTCAAGAGGTATCGGTATCAATATCAGTTCCGCAGTATAAACGTTGCACAGCTATATGGCGTTCAGAAATTTCTCGTGCATCCTCTATTATCAAGAATCTTATCGTCATGGATTGGTGACGTCACCAGAATATGGCGTATACCAATTTGTGAAGAAGTAACACCGCTATCAACAGGTGTTTTTTGAAAACCAAGCGGTGAAGCTGATATTTTATTGGAACGAGTTAATATAATTTGAATTATCATAATCGAAATTATATTAACCGCCCGCGTAGAAATGCCCACTCCCCTGAGAACTCCTCAGACGAGTGGGCATTCTTCTTTCCGTGTATCAAATTTACCTCTGTGGTCACTCAAATCGCCACCAAGTCATGAATCAAAAATCATCATTTTCATTTGTCCCAGAGTAAGTGCACGGTTTCTGCACTGTTTTTGCACGGTTTCAAGGGATGCAATGGGCACTCTGACTTGCAAAAGGGGACTCTGGCGGGCTGAAAACTCTAAACTGTTCTGAACCCTTATCCCACCTGCCAGCGTAAAATGAATGACGTGGGGGCATCTGCCGGGCTGAGGGGTCTCTAAACTGTTGAACCCTTATCCCACTATGGCCAATATGAAAACGCCGCCGCCGGTTCAAGCTCTGCCGAACGCAAGCAAGAAGATCTGCTATACGGCCATCTCAAGCCGAAAGTGGTTGGTCAACATGGACACGCTGGCCCAGTTCTTCACGCACAGGGAGAGCCGGTCAGAGAGGATTCGCAGCAGGTCACGAACGGCCTCGTGCTGGACTCAGACATGCTGCTGGATGACCTGATCGACCGCTGGTTTGAGAATACGCCAACAAGCAGCTTAAGGCCAAGACGCTCTACGATTATAGAAGGATGCGTGGCCGGATCAGCGCCGGACTCGGGCATCTCAAGGTGTCCAAGATCAAACCGGCGCATGTGATGGCGTTCTACAACAATCTGGAGGAGAGGGAGTCCGCCGGGACAGTACCTACACTGCCACGAAAGCCCTTCTGAACCTGCTCCCGCGTGGAACTCGGGGTGAACTGGCGAAAAGGCCGGGATCGGTCAGGACACCATGCGGATGGTCTATGCGGGTAAGAGTGTGAGCCGAAAGACGGCGGAAAAAGGTGTCCGCTGCAGTGGGGCTGGCCTTCTCAAAGGCGTTTGTGGAGCATACCAAAAAAGGACGGGATGCTGAACAACAACAGCGTCATCCGATACCAGGCCATGCTTTCCGGCATCTTTAAGAAAGGGGTTCAGTGGGGGTTGATCAACGAAAATCCGTGCTCCCGTGCAGAACATCCCAAAGCCGAGGAAATCGACATTCGGGTACTGACGGAGGAAGAGATTCCAACGCTGCTGGATGCTCTCTCGGATGCACCGCCGCAGTACAGCGTGATCACTCAGCTGGCCTTGCTGCTTGGTGCCCGGCGGGGTGAGATCTGCGCCCTGCGCTGGTCTGACATTGACTTTGAGAAGGGAACGCTTTCCATCAAGCGGACGGTCCAGTCCATCCCCGGGATAGGCCTTGTGTTCAACACACCGAAAACCAGACGAGGCAAGAGATGCCTGCGCATTGGAGCGGATTGCGTGGAACTGCTGCAGGAGTACCGGCGATACCAGAAAGCAGAGAGGTTCCGGATCGGTTCAGCGTGGGTGCGCAAGGTCACACTGGAAAATGGCAAAGTGGTGGATAACGATATGCTATTCACGAAGTGGAATGGAGAGCCGATGGACCCGGATATCATCTCGTCCTGGTTCCCGAAGTTTCTGGAAACACACGATCTCCCGGACGTGAACTTTCACAGCCTTCGCCATTCGAATGCCAGCATCCTGATTGCGGCACATGTACCGATCACAACGGTCTCCGGGCGGCTTGGACACGCACAGACCTCAACCACGCTGAACTACTATGCATCGGCCATCCAGAGTGCAGATGCGGCCGCAGCGGATCTCACTGGAAGGGGTCGTCCGTGCAATCGGCAGGCTTGTCCTTGGTGGTCAGGATATGAGCAGCCTTGTGGAGCGTTTCGGTTTCACTGCAAAAGGCCCCACACACCGGCACAGGTCGGCATGCAGGGCGTATTTGCGATTTGAGGGAAAATTACAGGGCGATCATTGCGTTACAGGTGCCAGCTCATACACACGGTCGAACTGCGCACGGCGCGCTGCCGACAGGTGGTGGCTGATGAGGATCAGTGTCAGGTCGGGATTGGTAAGCAGGCTCTTTTCCACAAGGTCGGCGTTTTTCTGATCCAGCGCACTGGTGCCCTCGTCCACCAGCAGGATGGAGCGATTGTGAATCAGGGCACGGGCAATGGCGACACGCTGCTTCTGACCGCCGGAAAGATTACTGCCATCCTCACCTACAACAGTGTCAAGGCCATCGGGCATGGCGGCCAAATCTGCGGCAAGGGCACTGCCCTGAATGGCCGCATGCAGCTGCTCTTCCGAGAAATCTTCACCCAGTGTGATGTTCTCCCGAATCGTAGTATTGAACAGGAACACATTCTGCTCAATGTAACTCATCTGTTGCTGGAGC
>VOFC01002694.1_pt1 | contig 10447 bp, 11 predicted proteins | sample 5384161 | NCBI WGS metagenome assembly VOFC01 (sample SAMN12384722, study PRJNA508395) | human gut metagenome | isolation source: healthy gut B | host: Homo sapiens | reverse complement strand
TTCAACATCTTCAACCATCTGCAGCTGGCGGGCAAGCAGCTGATCCTCACGTCGGACAAGCCGCCCGTGGAGCTAAAGGACATCGAACAGCGACTGCTGACCCGTTTCAAATGGGGACTTTCGACCCAGCTCAACACGCCGGACTACGACACCAAAGTCAAGATCATCCGCGTAAAGGCCCAGAAACTCGGCGCCCAGATTTCGGACGACGTGGTGGCCTATCTGGCCGACAACATCTCGGCCAACGTGCGCGAGATCGAAGGCGCGCTCTCGTCGCTGGTGGCCAACGCCTCGTTCCTCGGACGGAAGATCACCACGTCGCTGGCCAAGGAGATTCTGAAGGTCTACGTGAAGCTCTACCAGAAGGAGATCACCATCGACCACATCATTCAGGTGGTGTGCAACTACCTGAATCTCGACTTCGCACGCTTCAACTCCACGGAGCGCACGCGCGAAATCGCCCAGGCCCGGCAGATCGCCATGTATCTGGCCAAGCAGCACACGAAGGCGCCGCTCACGACGATCGGTGCAGCCATCGGCGGCCGCAACCACGCCACGGTGCTCCACTCGTGCAAGGCCGTCACGAATCTTCTGGAGACCGACAAGGCCTTCCGCCACCAGGTCGAGGAGATCGAAAAGAAAGTACTTGCGCAATAACCGGTTACAGGGAGGGCTTCCGCCGGGAGGGGGGTGCCCCCGCCACGAAGGCGCATCGCACAAAGCAGCCCCGGGCCGGAACAATTGCGGACACATACCGTAAAATCCAAACAGGGAGCCGTGACAGGTTTTGTCACGGCTTTTTTTTTATATATTTGCGGCCTGGGCAGGCGAGGGCAAACCCGCCGCCCGCAAAACATCCTGAAAACTCCGGAAGCCGCCACGGGCGCAACCGGAAAAAACATGAAAGCGACCACCGCATGGATCAACCCAAACTCGAACGCCTGCTGCGGCTGATGAAGCTACTCACGGCAAACACCACCTACAACGTCGACCAGCTGGCCGAACGGCTCCAGATGTCGCGCCGCACCATCTACCGCTACATAGACACCTTCCGCGAGGCGGGCTTCGTCATCAAAAAGGCGGGCGACTGCATCCGCCTCGACAAGGAGTCCCCGCACTTCCGCGACATCTCGCAGCTCGTGCATTTCACCGAAGAAGAGGCCGTGATCCTCAAGAGCGCCATCGAAAACATCGACGACACGAACCTGCTGAAACAGAATCTCAAACGCAAGCTCTACTCGGTTTACGACAACAAGACGCTGGCCGACACGGTCGTGCGCGGCAAGAACGCCCCGAACATCCGGACGCTGATCGAGGCCATCGACCGGCAACGGCAGGCCATACTGCACAGCTACCAGTCGCCGCACGGCGGGGAAGTCCGCGACCGCCGCGTGGAGCCCTTCGCCTTCACGACCAACTACGTGCAGGTGTGGTGCTACGATCCGGAGGCCGGGGCATGCAAGCTCTTCAAAACCTCGCGCATCGGGTCAGTGGAGCTTACCGCAGAGGCCTGGGAACACGGGGCGGAGCACCGCGAAGGGTTCATCGACGTCTTCCGCATGCACGGTGGCGCACGCCACCGGGTGCGGCTGGAGCTGGGGCTGCTGGCCTACAACCTGTTATGCGAGGAGTACCCGCTGGCCGAACGCGACGTCCGGCCGCTGGGGCGGGAAGATGGCTGCTCGACACCCAGGTCGCCGGGTTTGCCGGCGTGGGACGCTTCGTCGTCGGGCTGCTCGACGACATCCGCATCGTCGCGCCGCACGCGGCGCCTATGCCCGCGCCTAACCGGCGGAGAGATCGGGGGTTATTCGCACGGAGCCCGACGATCTCGGCCGTCCGGGTATACGAACCCCCTCACGGCCACCTGGATGAACAAACACAACGTCGGCGGAAACTCCAACCTCAAGCCCAACTACAACTACTGGACGATCTTCCGGATCGCCAAGGAGCAGTCCGCCGCCTGTCGGACGGCCATCTATTCGAGCTGGACCGACAACCGCAAGGTCCTCGTGGGGGAGGGAAAACCCGAAACCGGTTATCTGAAGATCGACCATGTCTACGACGGATACGACCTCGACACGGTACGCTTCCCGCAGCAGGAGATGCGGCGGAGGGTCTTCGCCATCGACGAGGTGGTGGCCGAAGAGGCCGCCCGAGCATCCGGGAGGAGGCGCCCGACCTGGGCTGGGTCTATCTGTGGTACACCGACGAGGCCGGGCACCTCACCGGGAACGGTGCCTATTTCGACGAATACGTGCGGAAGGCCGACCGTCAGATCGGAAAGATCTGGGAGGCGGTCCGCTACCGCGAAGCCCATTTCGACGAGGAGTGGCTCGTGGTGGTCACGACCGACCACGGACGGGCCGAAAACGGACACCACCACGGCGGGCAGTCCGAGCGGGAACGGACAACCTGGATCGCCACCAACCGCGACGTGAACGGACACTTCCGCAGCGGAAGCCTGCCATCACCGACATCACGCCGTCGATCTGCCGCTTCATGGGTTTCGAGATCCCCCGCGACGTGCGCTGGGAGCAGGACGGGATCCCTTTCGGGCCGGTCGACATCGCCGGAATGAAGACCTCGCCCTTACGACGACGACATCATCCCTCCTGGGAGTGTCGAACCCGGAGGCCGAAGTCACGGTCTACGCGGCGGCCGAGAAACCGATACAGGGAGGGCGGCAAGGAGGAGTGGATCGAACTGGACACCGTAAAGGCCTCCGACGGCAGTTACCGGGTGGAGGGGAAGCGGCTCCCGCAGTCGAAGTTCTACAAGTTCGTGCTCGCAACCCCAACAACCACTTGAACCGCTGGGTGAAAAAATAGCATATTTTTTGAGTTTATGTCATAACCTGTCACTCGCAGGCCGTTCCTTTGCATCGTGAACCAATCAAACAACACGACTATGGGAACAGCTTTTACAAAATCAGATGCAAGCACTGCGGTGCGCAGTTTGACCACTACATGCAGCCCGGTTACGGCGTATTACCGATGTGCGTCGGATGCGGCGAGTATGTCGAGACCGAGACCGCCATTCGATGCCCGGCCTGTCATCGTCGGCTCAACGCCTCTCAGGAGGAGTTCGAAGAGCAGATCGAAGTGACTTATCAATGGGACTGACCCGAAAAAATCGCGCCCGAAAAGGCGGAAATACCCGGAATTTTTCGTAACTTTGAACAACTGATTTTTTCGCACTGGAACCTATGACGACCTTGCAGCCGGGCGATATGGCCCCGGATTTCAAGTCTACGACGCAGGCGGGTGAAACTCTGACGCTTGCCGACCTGCGCGGACAGCGCACGATCCTTCTACTTCTATCCCAAGGACAACACCTCGATGCACGCTCGAAGCCAAAAAGCCTCCGGGACGGAAAGGAGGAGCCGCCCGCCAGGGATTCCGCATCATCGGCGTAAGCCCCGACAGCGAACGTTCGCACCAGAATTTCTGCGCCAAGCACGACCTGAATTTCACCCTGCTGGCCGATACCGACCGCGGTCTGCGGTGCTCACGGCGTGTGGGCCGAAAAGTCGATGTACGGACGCAAGTACATGGGCGTGCCCGCACCACCTTTCGTCATCGACGCCGAAGGGCGCATCGAAAAGGTCTTCACCAAGGTCGACACCAAAAACCACTATCAGCAGATCCGACGCCTATAAATAACGCTCCAAAGAAAAAAACCGCGGAACATATCCTCTTTGCAGCCATGCTGTTGGCTCCGGTCATCGGGGTCGCGCAGGAGATGCGCGGAAACGAGGCCGGCGGTATCGCCGCTTTCATCGACGCGGAACACGCTTTCGACAGCTCCTACGCCCAGCAACTCGGCGTGGATGTCGATAACCTGCTGATTTCGCAGCCGGACAACGGCGAACAGGCGCTCGAAATCGCCGACTCGCTGATCCGCTCGAGCGCCATCGACATCATCGTCATCGACTCCGTGGCGGCTCTGACGCCCAAGGCGGAAATCGAAGGGGAGATGGGCGATGCCAAGATGGGATTGCAGGCCCGCCTGATGTCGCAGGCGCTGCGCAAGCTCACCTCGAGCATCTCCAAAACCAAAACGGTCTGCATCTTCATCAACCAGTTGCGCGACAAGATCGGCGTAGTGTACGGCAACCCCGAAACCACGACGGGCGGTAATGCACTGAAATTCTATGCCAGCGTCCGCATCGACATCCGCCGGGTGTCGGTCATCAAGGACGGCGAGGAACAGCTCGGCACCCGCACCCGCGTCAAAGTGGTCAAAAACAAGGTGGCGCCCCCGTTCAAGAAGGCCGAATTCGACATCATGTTCGGCGAGGGCATCTCGAAGATCGGCGAAATCATCGACCTGGGTGTGGACTACGGAATCATCAAGAAATCGGGTTCGTGGTTCTCTTACGGCGACCGCAAAATCGGCCAGGGCCGCGACAGCGTGAAAGAGCTTCTCAAGAACGATGAAGCGCTTCGCAACGAAGTCGAAGCCAAAGTCCGCGAAGCGATGATTGCCGCCCGCAAAGCATAAAAAGCGAATGAAGAGCCGACCGGGGCCTGTAACAAAGGCAGGAAACGCCCAAAAGACCGGTCGGAGTCTTCTCTCTTCGGACAAATACAGGCAGCGACGCACGGTATAGCCGGGACAGTTATAAAACGGCACCCCGGAAACGAAGCGAAAAACGATATTTTACGATAGAAAACGAGATCGTCGGTACGAAATCCGTCGAAATTCGTAGTTGGACCCTAAAACAGCATTGGATGGTATGGATTTTACGCCGGAAGACGAACGATTAATCAAGGAGAAGTGGGAGGAACTGCTTCAGTCGTGCACCAAAATCTGTAAAAACGACGAAGACTGGGAGTTCATCAAACGCGCTTTTTTCCTGGCGAAAGAGGCGCATGGCGGAGTGCGTCGCCGCTCGGGCGAGCCGTACCTGCTGCATCCCATCGCCGTAGCCAAGATCGTCGTGGACGAGATCGGGCTCGGCGTCAAATCGGTCGTCGCCGCCCTGCTGCACGACGTTGTGGAGGATACGGAGTACACGGTCGAAGATATGGAGCGCATCTTCGGGCCCAAGATCGCCAAGATGGTCGATGGGCTTACGAAGATGTCGGGCGTATTCAATGCCGATACTTCGGAGCAGGCGGAGTATTTCCGCAAAGTCCTGCTCACGCTTTCGGACGACGTGCGGGTGATCCTGATCAAAATCGCCGACCGCCTGCACAACATGCGTACGCTGGGGTCGATGCCTACCAACAAGCAGATCAAAATCACGGGTGAAACGCTTTACCTGTTCGCACCGCTGGCGTATCGGCTCGGCCTGTACGCCATCAAGAGCGAACTCGAAGACCTCTGCATGAAATATCGCTTCCCGGTACAGTATGCCGAGCTGTCGGAAAAACTCAAAGCGACCGAAGAACAGCGCGAAGCCTTCATCAGCAAATTCAACGCCCCGATCATCGAGGCGCTCAAGCGGGACCATATCAACTTCGAAATTTCGGGACGCGTCAAAAGCCTTTACTCGATCTGGAGCAAGATGCAGCGCAAACAGATCCCCTTCGAGGAGGTTTACGACCTGTTTGCCATCCGGATCGTCTTCCAGCCGCTGCCGTTCCCCTCGGAAAAGACACAGTGCTGGCAGATATTCTCGACTATCACCGACATCTACACGCCGAAACCGGATCGCCTGCGCGACTGGATTTCGATGCCCAAGGCCAACGGTTACGAAGCGTTGCACTCGACAGTTATGGGTCCCGACGGAGTATGGGTAGAGGTGCAGATCCGTACGCAACGCATGGAGGAGATCGCCGAAAGGGGATTCGCCGCTCATTGGAAATACAAAAACGCCTCGCTGTCGAACAACGAGGACGAACTCGACCGCTGGCTCAAAAAGATACGCGATGCACTGAATGGTCCGACGGAAAACGCCGTCGATTTCCTGGATAACTTCAAATTATCGCTATACACATCTGAAATAGCAGTATTTACACCCAAAGGAGAAGCTCGAAAAATGCCGTACGGAGCCACTGCGCTGGACTTCGCGTACGACATACACTCGAAAATCGGCAACAGCGCCATCGGCGCCAAGATCAACCACAAGATCGAACCGATCACCACGCAGATCAACAGCGGCGACCAGATCGAAATCATCACCGCCGACAACGCCGGAATTTCCGGACGAATGTCAAAGTCTGGAGGTGATTCCTACCGAAGAGGGGCAATCCCGAACAAAACGCGGCAGAATCGGCCGTTTGGGCCGGATTCCGCAAGGAGCAGGCTGACCGAAAAAAAGTCTGAAGCGGCTGCAGCAACCGCCAAAACACCAAAAGCGGAGATTCGAAAGAGGGCGTTTCCGAATGGGCCGAAGAGTTCGATCTGCGGCAGGCTGTCATCTATTCCGAGATTCTGAAGCCCAAATTTGAAGAGTAGGAGGGGCTTATCGGAGAACGGACATTTCGACCCCTGGCCCCAGAATAAAAGGCAGAACCAGATAACCATGAAACCAACGCAACAAGCCCCCAAGGAGCCTTCGGCCGAAGAACAGCGCTGGCGTACAGCCGCAGAGGATCCCGCCCGCGTAAAACGGCATCTGATGGCTCTGTACGTGCTGGCCGGAATATGGTGCGTGCTGACAGTCGGATGGGGGATAGCCGTCATGTGCAAGGCGCTTACGTTCGCATGGACAAACACCGTTGTCCTGTTTGGCACGTTTCTGAGCATCGGTATCGGCATCGTAAACAATCGGCGCATACTGGCCGGAAAAAGCCCTGGTAAGAGATTCGCAGCCACCGGCCTGACGGGAAACGGAATCGGGAACAGCAAAGACTCAAAAACAAATCCATAAACACAAACTGCCATGGCAACGATTTTTTTCACGCATCATCGCAGGGGAGATCCCTCGTACAAGGTCGCTGAAGACGACAGGTACTACGCATTTCTCGATATCAACCCGCTGGCTAAGGGGCATACGTTAGTAGTCCCGAAACAGGAGGTCGATTACCTGTTCGACCTCGACGACGAGACCTTTGGCCGGCATGATGGTCTTCGCCAAAAAGGTGGCTGCACGCATCAAACGCGAAATAGCTTTTGTAAAAAGGTCGCCGTAGTCGTTTTAGGCCTCGAAGTGCCTCATGCACATATCCATCTGATCCCGATCCAGAGCGAAAACGACGTCGATTTCCACCGCGAAAGCTCCAATTAACGCCGGAAGAGTTCCGCGAAATTGCCGATGCTCTCGAAATAAACGGCTGTTTACAACTATACAATATCCTGTATATGAGTCGGGTAGTGAGTTATGAACACTACCCGATTCTTTTTATTTAACATAATATATCGAAAATCAGGAATTGTGAACAATTTATACGTGCAACAAGTCGAAATAACGAAAATTTGATAAAAAATCACCTCGAAAGGGTTGTGTATTTTACATTTGTAAAATGTAAAAGGCAAAAACACTTTCCATTTGTAATTACATTTGGAAAGTTAACATCGTTAAAAACGCTGTTAATAGTTACATCTGGAAATAACATGCAAGAGCGTAGTAAATCCCGATTTTTGCGCTGTCCCAGAAAGGTTAAATGATTTCACAGTATGTGCAGCACACATTGACTTCTATAAGATAAAAAGCCAATATTATTCAGCTATTTATAGGTGATCAAATAAAAGTTTTACTTGAATAAAAGAGGTTAAGTCTATTTTAACCATATTTCAAGTTTTACTTTTGTAAACTTTATCGACACTTTATTAACATTTTACAAATGTAGAATTTTCTTGTTTTACAAAAAGAAAGTTTTATATTTGTAAAAATTACGCCGATGAGGGAAAAATTGCTCGCTCTGATGAAAAACGAGGGGTTGAAATCGAGCCAACTCGCCGAAAATGCTCGAAATCAATCCGGCCGGAATTTCTCATATTCTCGCCGGACGAAAACAAACCCAGTTTCGAACTCCTCCAGAAAATACTCCGCCGATTCCCTCGAATTAATCCCGACTGGTTGCTGCTCACTCTCTCCGCAGATGTATCGCAGCAACTACGAAGCCGGTGGACAACCAGGCAATCCGGCAAGTACGAATCCTTCCCCAAAAGCCAAACCCGAGGCGGGAATGAATCCCGATCTCGGACTCTTCGAAATCACGCTTCCGAGATTTCGGGAAATGACCCAGAAATGAATCAAGCTTTGGAAGAGCAGCTTGGCTCCATTCGGCACTTCGGCTGCGGAACACGGAACAGCTGCTGAATCGGCAATCGGAGTGAACGAGGTTATCGGCAATCGAAATCATGCGGCAGTACGGCGCATTGTGATCTTTTACGAGGATCAAACCTTCGAATGTTACTTCCCGACAAGGCGATAATTCCGGCGGATGGACGGGACTACGCAAATATAGCACGCTCAGAAGGGATAAAATTGGCTTTGATTGCGTGAAAACAACGCCTCCCACGCCCGAGAACACGAAAATAACATCGGCAAGAAAGATTCGGAATTCAACGTCTGAGAACAACATCCGTATTATCCGACAAGGTCTATCAAACAAAAATAGTTCTAAAAAGCTCACGAAATGGCTGCAGCCGATATCCGCACGGGCAGTTACGCGGTGATCCGCGACTTCCAGCGCGCTGGTGCGAGATCGGGTGGAATATTTCATGGCACAAATAAATGAAACAATATTAACATTACCAAGAAGTTGCGGAGGTTATTTGAAGTTGGGATTGTTTTACATTTGTCAAGTGCGGGCTCAATTATTGAACATCTGCAACAGGGAAGGGAGGCCGGAGGGGCACCCGCCGGGGTCGCCGGAGGCGACCGGGGGCAAGGGCCCGGGCAGAACCCGGCCCGCGCAGGGCGGAGACGGGAGGGAGCAGGGCGAAGCGCGCGACCGAGCGCGGGAGGAGGAGCGCAGCGACGACGCCCCCCGCCCGGAGCGGATGCCGACGCAAAGGGCGGAGCGCGGGCCGAGCGCAAAGGGCCGCGCAGGTGCGGCCCGACAGGGCGAGGCCGAGCGACGACCGCGACGAAGGGCGACGATCGCCGACCGACCGAGGCCGAAGCCGCGGAGGAGAGCGAAGCGGTCCGCGGCGCGCCGGGCGGGAGAGCGTGAGGAGCACGAGGAGCACCGCTTTTGGGTGGGGTCACGGGGCAAGGCCGAGGGAGCGACGGAATAGCGGCCCGCACCATCTTGTTTTGCGCCCGCGGCAATACGGTTGCGGGCCGCCCGTCGCCGAGTGTCGGGGCTGGTCCCCGACCGAGCGAGGCCGCAGGGGCGTGAACATCCCAGAGAGACGCACCCGCGGGCCCCTCAACTTGTCCGCGGGGCGGGTCTCATTTTAAGCCTCCGGCGCTGGCGGGTTCCCACCCAAGACCGCCGCAACGTGGCGGGCGGGGGAGAGGGGCGTAAGCCCTCATTATATCGCGGTCGGCTCCTCATCGTGTGCGATCATCAATGCCCAACTGTCGAGTTCTCGTCAAACTCGATCGGTCGGGCCGTTGAGACATCAATAACCGTTTCATAGCGGCCCCGGTGCAGCTCCCTACGCCCGGGTAATAGCTGACGGCCATGCCGTCGCAGATACGTATCTGGGCGTCGAGAACCTTTTCCCGTGCGGCCCATTGGTATAACTCCCGTACCGTCATAACCGCGAGATTTGGCCGAAGCGTTGAACACGGCGGAGACGTCGACCCGACAGCAGGACGTTGATGTCGAGATACTCGTATCGCTTCCGGAACTCGGAGGTCTCCATGACATCGAAGTCGAGGCGCAGGCGTGAGGCCATGAAATAGGCCGATACGACGCGCGACGCCCCGAGGTTGAGGCAGAGGTTCAGCGCCTCGACGATCTCCGAACGATCGGGCCCCGCAGGATCATTTTCCGGGAGATGGTACCGAGTTCGATGCGCCACGATGCGCGCCACATTCCCGAGGATTTGATTTCGGAGAGGAGCGCCCGGTTTTGTTGGGGCGAGCCGTTGAGGTCGAGGGTGACGGCATGACGACCGAGGGCAAGATCGTGCGGGCGATCATGTCGAGGATAACACACGCTTCATCGACACCTCGGATATAGGCATCGGTCGTGATCTCATAATACTTATTTTTCATCAAAATTTCAGAAGCCGCCTTCCCAAGGTCTGTCTCTTCAATCATATAGTCTTTGTATACCTTTTCCATTCTGGCATAATACAGAACCATATCTACGTCATTTTCAATCCGTTGATTCTCAAGACTGATCTGTCTGGTCACTTCGTCTTTATGATTCTCACACGCAAGCTGGATACTGGTAATCGGTGCTTTGATCTCATGCACCCAGCTTTCGATATAATCCCGATAATCATTCTGTTCATCTTCAAGCATACGGATCCGTTCGATCACAGATTTATTCGATCGTCTGATCAACTCCCGGTAGATCCGATCTTCCAGATATGGTGAAGCTGGCAGCAATTCTCCAAGCAGATATCTCTGATCTACATTTTCCAGAAT
>VOFC01002759.1_pt1 | contig 10450 bp, 12 predicted proteins | sample 5384161 | NCBI WGS metagenome assembly VOFC01 (sample SAMN12384722, study PRJNA508395) | human gut metagenome | isolation source: healthy gut B | host: Homo sapiens | reverse complement strand
AATTCGCAATGATAAATCGTGGCCGATTCATAATTTTTCAGATATTGCGTCCTCTCGGCTAGGAAAAAATGCTGGATGCAAAACAGCAAACAGGAAAATACAGTTATCCCTATTTGGCAAATTTCAATGTACAGTGGTTTAATTTTAATGTGGACAATCTGAATCAAATGGATTTTAATGAAGCTGAGCAAAAGAGTTTGAATTAAGGGACGGAGATCTTTTGGTGTGTGAAGGGAGGTGAAATTGGTCGTTGTGCTGTGTGGCACAATGAGATACAGCCATGTTTTTTCCAGAAAGCATTACATCGAGTACGTTGTAATCGTCAGCTTGTTCAGCCAGACTATCTTGCGTGGTGGTTCAAGTATAATTGCAATCATGGCGGATTTGCAGAAATTGCTGGAGCAAAAGCTACTATCGCGCATTTACCGGGGATTAAACTCAAACAATTGCAAGTTGCTTTACCCCCTTTTCCCTGCAAAACGAATTCGCCGCCTTTGTGGAGCGTGTAGACCAGCAGAAGCAGACCGTACAGCAGAGCCTTGAAAAGCTGGAACTGATGAAAAAGGCACTGATGCAGGAATATTTTGGGTAAAAGGGTGTGCAGCAGCGGATTTTAGCGGTATAATAACGTTAAACAGAACATTTTACTATGAAAGGAGCATACGATGATGACTTTTGAAGAAGAAAGAGACTATAATAATGCAAAGATTGATGCAATCAAGGCAAAGAACTCAATTCAAAAGCTGAAACCTGAGCTTCGGGAGCAACTGCTAAAAGAACTGGTTGGAGCAGAAGCGTATGCTGCAATGTGGCAGACATTTAAGCAATTATGCAACGGTCAGAGGTGATATTATGGAACATTTTATTACAAGCATCCACATCAATGAAGTCCGGCATCTGAAAAACATTGAGATCAAGTTGAGCCCTGAAAAGCGCCAGCATCTTATCCTGACCGGTAAAAATGGCTCCGGTAAAACTTCGGTATTGCAGGCGATGAAAGATTATCTGCAGGCAATCGATGATGGGGTCTATCAGAAATTGTGTATTCGGAGATCCTATAAATCGAATGATAAGCTTTCTGAACTTGAAAAAATTGTTGCCGAAACATTTGCAAAGTATAATTCTGGAGTAGAAGTAGACGTTTCAAATGTAGTAGGCTTAGACCGTTTATATAGCCAGGGAGAATTTGTAACTGCTTACTTTCCGGCAGACAGAAAGACAGTGATTCATCGCGCAAAGGGAGTTCAAGATGTAAAACTAGAAAATCAATACAGTTTGGATGATACACCAGAAAATATTTTGCTGAAATATATGGTTCATCTCAAAACTCAACAGGCATATGCAAAGAATGAAAATGATTTAAGTGTCGAGAAGAAAATCGCGGAATGGTTTTCCCGCTTCGAAAATGCGCTAAAAGTATTGTTGAGCGATGACAGCATCCGATTGATATATGACTATAAAAACTATAATTTTCTAATTGAACAGAAAGGTCGAAATCCATATAGTTTGGATGAACTTTCTGATGGCTATTCTGCAATCATCGGTATTGTCGCAGACCTAATCCTCCGTATGGACCGCAACTGGTTGCTGAAAGGCGAACTGAGCCAGTATGATGTGGAAGGCATTGTACTCATTGATGAATTGGAGACACACCTTCATGTGGAGCTTCAGCGTAAGATTTTGCCTTTCTTAACGGAGTTTTTCCCGAGAATCCAGTTTATCATTACAACACATTCCGCCTATATCCTGAACTCCATCAGCAATGCCTGCATTTATGATTTAGAAAAGCAGGTTCGTTTTACAGATTTTTTTCCTATTCCGTTGATGATATTGCAGAAGGTTATCTGGATGCACGTTGGGCAAAGAAAAAGTGCGGCCAAGCGGAACGTATAGAACGGAAGAGGTGAACAAAGCATTAGGACTTATGTTTGCGCATAAGTGTTACCTATGCGAACAGAAGGGATTGAGTGACCTTCAAATTGAGCATCTTATACCGCATCGCCAAAATCGCGATTTGATGTTTGACTGGAATAATTTGTTCCTGTCCTGCGCTCATTGTAACAATATAAAAAATGATAAATATACGCCGATCTTAGATTGTACAAGAACAGACGTGGACAAAAAAATTGCATTCCACAGATACCGTGAACTGTTTGAAGAAGATCGGTTGGATATCGTGGCACTGGATGATAGCCTTCTGAAGTGTACTCCACCCGCCCCGAATATTCCCTCTTCGCCAATTCTGCCATCGAGGCCGAGAAAGTGTTCTCCACCTCCCCGGCGATGTGCGCGGTGGGGTGCCGGAAGGCGTTGGAGCTGGCGGTGAAGTGGGTGTATGCGGCAGACAAAACCATCACGATGCCCTACAAGGACAATCTGCAATCCCTGCTGCATGAGCCGAGCTTCCGGTTCGCGGTGGACCGCAATGTGTGGGAGCGTGCTGCCCAGCATCGTGAAGGCGGGCAATCTGGCGGTACATACAGGGCATAGCGTGTCGGCGGCGGATGCAGTGTTCAGCCTGCGGGGGCTGTTCGACTTCATCCAGTGGGTGGATTACTGCTACGGCACAGACTATGTGGAGCGCTCCTTTGATGAAACAGCCATCCCCGGCGAAAAGGTAACACTGGACGAAAAGAAGATCCGGGAGCAGGAAAGTTTACTGTCCCAGAAGGATGCCGAGTTGGAAGCCTTGCGCAAGCAGGTGGAGAGCCTTTCGGCGGCGTACACGGCCAGCAAACAGCAGAACCAGCAGAGCCGCAGTTTCACCGCCGCCGACCTGACTGAGGCCGAGACGCGGCAGAAGATCATCGACATCGACCTCAAGGCCATGGGCTGGAAATTTACCGGGCCGGACGCCGATGTGCGCACCGAGTACGAAGTGGACAACATGAACGGCGTGCTGGGGCAGAAGGGCTATGCGGACTATGTGCTGATGGGCAAAGACGGCTTGCCGCTGGCGGTCATTGAAGCCAAGCGCAGCACCAAAGACCCCAACATCGGGCGCAAGCAGGCTCAGCTCTATGCGGACTGTCTGGAGCAGAAGTTTGGCCGCCGTCCGATGCTGTTTACCACCAACGGCTACACCACCTATTTCTGGGATGAGCAGAGCGGCCCGCAGCGTGCCGTGAGCGGGGTGTTCTGCAAGGACGACTTGCAGAAGCTGATGAACCGCCGCACCGAGAAAAAGCCGCTGGACACCATCGAAATTGACGATAAAATCACCGACCGTTACTACCAGAAAAATGCCATCCGGGCTGTCTGCGCCCACATCGCGCAGGGCTTCCGGCGCAATCTGCTGGTCATGGCTACTGGCACGGGCAAGACCCGCACCGCATCCAGCCTGACCGATGTGCTGAGCCGGGGCGGTCATGTGACCAACGTGCTCTTTCTGGCGGACCGCACTGCGCTGGTCAAGCAGGCGAAGGACGACTTCAAAAAGTATCTGCCCGACCAGTCGCTGTGCAACCTATGCTCCTCTAAGGACGATAAGGCCGCGCGCATCGTGCTTTCCACCTATCCCACCATGCTCAACGCCATTGACAACGCCAAGACCAAGGACGGCGTGCCGCTGTTTTCGCCCGCCCACTTTGACCTTATCATCGTGGACGAGAGCCACCGCAGCATTTTCAAGAAATACCGCGCCATTTTTGATTATTTCGATGCCGTTCTGGTTGGCTTGACCGCCACCCCGAAAACCGATGTAGACCGCAACACCTACGACTTTTTCGAGATGGAACACGGCACCCCACCTACGCCTACGATTACGACACGGCGGTCTACACCGACCATGTGCTGGTGCCTTACTACAACTACGAGGTCAAGACGAAATTCACAGAAGAGGGTATCCACTACGACCAGCTTTCACCGGAGGATAAGGCTCGCTACGAGGACGATTTTGCCGAGGACGACACCCTGCCCACCTTTATCCCATCCGAAAAGCTGAACAAGTTCATCTTCAACGCCAACACCGTGGACACGGTGCTGCAAGACCTGATGGAACGGGGCATCCGGACGGCGGGCGGCGACCGCATCGGCAAAACCATTATCTTTGCCCAGAACAAGCGCCACGCGGAGTTTATCCGGGAACGCTTCGGCAAGCTCTACCCGCAGCTGGAGACCAAGCACCCGGGTTTCATCCAGCGGGTGGTCTGCGATGATGCCTATGCGCAGTCCATCATTGACGACTTCAAGCAGCCGGACAAGCCGCCGTTTATTGCGGTCTCGGTGGATATGATGGACACGGGCATCGATGTGCCGGAGTGCGTGAATCTGGTGTTCTTCAAAAAAGTGCGCAGCAAAACGAAGTTCTGGCAGATGATCGGCCGTGGTACGCGGCTCTGCCCATCCCTTGCCTGCGTGGATGCCATCGACGGCGAATATACGGGCAAACGGCGTTTTCTGATCTTCGACTACTGCGGCAACTTTGAATTTTTCCGTCAGAAACCCAACGGCTACGAGAGCGCGGACACCAAAAGCCTGTCCGAGAGCATTTTCTGCAAGCAGGTGCGGATCGCCGCCGCGCTGCAGGATGGAGCCTATGGGGACGAAAACTACCAGAACTGGCGCAAGATCTTAACGGAGACCTGCCGTGCCGAAGTGGGAGCGCTGAACCCGGAGCTGGTATCCGTGCGGCTGCACCGACAGGCCGTGGAACACTATCAGAAGCCGGGAGCCTTTGTCAGCCTGACCGAAACGGACAAGGGTACTCTGATGAAAGAGGTGGCACCGCTCATCTCGCTGGACGACAAAGATGAAGCCGCCAAGCGGTTCGATAACTTTGTGTATGGCTTGTTGCTCTGCGAACTGGAAGGTCTGCCGGGGCTGAGCCGCGCCCAGAAACAGCTGCGCAATACAGCGGCAATGCTGGAAGGGAAGGCTACCATCCCGCAGGTGCAGGCAAAGCTGCCCCTCATCCGGGAGGTGCAGACAGACGAATTTTTGACCTCGCATGATCTGCTCCGCTTTGAGGAAATGCGGCAGGAGCTGCGGGAGCTCATCAAGTTTCTGGTGGACGGTGTAGAAGGGCAAAAGCCTGTCTACACGGCCCTTGCCGACCCGGTACTGGAACAGACCGAGGGCAAAACGCTGGATTCCGGCTACGATTTCGGCGAGTACCGGGAACGTGTGAACCGCTACATCATGGAGCACCGCAGCGATACGCTGGCCATCCACAAGCTGACCCAGAACATTCCGCTTTCCCGGGGTGACTATACCGAGCTGGAACATATCTTCACCTGTGAGCTGGGCAGCAAAGAGGACTATGCACGGGAGTTTCGGGATACACCCTTTGGTCTGCTGGTGCGTAAAGTGGCAAAGCTGGACCACGATGCTGCCATGCAGGCATTTTCCAAGTTCATCAATGACGAATCGCTGAATGCAAAGCAGATCGCGTTCGTGCAGAAGGTCATTCATTACATCGAGCAGAACGGTTATGTGGAAAGCAAAGCGGTGTTGATGAAACCACCCTTTGACCAGCCCATCCTGTTTACCCGCCTGTTTGATGGCAAAACAGGGAGTGAACTGATGGATACGATCAATTCGGTGAAAAGCTACCGTGGTGTTGGGATGTACGTTGCGGACGGTCACAGTGTTGCGCCAGCTTGCAACGGTGCCTTCGCCGCCGTCCTGCGCAAACCGCTCCTGCGAGAAGGACGTTTCTTGCCGCCTGATCAAGCTCGACCTTGCGGTAGGGCATTTCGGGCAGATAAACGAAACGGTCCTGCAAACGAAGCAGTTCCAGATAGCCCGTCGGGCAGTAGAGCGCATTGCCGCTGTTGCCGGCATACATTCCAATGGCCATGTTGTTATAGCCGTACTTGTTGGAAACATCCATCGTGAAAACAGTCTCGCCAGTTTCAAAGTCCAGAATGATGTACTGCCACATCCCGGTCGTCACATCCTGCACATAGCCGTAGATATAGCCCGTTGCGGTGGAAAGCTTCATGATGGAGGTGTCGCTCAGGTCGTTCCGGCTCCAGACGCTCTTCATCTCGTAGCCGTTTGCGGTCTTTACGGTGTCCACGCGCTCGATGCCGGGGGCGATCATGATGTTGCCCTTCATGAGCCAGTTCTGGTCGTAAATATTGGCGTAGCTCTGGATGGAGGAGTCGTTGTTGGGATCAGCCAGACCTGCATTGCCCGCACCGAACCAGTTGCAGACGATGGTGCTGACGGTGCCCTCGCCGTCGTCATAGACGATGGCAGAGTTCTCAACGGCTACCTGATAGCCCTCGGGCAGGTCATCCAGCACCGGGGCGCTTGCCACGACCTCGCCGGTCTTCATATCGAGCGCAAGAAGGTTTACGATATCCTGATTGTCGGTGAACAGCACAAGGTTCGGTGTCAGTGTGGGAGAGCAGCCGCCGCCCCATGCAAGACCGCCGCCGGTGGTCTTATCGCCTTCGCCGCTCACCTTTGCACCCGCGCTCTCATAGGGCGTGCACCACACAACGTCTACGCCTTCTTCTGCACGCAGAAGATAGCAGTTCTGGTTGGTCAGGACCACCGCACCGTCCTTGGAGGCGGCGATGCCGTTTTCGGCGCCTCGCCGGGGGTCAGCTCGTAGACAAAACAGCCTTTGAAAGGTCTGTCTGCTCGCCGTTCAGGATCGCATCAATGGCCGAGCGGGCAATATAGCCGATGACGCCCTGCTGCTGGCGCTGCGGATAAATGCGGAAGCCGCCCGTTGCAAACCAGAGGTTTCCGTCATAGTCAAAGACCACGGACAGAAGATTCTGCGTCAGTTCTTTTCCAAGCGCGGCCTCGGCAGCAGCTTTGATATCAATGTCCAGCACCTTTTCAAATTCCGGCAGAACATTGCCGTTTTCATCCGTTGCGCGGAGCATCAGCACATGGTTGTTGCTCGTGGGGCAGACGATGCGGTTGGATTCGTCAAGGAAGGTATAGGAGCTCTGGATAACGTAACCGCCGCCGTCATGCTGTTTGGGGAGAAATAGCCGAGCGTCTTTGTCTCGTCGGCGTTCAGGTCTCGGATGGCGATGCCGCCCAGCAGCGGCACAACGGCATGACCGTAGCTGTCAAAGTAGATGGCGGGCGAAGCGTTCGCGTTCGTCGTCTCATAGGAAACGTTGATCTCCGGATAGATGGCAAGCGGCAGGATCTCATCCGTCGAGTCGGTGTTGTAGCCATCGTGATGAATGTTTGCATCGCTCTTGGCCATGTAAGGGTTTTCCTCTACCTGCTTGGGGTTCAGAGCCTTTACCGGCAGCGCCGCAGAGGCTTGTTCCGCTGAAGAGGGCTGTACCGCAGCGGACGGGGCAGCGGGCTGCGAAGCGGCAGCACTGTCTGCCGGCGTCTGTGTTCCGCCGCAGGCAGCCATGGAAAGGCACAATGCTGCGGTCAGCGACAGGCTTAACGCAGAATGGACGATGTTTCTCTTTTTCATAAACCGTTCTCCTTGTTGTGTTCGTTGCGGTCAGACCAGTGCTGCTCCGCCTGATTTTTTTCCATCCAGCCAGATGCGGAATCCCTGCCGCAAGGCGGCTTCGGTCACCGGCTCCAGCAGAAAATAGTCTGCACGCAACCGGAAGGCATGGAGCGAAAAAATCCAGATCGCTGCACCAGATAATGCGTGTCTGTGGACAAAGCGCGCGCAGATGCTCTACTGCATTCAATCCGTCGACCCCGGCAGGGCAATCACGGCATTTGTCAGCGGCTCGTTGCGTGCAGCCTCAAAAAAGCTTTCCTGATCGTGGTAACAGTCCATTTTCGGGAACAAGCAATATTCGGCGCAGAACCGCGAGATCTGCTCTGCCAGAAAAGCTTCCTGCGCCCTGCTGCTTGTCAGCACGGCAATTCGGTACACAGCGTGCCTCCTTTCTCTTGCGCCATCGTTGGCGTTCTCTGCTTTCAGTATACGGACAGGCATGGTCTTTTCAAGCCATTTAGCACGAAAGCCCCTTTTTCCGTCACGAAATCCCATTTTCGGCTGCGACATAACCGGGCAACTGTGCTATAATCAGGATGAAAGAGTTTATAAAGGAGGTTGGAAGCTGTAAAACGGCTTCCTGATACAGCATGAGGATCGCAATCGTCGATGACCTTGATACCGAGCGCACACTGCTGAAGGAGCGCTTGGTGCGGCAGCTGAGTCAGCGCGGCGCAGATGCAGAAATTTTAGAGTTTGACAGCGGGGAAGCCTTTCTGGCGGCAGAAAAAGAGCAGCGCTTTACCGCCGCATTTCTGGATATTTACATGAATGGTTTAAGCGGCATGGATGCGGCAAGGGAACTTCGGAAAACCGATGCAGACTGCCTTCTGGTTTTTACCACCACCTCGACAGACCACGCACTCGAGGGCTTTCAGGTGCGGGCATTTCATTATCTGGTCAAGCCCTTTTCTGAAGCCGAGCTGTCCGGTCTGCTGGATGAAATGCTCGCAAAGCTTCCGCGCCCGGAGCCGGTTCTGGTGGTAAAAGTCGACGGCAGCGACATCCATTTGCGCTATCGTGATATCATATCCGCCGAGCATTTCGCCCACATCATCAATATCCGCACCACTGCCGGCAAACCGCTTGCCATGCGCCAGAGTTTCAAGGCGTTCACAGAGCCGCTCAAAAAGGACCCGCGCTTTTTTGTTTGTGGCCGCGGTACGATCATCAATATGGAGAATGCTGCTGATTTTCAGGATGCCGCCTTCTGTATGACGGACGGCAGCCAGGTCTATGTCAGTCAGGAGCTTTTGAAAGCCGCCCGACAGGCGTTTATGGAATTTCTGCTGCAAGGGGGGCGTGTGGGTTGAAGGATGTTCTGCGCCCGATCCTGGAGCTTACCGTTGTGTTTCCCGGCCTGCTGCTCGCGTATTTTCCGGTGCGCTCCTATCTGAAGCAGTCTTCCTCAAAGCTTGCGGTATGGGAGGTGCCGCTGCTGTTCGGGCTTTGCCTTGGCGGCGGGCTGTTTTGCTATCATTTCGGTCTCTCGACCGCGTTCCCCTGCTGCTCATAACGATTGTGACAATTTTCCTGTATCTCAAAACGCTGCGGATCTCTCTCTGAAATCCGGAACCATCGCGCTGGCGGTCTGCGCGGTATTTGCGTGCCTGAATAGCTTGTCCCGCGCCGTTGGTACGGCGATCACGATCCGGCTGCAGCTGCCGCCGGACAAGCCGTGGTTCTGTTTTGCGCCTGCATTTTTTATAACGTGATCTGCTGGCTGATCACTGCTGCAGCCTATTATCCCGCCACCCACGCAGTACGCGCAATGGTGGAGGATGACAATTTTGCGCAGACGTGGTATGTGTTCTGGGTACTGCCGCTGGTGTTCATCCTGCTGAACCTTTTTATAACCCCGCGCTACCAGATAACACTTCAGACAGGCCGGGTCTTGCAGGTCTACATCGTTATGAGCATCGCGCTTTTATTTTTGATGTTCATGTTCAATGCAATCTTTCTGCTGATGGCAACCAGCCTTAACCGGAATGCAAGGTTGCAGCAGGAAAATCAGCTTCTTGTCATGCAGCGGCAGAGGTACGAAAGCCTGAAAGCCGCCATCGAGGAGGCACGGCAGGCGCGGCACGATCTGCACCAGCTCAATCAGATCTCCGCACTGGCCGAGGCAGGAGATCTGGACTGCCTGAAAGCCTTACCTTGCAAAAACTGCCGCCCGGATCCCGGATCTGGATATGAATTTCTGCGAAAACCGTGCAGCGGACAGTGTTGTCGGCTATTATTGTGCCCTTGCAAAGCGTGAGGGTGTTCCCTTTTGTGCCAAACTCGACTTACCACAGGTGCTTCCTGTGGACGAGATCGATCTGTGTCTGGTGCTGTCTAATCTTCTGGAAAACGCATTCGAAGCCAGCCTGCACCGCACCGCACCCGCCCGGCGCAAGATCGAGATCACCGCGTATGTCCATGCCGAGCGGCTTCTTTTGGTCGAAGTGGAAAACGCATTTGACGGCGCAGTTCAACGAAAAAAGCGGGCTCTTCCGCTCGTCCAAGCGAAAGGGAAAACGGGATCGGCATTTCTCTGCCAAGGTCATGCTTTGTGGAGAAAAAATGCAGCCGCCAAAACGAGTGGATTAGTGACAATTTCCGGTACAACCACCCTTGTCCTCGTGACAGGAGTGTGCCGTGTGAGCCGCAGCTATGACCATCTTCATGGTCATGATGGTTGCAGTGCGCATTGGGGTCAAAAAAACAAGATTTCCTGCAAGGTAATCCGCAACAACGCTGTCAGCTGCGCCAGAAATGCCGCCAAACAGCTGAATCCCGGCCTGTGCAAAAGCGTTCTGCGCACCGGCACCAATACCGCCGCAGAGAACGACATTTACACCGTTCTGAACAAGGAAGCCCACCAATGCACCATGACCCTGCCCATTGGTAGAAACGATCTCACTGCTCAGAATCTTGCCGTTTTCTGTATCGTAGATTTTGAACAGTGCGGAATGGCCGAAGTGTTGGAACACCTGACCGTTTTCGTAGGGAATTGCGATT
>VOFC01005842.1_pt1 | contig 10461 bp, 20 predicted proteins | sample 5384161 | NCBI WGS metagenome assembly VOFC01 (sample SAMN12384722, study PRJNA508395) | human gut metagenome | isolation source: healthy gut B | host: Homo sapiens | reverse complement strand
ACATCCATTTCCACCCCGTCCGCCCTCCACGACATCGGCAAATGGGTGTTCCAGAGGAAATTCTGAACAAGCCCGCAAGCTGACCCCGGCCGAGTGGGGAGCTGATGAAGGCCCACACGGTCATTGGCGACGAAATGCTCCGGGGATGTGCCGGATAATCAGGACCTGGGCATGAAGCGTACGGCTTTGAATATGCCGCTGGCACCATGAGCGTTGGGACGGAAAAGGGCTATCCGGATGGTCTGAAGAGGAATCCCCATTTCCGCTCAGGTGGTAGCTCTGGCGGACGTATATGATGCCCTGACCAGCGTCCGCTGCTATAAAAGGCCTATACGCATGAGACGGCTATAAACAATCTGAACGGGGGAGTGCAGGGGCATTTAATCGCTGCTGATGGAGTGTCTGAAGGCCATTGCCGATAACTTCAGACCCGGATGCAGCAGAACCCGGAAGATTTCGATTATCAGCAGGAGGCCCGGCGGCTGTCCACGGAAATGCTGGAGCAGAAGGACCTGCCCGGTGACGACGATCACAGCCAGCGGATACTGGAATACGAACGCCGCAAGAAGAAATTTTTTCGCCAGGCTCTGCGGCGGCATTCAGTTCGAGTTCGACCGGTGGACCAACAAGGTCACTCTGGTGGATTGAGCAAGACCGGCCGGGGAGCGGGAGATTCACGGTACCCTGAACGATGGAAAAATATCCGGCTGCTCTCCGAGAACGACCAGCAGAGGGTTTGACGGCCGTACGCAGCGCGACTCCGGAAAACCCGGAAATCCATATGGACCTGCTGGTGGACTGCGGCAGCGAATACCGCTGGCATCGGCTGACCCGTACAGACCGTCTGGAGCGATACGGATGGGGATTACTGCGGCACGTTGGGCCAGTTCCGGGATATTCATGAGGAAACCCTGAACCGGGGGCTGAAGAACCTGGAGCGGCAGAACTCTGGATGCCGTAAGAACCGCAGATTCTATCCGGAGCCTACGGACCCTCTTTGAGGTGGTGCGTCTGGTGGACCCGGAAAAAATGCGAGTGTTCTTGAGCTGGGTGAGGACGGCAGACTGGAGGAGACCCCGGATGCTGCTTCGAGCTCTGGGGCAGAAACGACCGGTGCCAGGACTGCACCTCCTGCCGGGCGCTTCATGGGCGTGATTGGCTCAGTAAACTGGAAATCCGTAATGGACAAATGTATTTTGTCCTTTCCCGGTATCAGAGTATTTCCGGCAGGGAATGTGTGCTGGAAGTGTCCTCCCCGCATCACCAGCGACGGCAACGGCGAGATCCAGGTCCAGGGCGAAGAGGTGCCGATGCTGCTGAATTTCTACAAGGATCCCCTGACGAAAGCCTATTCCCGGCTGTATCTGGACAATTTCGTCACGAACCTGGAGGGCAGCGACGGCGTGGCCTTCATCGACGTCCACCGGTTCAAGAAGATTAACGATGCTTACGGCCACCCGTGGGAGATCAGGTGCTGGTGAAGATCGTCCAGGTCATCCTCTCCTGCGTCCGGTCCTCGGATACCCTCATCCGCTACGGCGGCGACGAATTTATCCTGCTCTTTGAGAAAATCAGCAAGCCGGTCTTTGAGGACCGTATCCGGAAAAATCGAAGAAGCCGTGGCGAGGGAGCATATCCCGGACACCCGGAGGTCCCTCTGGGGTGGACGTGGCGGGGCCTCAGGTCCGGCCCCCTCAGCGAGGCCATTCGCATTGCCGATGAAAATATGTACGCCCGGAAACGGCGGGAAATATAAGAAAGGAAGCATCGATTATGGATTTGGAAGCACTTTACGAGCAGGTAGGCGGCAGCGCCGGGGAAGTTTTTGAAGCGCATTCCCAGCGAGAAGATGCTGCGGAAATTTGTGGGCAAGTACCTGGCCGACCCCACCTTCGGCAATTGGAATCCGCCGGCGGCCCAGGACCAAGCGGGTGCTTTCCTGGCGGCCCATACCCCTGAAGCGGGCGTGGCCCAGAACCTGGGCTTTGACAAGCCAGCGGTCCGCTTCGAGCTGACCGAGGCCCTGCGGGGAGACAAGCCCCTGACGGATATGGCCCTTTTTCAGAAGGTCCGGGACCAGAAGGAACTGGTGGAGGCCATCGGCAAGCTGGATGCGTAAAAAAGAAAAACCGGAGACACAAAGCTGTGTCTCCGATTTTTGCGTATTTTACTGGGGACTTTCGCAGTTCCGGTGCGGAAATGGGGTGCCGGGCACGGAGATAGTCAATGACCACCTCCCGCCTGGGCCTCGGCGTGGTCCAGCTGCGCCAGTCCACGTCGTCAAAGGTAAACCGCTCCACGCCTTTTTCGTCGGTGTACCAGTCGGAATGGGCTTTGGCCCAATCGATCAGAAACGCATCGGCATCCTGAGCCACCGACTCGTTTTTATCCTCCGTGAGCTGGACCGCATAGGGTACGGCGGCATCCCCCAAAAAGTAGAAGGTTTCAACGTCCACAGTCTCCAGCTTGCCGGTCTGGTAGGCGGTCACATTGTAGCGGGCAACGACGGTGTTCACGTCCGCCCAGCTGGCGGCGCAGGCCAGGACAAGGGCAGCCAGCACGGCCACCTTCATGTGGGGGAACCGGGGACGGAACAGCGTCACCACCGCAGAAAGTACCCACAGCGCCAGCCAGAGCATGAACAGGCTGGTCATCACCCGCAGCTGGGTCAGGCCGAAGGGACCCCACATACAGGATCATCTTGGAGAAGGACGTAGCGATGAGGACCAGAGAGAAGAAGCAGAAAACAGGCTGAAAAGCCGGGTGGACAGGGTGCTTTCCCATCTTTTCGCACCAGAACGTTGGAAGTACCTGCCATTCCCAGATTCAGGACCACGAGGACGGCCATTTCAAAGAAGCCCCGGCGGGCATAGTCCGCTGCCGTGAAATTTTTTCGGCAAAATGCCCCGGAAAGCGCTGAAAAAGTAGGCGGTCTGGCTCAAGAGATACAGGAGATACACCGCCGAAATGACTCCCAGGAAGCCGTTGACCCCGGCGGCGGGGATGTTCCCCTCCCGGACCTTCCGGGCGGGCCGTGGGCCGTTGGCCCGGAGGCTCACCGCCTGGGCGTAGGCCAGAACGAACACGATGAGCCCCCAGAACAGGCCGGTGATAAGCTCGGAATTTTTTGGGGATATGCTTCGTGAAGCCGGATAGCAGCCCCTCAAAAGCCGCGCCCGCAGAGCTGGCAGGGGACCACCAGAAACAGCACCGAATGGCGATCAGCACGCCCCAGAAGGCGGGACTGACCTTCTTGCCCTGCTCCCGCCGCCGGAACAGGCCTCGGAGGGCGGGAAATACCTGGGTAAATGTCCGGTTAAAGGCGGCGTAAAACATATCCAGCAGACTGGAAAACCGGCCAAGAGGCCGGGCGTTGGCACCGGTCATGGCCACCAGCCCCAGGAAATAGGCCCCAAGAGTCAGCGGCGCAAACAAGGCCAGAACAAAGGGGTCCGAGGTCCGGCCATAGGCGGCGGCCAGGACCATAGACAGCAGAACGCAGGCAAGGCCGTAGGCGGAGAAGGTCTCCTTTTTCCACATACCAAATGGTCACGGCCCCCATCAGCACAAAGGGAATGGCAAAGCCCAAACCTGCGTAGGGACCGGTGTTGCCGATGATGAGAGAAAGCAGAAGCAGAATGGGGGCGAAAGATGCGCTCCCGCTTCCCCGCCGGGAAGCATGGGAGCCAGGGAAGCCGTTGAGGCTTGGGGCGGCCAGCTTCCGTAAGGATTCTGCGCTTGTTGTTCGTTATCCATCGTCTTTATCCTCCTTGTATTCCAATAAGTCGCCGGGCTGGCATTGCAGTTCCCGGCAAATGGCGGCCAGGGTGGAAAAACGCACGGCCTTGGCCTTGCCGGTTTTCAGAATGGACAGGTTTGCGGGGGTGATGCCCACCCGCTCGGCCAGTTCGCCGCTGGACATTTTCCGCTTGGCCAGCATCACGTCCAGATTCACGAGAATTCCCATGGCGGCCTCCTCAGATGGTCAGGTCGTTTTCTTCCCGCAGCGCCGCAGCGGCGGAAAGAACGCTGGCCACCACCTGCATCAGCAGCCACAGGAACAGCATGATGAGGCAGATGAACAGCAGGGCAGGGTAGAAGCACCCGGCTACGGCGGTGATGACGCACACGGCGGCGCAGCACCAGCCCACCCGGCTCACCAGACGGGCGTTGTCCGTCAGGAACACCCGGTCGGCGCAGATGTTGGTCAGCAGCTTATGGATGGCGCACAGGGCCAGCCCTGCCGGAATGGTGCACAGGTAAAAGGCCACCAGCAGCACCGTGGAAGTGGTCTTGCTCAGGAGCCGCAGTGCGGCATACCATTTGACAAACGGCGGCATGGCGAACAGGGTTGCCGCCAGCACCAGAAGCAGCACACGGGTAATGCGGATGCACAAAAAGGGCACTTTTTTATAGTCGGGCATGGAAAACCCCTCCTTCTGGGCGCGATTGTATCACGGATATTATCGAAAGTCAATAAGTAATTTGAAATTACGATAAAAGTTTCTGAGAATCGAGAAAATCCCCGGCTATTTCAAAGCTGTGAAAACTGTTGGAAAATCCCTTGCTTTTTGGCGGAAAATGGAGTATTCTTATAGCCGCAGCAAAAAAAAAGAGGAGCAGAAAAATGAAGTCGAAAGCCATCTCTATGACCTCAGGGTCATTACCGAAAAATATCTGGGTATTCAGCGTACCGCTGATTTTTTCCAACATTTTGCAGGTCCTTTTCAATATGTCCGACGTGGCTGTCGTAGGCCGGTTTGCGGGACTCTCATGCCCTGGGCAGCGTGGGTTCCTGCACCATTATGGTGTCGCTGTTCACGGGCCTGCTCATCGGCATGGGCAACGGCGTCAACGCCATCATCGCCCGGTGCGAGGGTGCCCGGGACTATGACCGGCTGGGCCGCAGCGTCCATTCGGCACTGATCGTCACCACCCTGTACGGTCTGCTGGTCATGGTCCTGGGCCTGGCCATTGCGGAGCCGCTGCTGGTGCTGCTGAAAACCAAGGACGAGCTGCTGGACGGGGCGGTCCTCTATATGCGGGTGTACCTGCTGGGAACCCCGGCCCTGGCCATTTACAATTTCGGCAACGGCGTTCTTAGTGCCGAGGGAGATTCCAAGCGGCCATTGTACTATCTGGCCACTGCCGGTGGTGAATATCTGCCTGAACCTGATCTTCGTGATCGTGTTCCACCTGAGCGTGTTGGGGCGTGGCTCTGGCCAGCATTATCTCCCAGTACATTTCTTCGGCGCTGATCCTGCGGCGGCTGTTCACCTGCGGGGAGCATTATGCCCCGTCCGAAAAGAAAAATGAAGGCGGACGGCCATGTGACAAGAGATCTGCTGATGCTGGGCATCCCGGCAGGCTTGCAGAATGCCATTTTCGCTGTGGCGAATCTGTTCATCCAATCCGCCGTGAATTCCTTTGATACGGTGATGGTGGAGGGCAATTCCGCCGCCGCCAACGCCGACGCACTTGTTTATGACATGATGGCGGGCTTCTATCTGGCCTGCACCACCTTTATGGGCCAGAATTACGGCGCCCACAAAAAGGACCGGGTAATGAAAAGCTATCTCATTTGCCTGAGCTATGCCTTCGTGTCCGCTGCCGTGGTGGGGGGCACTGCTGCTCCTGTTCGGCAAGCAGTTCCTGTCCCTGTTCGCTACGGATGTGCTGGTCATCGAGGCAGGTATGAAGCGGCTTCGCATCATGGCCTTTTCACTACTGCGTGTCGGCCTTCATGGACAGCGCCATTGCCGCCTCCCGGGGCTTGGGCAAGACAATTGTGCCGACCATCGTGGTGATTCTGGGCTCTTGCGTGTTCCGGATTTTCTGGGTCTACACGATTTTTGCTCAGTTCCATACGATTTTCTCCCCTGTACAGCCTGTACGTCTGCTCCTGGACCATCACAGCCATTCTGGAGACGGTGTATTTCCTGCATATCTATCATAAGCTGCTGGGAAAAGAGAACCGGTTGGAACCCGAAGCGGTTGGAGTGCAGTAAACACTCCCGGCGAGGCGCAGGCCTCCCCTGTGGGGGAGCCATTACCTCGCTGGATTTTCTCCTTCCCATACACAAAAATTCCGGGCGGCTAGGGCCGCCCGGTTCTTTTGATTTTTGGAGATTCTTAGATCGTCCCCTGGATGGTCAGCACGGCGGTGCCGGGGGTAACGACGTAGGTTCCGTTTTCCGCACGGGTATAGGTGGCGGCGGGGACCGTCAGCACCCCGACGGTGGTGGCGAAGGCCCCAGTGGCCGGATTGTAGGCGTACTGGGTCCCTTCCGTCAGGGCCGTGCCGTTCAGCGTTACCGTCAGGTCCCGGAGAATGGGGTCGAACACGTCCGTCAGCACCAGAGCGTCCTCGGCCGCTGCCGGGGCGTTGCCCGTGTTCTCCACCACAAAGGTGTAGGTGATGCGGCCGTTTTCCTGGACCGTGGCCGGACACAGGGCCTTGCTGATGGTCAGCGCAGGCCGGATGGCCGCCGTCACCGTGGCTGTGGCGGTCAGGGGGCGCAGGCAGTCCGCCGCCGGTGAGGGTGACGGTGTTGACGATCTCGCCTTCCACGTCCGGGGGGCGCATAAGCCGTGACCTGGGCCTCATAGAACACCATGGCATTGCCCCCGGCGGGGACCGTCAGGCCGGAAATGACCAGCGGGGACCGGCTTCTACCGTGGGAGTCATTTGCAGGACACCATTGACATAATACCGCATCGTCCCGGCCACATAGGCCAGGGGATACCGGGTCACGCCGTTCAGGGTGTAGGCCCCCAGGTCGTCCGTCAGCACAAGGCCGGTGATGGCCGTGGTGCCGCTGTTCACCAGGGACAGCACATAGGGGAATGCGCCCGTTGGCTGCATAGGCGGCGGTGGCGGCTTCTTTCGTCAGGGTCAGCACTTCCTGAATCTAACCGGTGACGGTGTTGGAATTCGTTGCGCCGCCGGTGTAGGTCCCAGGGTGGCGAAATTGGTAAATTGAGCCATACAGATCCTCCCTTACAGGAAAAAAATTGCGGAGGAGGGCCTCCGCAATTTCATCGTATGCGCTTTTCGACGGAATGTTACTGGATATGAACGTGGTTGTTGATGTGGTCCTGGCAATAGCAGTAATACCCCGGCACTTGAGCAGTACCGGAATTCCAGCTCCGGGTTGCTCACGTCCGTCCGGCCACAGACTGTGCATTTGTGGGTGTATGGGGCCTTGGGCTGGGCTACAGTGGCCTCGTAGGACCCGGCGGAGGGAAGGGGATGGGCTTGGCCTTAGGGGCAGACTTTTGGAGGGCTTCTTCCTGAAAAGCCGCCGGGCGTTGGCCCGCCAGCTCATGGGAATGACATTCAGCACGTCTTTTTCCGAAGAACAGGAAGTAATTGGCCAGGGCCACCACCGGGAACAGATTGGCCGGGAAGGAATAGACGAACAGGCCGTAGATGATCAGCACCAGGTCCAGCAGGGCGAAGATCCAGGCCCGCACGGGGATAATGAACATCAGCAGGAACTGTGCGTCCGGGTACAGGGTGGCGTAGGACAGGAACAGACCCATGTTCAGATAGTACACGTCCGCTTGCCCGCCGAAAAAGCAGACAGTAAATGTCCATCATTACGATGCCCGTCAGATAGAAAATGTTGAATTTGCATGTGCCAGATGTTTTCCATGGCCCGGCCGATGGAATAATAGCACAGCAGGCTGATGGCGGTGAACAGAAGGCCACCGGCGTCAAAGGTCAGGGGATAGGTCAGCAGTCGCCCGACCTGCCCGTGGAGAATGCTGTCCCGGTCAAAGCACAGCAGGTCGTAGAGCACATAGTTCCGCCCGATGGCGCTGGAAAAGATACACCACGGCGGTCCCCAGCACCAGATAGAGCATGAGATTGGGGGATGCCCTTTTTTCCGGTTCTGATAGAAAAACCGTTCCATTTTTTTACGCAAGGCTCGTCAACTCCAATTTGCATCGATTCTTATTCTGTATTTTACCAGCTTCTGCTGGGATTGTCCATAGGGGAATTGTGAACATTCTGGCAACAAAGGCCCTTTTCTTCGGGCCATCCCGAAAAAGATTGACATTTCGGGAGAATCTGCTATTATTATAGAGAATGTGCCGGGAGACCCGGCGGAAAAACAGAGGTGTTTGGAACATGATCCCTTTAGAGACACATTATCCCCAATAAGCATCGCATCCGTGTGGTGCTGGACAGCTTTAATGAATGGCTGCGGGGTTTGGATTTTACCATGCCGGACAGAATGTATGACCGCAAGCGCAACGACGGCGGAATGTACCTGGTCAGCTCCGAGAAGATCGTCAGCGAGCTGATGGGAATGGTGGATAAGCAGAAGTACCCCTGGTTTTCCTGGACGTGGAGGCTGCGGCAAGGGCTTCATTCTGTGGAAGGCCTACCAGAGCGGCTTCAAGAAGATCGGCGGCGTGGAATATGACGAGAAGCTGACGGAAATCTGCAACAAGAACATGAAGCGGCTGAAGCTGACCGATTCCATGACCGTCACCTGCACCGATGCACGGGAATTCGAGAATTACGGCGATTACGACGTGTTCTATTTCTTCAACCCCTTCAAAGGGCGACACCGGCGGCAAACGAAAGATAAATGCCTTATCGAGAGCGGTGATAGGCCCTAGCGCAACCTGTCAGACTGAATGGTGCTTCGGTGTGCGGTTTTTCGAATTTCGATTTAGATAGATATTCTGAAAGGAAAAACAAAATGGAAAAAAAGACTTTTTACCTCCGAATGTGTCACCAACGGACACCCTGACAAAGTAGCGGACTCCATCTCCGACGCCATTCTGGACGCCTGCCTTGCGCAGGACCCCCATTCCCGCGTGGCCTGCGAGACCATGGTCACCACAAATTTCTGCATCATCTGCGGCGAGATCACCACGAAAGCTACCGTTGACTACGCTGCCGTTGCCCGGGAGGCCATCCGGAAGATCGGCATCGGTGTACCCGGCGACGGCTTCGACGCCGACACGGTGGAAATTCAGTGCCGCATCCACACCCAGTCCGCCGATATTGCGCTGGGAACCAACGACGAGGTTGGCGGCGCGGGCGATCAGGGCATGATGTTCGGCGGCGCCCGCACCCAGACCCCGGAACTGATGCCCCTGCCCGCAGCCCTCAGCCGCGCCCTGTGCAGCCGCCTGACCCAGTGCGTCCACGAGACCAACTTGCTCCGCCCCGACGGAAAGACCCAGGTCACGGTGGAATTCGACGAGCAGGGCAACGTGGTGGGAATCGACACCGTGGTCGTCTCCATCATGCACAGCGCGGATTTCCCAATCGAGGCGCTGAGAAATACGTCCGGGAGAATGTGATCGCCCCGGTTCTGGAGCGTTACGGCTTCCACATTGAGAACGTGCCCATATCTACATCAACCCCACCGGCAAGTTTGTGATCGGCGGCCCCAACGGCGACACCGGCCTCACCGGCCGGAAGATCATCGTGGACACAGACCCCCACCAAGGTGGACCGGAGCGCTGCGTACATGGCCCGTTACCTGGCAAAGAACCTGGTGGATGCCGGTCTGGCCGATAAGGTCCAGATTCAGCTGGCCTACGCCATCGGCGTGGCGAGCCTCGTGTCCGTGCGTGTGGACTCCTTCGGCACCGGAAAAATTTCCGACGAGGCCATGACGGACCTGCTCCGCAAGACCTGCGACCTGACCCCCGGCGGCATCATCCGGAAGCTGGACCTGCGGCGGCCCATTTACAGCGCCACCGCCCGGGACGGCCACTTCGGCGTGGCGGGCTATCCCTGGGAGCGGGACGACCTGGCGCAAGACCTGAAGAAGTTGGCCGGTCTGTAAGACAAATGTACTCTCCCCGGAGGAAAAACGCCTCCGGGGATTTCTTTCTTGCATTTTGGGGAAAATACTGCTATCATGATGGAAAACAGATTTTTCACATCAGGGAGGAAGCTATGCTGGATTTTTTTGCGGATAGGCTGCGCCGTTCCCGGCAGTGCAGCTGGGGGACCCCATGGAAAATGCCCGCCGGACGGCGGAATATATGGAGAAAAGCGGAGGCGGCGGGCTGTGACCTGCTGGTGTTCCCGGGCTGAGCCTGACGGGCTACACCTGCGCCGACCCCTTTTCCAGCAGGAACTCCCTGCTGGCCGGGGCCAAAGCGGCATTGAAGAATGTGGTGGAGGAATCCCGAACCATCCCGATCAGACGGTCTGCCTGGGCCTGCCGCTTGCCTTGAGGGCCAGCTTTATAATGTGGCGGCGGTGCTGGAAACGGAAGCGTTCTCGGCATCGTGCCGAAGACCATGCTGCCCACCTACGGGGAGTTTTATGAGCGCCGGTGGTTCCGCCCCGGCACGGAATTGCCTGTGACGGAGTTGGCCCTTCGGAATTGGGCCTTTCCGGGGGAGAATATCCCGGTGGGTACGGACCTGCTGTTCCGGGTCGGGGGACCCACCCTGGGCCTGGAGATTTGCGAGACCTGT
>VOFC01003637.1_pt1 | contig 10462 bp, 19 predicted proteins | sample 5384161 | NCBI WGS metagenome assembly VOFC01 (sample SAMN12384722, study PRJNA508395) | human gut metagenome | isolation source: healthy gut B | host: Homo sapiens | reverse complement strand
ACAAGTAACTTCTTTTCATTCGTTATGAGAAAGAAAAAAACCTTTGTACAAAAAAGACTCTATCTATTTCTTTAAGTTCACAATCTTTTTTTATCTTCTAATTTTTATTCCCTGAACATCAATTTCCACTTTGTTATATCTTGATTTATTCCATACAAATTCATGGACATTATTTTCAAATTTTTTTCCCTTAGATTGAAACCAAATAATCCAAATCAATGCAATAATAGAAATCCCCATTCCCACATAAAACATCGGATAACTCTTTACAAAATAGCAGCCGATTGATAACAAAAAATAATACTGGTGTCATTATATAAATAATTTTCCTTCTATTATTTTTTTGTCTTAAGTAATTGATATGGCATAGCATATTCTAACGAAAGCATATACTCTAATGCTTTTCTATCTTCATCGGTCATAATAGACTTTATAATCATTTTTTACTCCATCCTTCCCTTAAATATGTTAAGAGATTCCTATTCAAAAGGAATCCCCCAATCGTTAATTATCCTCTCCGTATCCTCTTCTAACTTCTTCCTTCTTGAAACCAACCAAACAATAACTGCCGCTGTAAAACCTACTGTACAAATAACTACTCCGAAAAAATGACTTCTAATGCTTCCATATTGGCATAAATGCCATAATTGGCACAATAGAAATATGTAAAATATGAAGCTACTGATTTTACTGATTTTGGAAATATATTTCATAATTCATCTTTTAGCTCCTTTTTAGTGTCCACGAATATCCAATTCATCCAATAGAGAATTTCCACTTCCCCATGAAAATACAATATAATAACCTCTGTCCTTTATTTCTTCATGTGTCCTCCATTCTCTTACATATGTAAGATTAACACAAAATACTTCTATTATCAAATCATTCTTTAATCCGGTATTGATAATCGGGTATCTGCATAATTCATTCTTTAATTCATTTAGGATTTTATTCCCCAAATACTGAAAACTGCCATCCTCTGCAAACCTTACAGTCAGTTCATGGGTTATGACCGCATCATTACAAATAACCATATCGCACACCGCCTCTACCGTTAATGTTACTGTCCCATCATCATTTTCTTTGATACCGACAACCTCCGGCAAAGAAGTACCAAAAAAAGTAGGTGCATAATTAAAGCACCCAAGACGCACCCAATAGTATGTCTGATTTTCCTCATCAAAGGCTGCATAGTCCTGTATTTGCTCTGCTGTTATCGGAAGATATTCCATAATCAGACTTTCAAATTCTTCTTTGGGAATACCATTTGGGTAATCTTCGAATTGAACTTTTCTCCATATTTCATTCCATATAAATATTCAAACATCCCATTATAATCCAATTCACTCATATTTTCTGCATCCCAGTTTGAACACAAAAGGTTCTGTCCCTGATATCCAAGACCTCGGACACAACGTTCCGACATTTCTCGTTGTTCTTCTGTCATCGGCTTTATCCTTATTAGACAACTTCCATCCATAATCTCACTGACCTCTGGTGGCTCCGGTACACACAACTCATAGCAAAACCATCCCTTTTCCGTGTATTTCCAGTCTTTGATCCTTGTATAAGAGATGTACGAAATCCCCGGCTTGTTGTTATCATTCCAGATTCCTCCTGCACTTACAACATACATATCTGTTCCATCAAAAATGAATTTCAATCTGCCTATACCATCATCATGTATTTCGTAAATTACTACAGAGCCACTTTTTTCCAACCATGCAATCCTCAAGGAAACTATCTACACTTTCATAATTTCCCATATTCGAATAGGTTATCAATGTAGTAACCGGGTATTCCGTTTCCATTAACTTTCTCTGCATTTCAAGAACCGTTTTATCATCCAAAACAACATTTGATGCCTCCCCTTATATGCAGATTCATAAATACCCGAAATACGTTCCATCATTTCTTTACATTGAAGTTCCGCTTCTTTCCTTTCTTGTTCGTCTACCGGAAGGTCATAACCCTTTCCCCATTGTTCTGTTGCTTCTTTTGCATTCTCGTTTTCTTCCGTAGAATCAACATCTCTACTATCCATCAACTGACTATCTGATGTCCTATCTTTCCTTATGCATCCACATAACAGGCAACTGATCAGTACAATGAACCAAATACGCTTTTTCATAAATATTGTCCTTTCCATTCAATCACATCAGGGATTCATCACTGTCCTCCGTATATATCATTCCATTCATCTTCAGTTAAACGCGGCGTATGCCATGTAATGTTGTTATTTTCTTCCTCTGAAACAATATAATTTGATACATACTGGAATCCACCGTCAGATAATGGTCTGACCGTAACATCATGCATATATACATTTGAATCGCCTGCATACGGATATACCACATGAACATTGAGCGTAATCGTTCCATCCGAATGTTCCGTATACCCAACCACCTCGGAATATGGATATTCTGGATACTCTATCTCATAAAATCCTCTTGGTTTATATTCGTATGTTTGAGTTTGATAATCGTAAATAGTTTTTTTTCTGCAATTTATCACTGTCGATATTAAAATATTCCATAATTACATTTTCAAACTCTGTTTTAGGAATATGATAAACTGCACCTATGCCTAAGTTATCATCTGCTACATATGGAAATTTTTTCATTATGCAACTTTGGATACAACAAATCAAACATGTCATAGAAATTCAGTTCTCCAAAATCATCCTCATTCCAATCCACTAAAAAACATATTATTTAACTCATATCCTATTGGCAAAAGATATTTTTCATTTAATTCCCGACACTTTGCATCCAATGGCAGTATACGAAATGCTACATGCTCTTCTGCAGAACTTAATGTTAATACATACAATTCTTCTGAAAAATAAGTTCCAGAAAACATCAGATATCCATCATCGGTATATCTCCAATAATCGGTTTGATATTCACCCTCATCTTCACTTTTCATAATTCCATCTTTATATCCGTAGTAACATCTTTTCACATGAACCACTCCATTTTCTGTCTGTAAATGATAGACTGAAAATCCTCCCAAACTACTCACTTGGATAATTGTCACTTCTGCTTCTTTCTGGTTCTCTACCGAATCACAAAAATCCATCACACTTTGCATTTGTGTCATATCAACTCGATTTTCACAATCAACCGCTGCATATCCACATTCCCCGAATCTTTTTATGACTTTACATACGGTTTCCATATCCGTTAGTTCATTGTTTTTGCAGCTTCCACATAAATATCTATCGGAATGTTTATAAAATTGTCATCTATTTTTCTCTCATCGACAATTTCAACAGATTCAGAAGCTACTGGTTCTTCTGTATTCCCTTTACATCCCGAAATTTCCATCAAAAATCTATACTAATTATCAGACAACCACTTTTCAAGAACCTGACTATCTTTTTTTGACAACATAACCACTTCCACCTCTTCCCTTTACATCTTCTACCATACTAATAATCATAATAGGACGATCCATATTTTCATCCGTTGTAAAAACAGAAAACCATCCCAATTCCGTTCCTGTTGTATCTTCTTTTGACGCTTTGATTTCTGCAGTTCCTGTTTTTCCAGCCAATGTAATATCCGTTCTGCACGCTGCATAGCCAGTACCATGAGGATTGTTTATGACTTCTTTTGTATCCTCCAAAACCATCTGTGCTGCATCCTTTGTAAATGCCGCTGTGATCCAAACGTTCGGTATCGCACCTTCCTTATATGTAAGATATGGTTTTATCATATTTCCTTCATTGCAAAATGCAGAATATATACAAGCCATATGCAAAGGATTTACAAGAATCTGACCTTGTCCATACCCACTATCAGCCAACTGTATCTCTTTCTCAATTTTATCAGTGTTAGAAAACTGCGATTTCGCCACTTTAATATCAAACGGAAGTTCTTCATTGAATCCCAATTTTGTCAATGAACTTTCCATATCTCTTTCACCAATTTTTAATGCCGCCTTGGCAAAATAAATATTGTCTGAATATATCAAAGCATTTTTTAAAATAACTGGCTCATAGGCATGAAGCGTCGTTACATGATAAGACCCCCATGATGAATCTTTCTGCCAGCTCAAACCTTCATTTCCATAATCCTCGTTAGGATCAATCGCCCCCCGTTGTTAATCCAATAGCAGCTATGATTGGCTTAAACGTAGAGCCCGGACACCAGACCTGTCGAAAACGGTTATACATAGGTTTGTTCTCATCTTCATTCAGCGCATTCCACTTTTCACTTGACATGCCCCTAATAAAATCGTTGTTATCATATGAAGGTGTACTGACTAAAGCCAATACTTCTCCCGTATACTGATTGATAGCAACTGAACAGCTCTTATCATCTTTAAATTGTTCATATAATTCTTTTTTGCAAATTCGAATCTATCGTTAGTTTTATATCTTTTCCATTTTCTACAATCGTGCTTACTATGATTTTTTTTTTATTGCCATTTGAATCAACAATAGTAATAGAACACCCATTCTGTCCCTTTAATTCTTTTTCAAATAACCCTTCCATTCCACTTTTTCCAATCACACTGTTCGATGTATATCCCTCCCCTGCGTGTTCTTCTAAATCTTCTGCTGTAACGTTTTGAACATATCCCACTAAATGTGCAGCAGCCTCCCCCAGTGGGTATTCCCTTACAGTGATATCTAAAATTTTCACACCGGAATCTCTAATAATTTCTCCTGTCTGTCTTTCTCTGCCAATGTTTCCTGATCTGGCTCAATCGACATCAGTTTTAATTCATTCACCTTTGGAACTGTTTTTTAATGGTACAAATGAATCATCTTTTACCCATTTTGCTGCTAATTTTTTTTTCTATATCTTCTGTTTTCATTTCCAATAATTCTGCCAACTGGCTGATAGCATCATTCTTATTCTCTAAATTTCCGGGAACTACGCCTATAGAAGAAGCCACTCCCTCGCCTGCAAGCAACTGACCATTTCGGTCTATAATCTGCCCTCTCTTAGCACTTGTTGTAGACACTTTTACTTTATCTGTGGAATCCAGTTCTGGAAATATCAAAGAATCATTCCATATCAGCTTATATTTGCCTTTTTCCAGTATAAATGATGCCTTATTTTCAAAAAGTAACGTTTCCCGCAACAGTATCCATAGATGTTTCATAACAGATCTCTTTTTGTTCTTTATCATAAGATGTGATATGAACTTTCATATTATCTACATCAATTCCCTCATAAATAGCAGAATTACGTTTTACAAAATCTTCCTGACTGATATTCCCAGATATTCCTGCATCAATCATTTCATACATTTGTTCATATTCTCGATTTGAAATATGAGCCATATATGTTTTAAGAACCTTCTCCGGTGCTACATCAGGTACACTTTCATACCATACAAAAAAGGCAACCACAGCTGTAATCAAACATAAATTCACGAGCCATATAATGTATATCCTGCTTTTTTTTTTTTTTTTCGTCATAGCATCCCCTTTTTTTACAGTTGTAAGATTTCAATTCAAAAAATTTTCCCATTGTATTTCAAAAATTTGAATCTATAAATTCTATCAAATTTCCTATGTTAATTATAATAATCATCTGGATCACCATATTTCAAAACTGCATCCTGCAATTCATCATCACTTAACGTTCTCATGATTAACCAGTTTTCTTCATACATATAATGCGGATATCTAAATCTGGTTCTTACAAATGTATTATTCACATATAAAGCGATATGTTCATCATATTGCTCTACTTTTTCATCAAACTTAAAACTATATATCAACCAATTCCATGCGAGAAACAAAACAAGACAAAGAGTACCGGAAACGGTTACTATCGTCATCACCATTTTGACTACACCATGAAAAATCTTTTTAATCCGCCTTCCTAACAGACATGCCACTGTTATCAATGCTACCTGCCAAAACACGCATAACATCAAAGCAATCATAATTGCTCTCTGCGGTATATAACATCTCCCGTCCCCCAGCAGCAATTTCTCAACTAAAAAGAAGATAATTGTAATCATGCCCATCATACCAAGTACAAGTATCAATATATAGTTCCATATTTTTCTCTGTATTTTCATGTGCCTTCCTCCATTCCATTTTAAAATTTGAAATTGATATCATCTCATATCTTACAATTGTAAGATTTAAACGTCAAGTCTTTATTTACTTTTTTCTTAACTAATAAAACAACCGGCACACCCTCCAGGAGTGAAAAAAACAACCTTAGCAAGCACTGCCTGTGTCATGACACAGGCGAAATTCCCCACACTTTCCTATCGTCTGTGTGGTCGAATTTCCATAGGGAAGTATCCCTAACCCTCTCTCGATTTTTCTTCGGTTATTCTTCATTTTACCGTCGAAATGTATTGACCTTTCCTGCCGTTTTTGCTACCATTTGCTATGGGTAATTACACCCAAAATTGAATAAAACACGAAACAGACTGTTGTAAAAATCGAACATTTTACAGCAGTTTTTTTGTACCCAAATTTAGAAAGGACGTGGCACAATGGCAAAACGAAACCGCACTAATCCGGTGCAATTTTATCTCAGTGATAATGAGCAATACATTCTCAATACCAAGTTCAAAGCATCTGGCATGAAAAGCATGTCAGCTTTCTTACGCAAGCTGGTTTTATATGGATATGTGTATGATGTCGATTACAGTTATCTGCGAAATTATAATACAGAGCTTGGACGAATCAGTTCCAGTCTGAACCAGATTGCAAAGCGGGTAAACAGTACCGGAAACATCTATCAGGACGATATGAATGAAGTAAAGGAGTTGATGAATGAAGTATGGCATACACAAAAATCCATGCTATCAAAGCAACCGTTGATAAAGCAATAGATTACATCTGCAATCCCGACAAAACAGATGAGCAAATCTATGTTTCATCTTATGCGTGTTCGCCAGAAACAGCAGCGATTGACTTTAAGTACACCCTTGACCATTGCAGAGAAACAGTCCCAACAAAGCCTATCATCTGATACAGGCTTTTGCTCCGGGAGAAGTCAGTTATGAGGAAGCTCACCGCATTGGAAAAGAACTTGCTGGCAAGGTTTTAGAAGGGAAATATTCGTATGTTCTCACCACACACATTGATAAAGGACATATTCATAATCACATCATATTTTGTGCTGCTGATAACATCGAGCATAACAAATATCACGACTGCAAACAGTCGTATTACCACATCCGGAAACTAAGTGATGAACTATGCAAAGAGCATAACCTTTCCATCATCATTCCGGGTGGTGAACGTGGTAAAAAATACAAAGAATGGCAGTCTGATCAGAATGGCTCTACTTGGAAAACCCAGCTTAGAAGGGACATCAATTTTTTGCATCAAGTCAGCTTCCACATACGAAGATTTTTTACTTTTAATAAGAGCCAAAGGATATGAAATTAAAGGGAATCTTTTGAAGAAAGTGCTGCCAAATACATCTCTTTCCGTCCTCTGGATAAAGAACGTTTTGTCCGTGGCAGTATGAAATCGCTTGGTAAGGAATACACAAAGGAACGTATCCGGGAACGCATCGAAATGAAGCGTGAGCGAAAATCTATTATTCCGAAAAAGACTACTCTGTCCGCAGGCTCATTGACACCTCGGATGAAAAATTCCAAAGCAGTCCCGGACTCCAGCAATGGGCAACTATCGAGAATTTGAAGATTGCTGCACAAAGCTATAATGAAGTTGGTTCTCTCTCCGATCTGAAGCATCAGATTACTGTGAAAACCGAAGCGGGAAAATCTGCCAAACAGAGCGTTGTGAAACTGGAACACCGCATGAAAAACCTTGCGGAAATCATCAAATATGCCGAGCAGTACAAGGACAACCGCTCTTACCATATCGCCTACAAAAAAAAGCCAAGAACCCTATCCTGCTTGGTGTCTGTATCCATGAGAATGATATTAAACCGATCATAAATCAGATATACAAATTAAAAAGATTCCATTTACGGAAAACAAGACGAAATAAAGTCTACAAAACTTATTCGTGAAGCGACTATTACAAAAAATCGAACAAATAATAAAACTTATGTTGAAGGCATGGTAGACATCATTACCTCTTATGACGCTGCTGTTTTGCCATAATTATGGACAAGCCAGATGAACCAATTATTGTTCCGGAGCATCATCTTCCAAAGCAGTATTACCTTCTTTTTAAAAAAAGGTTGAGTTTACTGTAATCATCATCACTATGGCAAAAGCAATGATGATATTTGATGAGGTACATGAAGAAGCTGATAGAAAAATTGCTGAAGCCATTACTGGCTTTTTGTTCAAAACAAATTTTGGACGTTCTTTCCATCACATATTAGAAATGCCATTGTTTGTCAGTTCTGCTGTAACTCCCGCAGTACAGTTTGCTGATATATTTGCTGGTATCGTAAGACATCGTCAAAAGGCGGGCAACTTGCCCGCCTTAAATCTTTTAAATTATGCTTTGATTTTTCCAGAAAATATTTTACTTACTTTGTTTTTCATAAGTATGAATACAATTTTTACTTTTTCCGTATCTGCGAAAACTCTTATAAATAAAAGGCAGTAAGGCTATTGCCATCACTGTATACATTACCATTACAAGCGGAATTTGTCGAAATACACAATTCCCAATCTGATAAATAAGTGGGACTTTTACACTTGCCTGTACATTTGTCAAAATTGTTGGTATCAAATTGAAAAGCGTTGTATACCCAGAAAGTGCCCGTCCTATAAATGGCAATAAGCAATATAAAAAGAACGGAATGCAAACAGCGACACTAATTGTATGCATTTTAGCCGCTAAGCATCTTCTGTTGGCTTTTTCTATTGAAATAATTCTAAGCTCTGCCCGGTTTTTGTTGTTTTTATATTTCCAACCAAATATTCATTCATATATTTGTTCATCATACTTCTCGAAACATTACATTGCCATACCTTTTCTTTCATAGAAGATACTAAATCTTCCGCAGTACCTGCATAAAAAAGTTCTCCATCTTTCATTAACATAATGTTATTCGCAATGTACTCAATATCCGATACAATATGTGTAGACAAGAGCACCAAACGTTCTTCCGACAATTCACTAATTAAATTACGAAAACGTATTCTTTCATTCGGGTCTAATCCAGCGGTAGGTTCGTCCAGGACAAGAATTTGCGGATCGTTTAACATCGCCTGTGCTATTCCTACACGTCTAACCATTCCTCCAGACAAATTCTTCATTTTTTCTTTTTACTGAATTTTTCCATTCCTACTTGATTTAATAATTGTTTCACTGACAGTCGTTCCAACATAACGGTAATGCCATGGTTCATTACTAATTCCTGTTATATCCGTTTTATCTTCCGGGTAACGTTTTACAAACCCATATTTATATGCATTTTCGTCTAACCATTGATATACTTTTTCAGAAGAACATTTGTCGGTGGTAACATCACTTTCAATGACACCTAAATAAACAAAATCGTCTTTCAATTCGTTGAACGATGTTTGCAAAGTCTGTAGACTGTTTAATACAAATGGTGTCATTAACATAAATCATCGGTGCTGCGTCTGCTATTTGTGCCTTGACCCGGTAACATCACTAACACTAAACAAAATCGTTGTTGTGGGGGTGTCAAACAGGGAAATTGCCGCGACGCATACTAAAGCCAAACAAGCGGCAACAACTCCCCATTTAACCCAAATCGGCTTTTTGGTTTTCTTTTTGTAGCTGATAGCCTCATCAACATACTTGGTGTCAAGCCTCGCTCATGGCTTCGAAAACTTCTTTGAGTTCATACGAATACCTCTCTTTCTGCTAAATAGCTTTTTCATTTTCTGACGGATGCGGGTCAGCCGGACGGAGACATTTTTCTCCCGAAAGCCCCACAAACCCGGCGATGTCCCTGCAACTGTCGGAAAACCAATAGCGGCGCATGAAGATAACGCGGTTTTCAACGGTCAGCGTGTCCAGAAAACTTTCAATGATACGGGCTAACTCTTTGGCTTCGATTTCTGCTTCTACTGTATTCGGGGCTGCTATACAGGCTTCAATTTCTTCCAAAGCAATCGTGTAATTGCTGCTCCGTTTGGCTGCTTCCTTTCTGTAATAGATTTTCAGTGAAATGTTCCGGACGATTTTACAGATGTAGGTCAGCAGCGGGTCGGGCTTCACCCGGCGGGATCGCGTTCCATGCGCCTAAGTAAGCGTCATTGACGCATTCCTCCGCGTCCTGCCGGCCGTTCACAATATTGTATGATAATTTGTGGCAGGCTTTACCGTATTTTATATCCAGCTCCCGTATGCCCTGTTCTGAACGTCCAAAAAACATTTCTATGATTTTTTCGTCGTCTATCATCCCGTAGCCTCCTTTCGGGTTTCACCTATGTCCTACGGTTTTCGAGGCAAATACTACATCAAATCTCAAATTTTTTCAAGAAAATTATACCACACTTAATAAAATTGATTGTCTGTTTCTTATTGTTTTCTGCTCCTAACGCTGTGTTGTTCATAGTGAACCTC
>VOFC01003760.1_pt1 | contig 10464 bp, 13 predicted proteins | sample 5384161 | NCBI WGS metagenome assembly VOFC01 (sample SAMN12384722, study PRJNA508395) | human gut metagenome | isolation source: healthy gut B | host: Homo sapiens | reverse complement strand
GCGCGTCGTGCTGGGCGTGGTATTCGGAGTCGCCTTTGTCGTCTGTGCAAAGTACACCCAGTGGTGTGTGTATGCCTATCGAAGCTTTTCCTATGACGGCGAGCGCAAGCTTTCAAGGCAGATCATTGACGGCACGGCGAAGCATATCACACTCCCGGAGGGCGGCGTGGGGCTGGACATCGGCTGCGGCAGCGGCGCGCTTACCATTGCCTGCGCAAAGCGCAATCCGCAGGGAAAATGGTAGGTATCGACCGCTGGGGCAAGGAGTACGCCTCCTTTAGTCTGCCGCTATGCGAAAAAAACGCCTCTGCGGAGGGCGTGAAAAACGTTTCTTTCCAACGTGGGAACGCCGTGAAGCTGGATTTTCCCGACGAGAGCTTCGACGCGGTGATCAGCAACTATGTCTATCACAATATCGCGGGGAAAGACAAGCAGGCACTTCTGCTGGAAACACTGCGGGTTCTGAAAAAGGGCGGAACGTTTGCCATCCACGACCTGATGTCGCCCGGTAGATACGGCCGGTAGAGCCCGTCAACAGCAACCAGCTCGTCATGGGTGCCCTGCTGGACGATCTCGCCGTGATCGACAACAAAAATTTGGTCGGCATGGCGCACAGTTTTCAGCCGGTGAGCAATCATAATGACCGTCTTATCATGGGTCAATTCCGCAACAGCCTCCATCAGCTCTTTTCATTTTCGGGTCAACATTGGCAGTGGCCTCGTCCAGAATGATGATAGGCGCGTCCTTCATGATCGCGCGCGCAATGGAAATTCGCTGACGTTTGCCGCCCGAGAGCGTCGCACCGCCTTCGCCGATGACGGTGTCAAAGCCGTCCGGCAGCGCCATGATAAAGTCGTAGCACCGGGCCTTCTTCGCAGCGGCCTGCACCTCCTCCATGGAGGCATCGGGCTTTCCGAAGCGGATATTGTTGGCGATGGTGTCCGAGAACAGATAGGTCCGCTGAAACACAAAGGAGAAATTTCGGATGAGGCTGTCGTAGCTGTACTCCCGTACATCCCGTCCGCCAAGGCTCACACTGCCGCCCTGCATGTCCCGGAACCGAGCCATGAGATTGCACAGCGTGGTCTTGCCACTACCAGACGGACCGACGATGGCCACGGTCGTTTTCTCCGGGATGGTCAGGGGACACATCGTGCAGGATGGGCTTGCTGTCATAGGAGAAATCCACATGGGACAGGGTATGTCCTCCCGTTCCGGCGACAGCTCCTCCCCATCAATATCCATGGGCTCCACACGCAGAATCGCGTTTGCCTTATCTACGCCGATGTCGATGGAGCGGAACAGAGCTGAAAAAGCTCCCGGCAGAATCCAGCTGCTCAAAGAGGATGAAGGAGCAGATCAGCATCAAAAGGCAGTTTGTCAGCTCCATCGTGCCGCTGAAGTAAAAGCCGATAGCAGCGGTGCAGACGGCAACGCCGGTGAGCTTGTTGACGATGAACTGCGCCAGCATATAAAGAACAGACGGAATTCCATGGCAAAGGAAGCCCTCCGCGCTTCCTCCACCGCGCCGTGTACCTGCGTTGCGGAATCGTGGGTCAGGTCGAAATTCTTGACCTCGGCAATGCCCCGCACATATTCCAGCACCTTGGAGACAAGCCGCTCATCGGCATTGAACTTCCGCTGGGAAAGGGCCTGCTCCGAGCGCTGCATGGCGGCGTTGACGGCGAAGAACAGCAGCAGTCCCGCCAGCGTAATAAGCCCCATGCGCCAGTCAAAGAGGAACATCATCACCGCGATGATGCCGGAGGTCAGAAAGCCGCGGGTCGTGACCATTACGACGCGGGTAGCCACATTCGCCATGTTTTCCATGGTGTTGGTGGTGACGGACGTGACCTCTCCGAGGCTATTGTCATTGAACCAGCCCATAGGCAGGTAGCGCAGGTGCTCGGCAATTTCAATCCGCTTGTTGGCGCAGGCTCGGTAGCCTGCACGGGTCTGGAGCATGGTGGCCTTCATGTTGATGGCAATGATCACAATCAGTGATGCAACGATGATGCCGAGGCTCGTCCATAAAGTTGCCATAGTGACATTCCTCTCCAGCAGCGCCTGAATGACGATGGCAGCGGCAGGAATACGCATGGCGGAGCAGATAGCGCTGATCACGCCCAGCCAGATGGAAGTCATAAACAGCCTGCGGTTGTCCGCCCCACAGAAGGCGAAAAACTTTTTCAATGTCTTGAGCATTATGCAACCTCCCCGTCGTCTTTGACGCTGATGTGAGCCTCCCACATGGTTTGATAAAGGGGGCAGGAAGCAAGCAGCTCCGCCTGTGTGCCGACGGCTTCGATCCTGCCTTGATTGACAACAATGATCTGATCGGCGTCCGGCAATGGTGGACAGCCGGTGGGCAATGACCAGCAGCGTCTTACCCCGTACTAGCTTTCCCAGTGCCGACTGGATGACCGCCTCGCTCTCCGGGTCTGTATAGGAGGTGGCCTCGTCCAGAATGACGATGGGCGCGTCCTTCAGCATGGCACGGGCAATGGCGATGCGCTGCCGCTCACCGCCGGATAGGTGTCCGCCGGATGTGCCGCAGACCGTCTGATAGCCGTTTTCCAGCCCCATGATAAATTCGTGGCAGCCGCATTTTTTCGCGGCATCGATGACTTCCTCATCGGCTGCGCCCTTTTTGCCCGTGCGGATATTGTCCATGACAGAAAGGTCAAAGAGGTAGTTGTCCTGCGACACATAGGCGATGTGCTTCGTGCACTCCGCCAGCGGCAGCGTGCGAATGTCCACGCCGCCCAGGTCGATTTCTCCGTCCTTCACATCCCACAGGGAGGCGATGAGCCGGGCGATGGTGGATTTTCCACTGCCGGAAGGCCCGACAATGCGTTGACCGTCCCCGGGGCAATGTGCAGATCGATTCCGTGCAGTACCTCCTTTGTCGTGATAGGCAAAGCGGACATCTTTCAGCTCGACGGCGTTATCCGCAGGCAGCTTTTCCGCGCTTCGCGGACGCTGCATATCCTCACCGGACAGCACCTCCGCCACCTCACCCACGATGGTCTTGACCTGCGCGATGTCATCAGTGTAGGAGAAGGCGGTGATCAGCGGCTGCATGACGCCGAAGGACAGAACGATGACCGCCAGAAACGTTTCCGCCGACAGTGTGCCGTGCATATAGAGAAGGCAGCCCACCGGCAAGATGCCGAGAAGCGTCGAAGGGAGTATCGCCATTCCGGCCACCTGTCCGAACAAACTCCCGCGCATCCAGTCGATGAAGCAGTCCGCGCCCTCTTTTGCGGCGGAGACGAACTTTGCATAGCTGGTCCTGGACTGACCAAAGGCCTTGATGACCTCAATGCCGCTGATGTATTCCACAGCCGTGTCGTTCAGCGTCTTTGTCGCGGTGACCGTGCGCTGAAACTTCTCGTGATAGCCGCTGAACATGGACATAAAGCAGAGAATGCCCAGCGGAACGACGATCAGCATGGAAAGGCCCATGCGCCAGTCCTCAAGGAACAGCAGCACCAGTACCGCCAGCGCACCGACGATGTTGGTGGTCATCTCCGGCAGAAGGTGGGCAAGGGTGGTTTCAATGGAATCCACCCGCTCGACGATAATGTTTTTATAGGAGCCGGAGGAACGATCCAGCACCGTACCAAGGGGCAGCGTCGCTAGCTTATCCAGCAGCCGTATGCGGGTATTGGCCAACACATGGAACGTCGCATGGTGGGAAAGAGAGGTAGAAACGCTGTGCAGCGTATAACGCAGCACCCAACAGCCCGCCATCCATGCGCAGAGCGTCAGGCAGCGGGGAAGCTCCGCCGTGCCGTCTACCAGTGAGGTGATGAGCCGGATGATGATGAAATACGGAACAAGCGAGCAGGCAACGCCCAGCAGCGCCGTAAGGACGCTCAAAGCGTACTCGCCGTACCGCCCGTTTGCCAGCTCTGCCAGCCACGAGGCGGCAGAGCATTTTTGCTTTGATGTTCTGATTCATGGGTAATTCCTCCGGCAGATCAGGCAGCCAGGTGCTTTTTCACGATGCCGCTTGCCGATCATTGCGCCGATAAAGGCCGCCACGATCACGCCTGCCGCCAGTGCCACAGACACCCAGGACTGCAAAAGCTCAGACGCGGCAAGGATGGTGTCCTGGCGACCATCGGTGACCATCTGATCTGCCATGGCTTTCGCAGCAATTGCATAGGGAATGATGGTGCTGCCGAATGCAGCCAGCACCTGATTGATGACATAACTGACGGTCAGAGCCTTCGCGTTGCCGTAGCCCATCTTCCGCAGCAGCAGCTCGGCAATGGCGCCGGAGAGAATAAAGAGGATGATGTACGGCAGGTATCCGCCCATAATGGCACGGACGATACTGTAAATGAGGATCGCACCGGGCTTTTTCACCTTCGTGCCGATGATGAAGTAGACGATGCCCTCCAGCAGGGCGAAAAACACCGGCATCAGAATGATGGTAATGGGCGTTGCGTACAGGACGGAGCTGGCGAAGAAAATGACCACATTGATCAGAGCCAGCAGGACAACGGTGATGATGTCCTTGATTTTCAGCTTGTTGGCGGTTACAGTACTCATGGTTAAAGACTCCTTTTTGAATGGAATATGGTTGAACGTCGCAAAGACGACGATCACAGAATAAGACCGGCGGAGACCCATGCCGCCAGCAGGATACAGAACACAGCATCCCACGCAGAAACCGAAGCGACAGATAGTTGCTCTTGCGGCGTTTTAAGTCGATGCCCCGTGTTTCGGCGGAGGCGGACAGCGTCTCGGCGATACGGATAACGCGCAGCGCCATCGGCACCGGTCAGAATTTCGAAATACGGACGGCAGCGCACGCAGCTTCTGAAGTGGTGTCGCAACACGCGCCCGGGTGCGGATGGACTGCCGCAGCAACTTCATGTCTCCCGGACAGAACCGGGGAAGAAGCGGAAAATCACCGCCACGATCATGATCAGCCGCTCCGGTAGGCGCAGATTACGCAGTGCTGCCAGGGTACGGCTGGCTTCATTCCGCCCAATCAGCGTCCGCATGGAAATGCCGATGGCAATGATCCGCGGGAACAGCACCAGCATAAAGGAAAACACCGTGCCTGGCAGCAGAGCGTTTGCCGCCCACAGTACTCCAAAGCTCATCCCGCCTGCCAGCGCCGTTCCCAGCCAGCCGTCCGCTGCGGTCAGCAGAATCAGTGCCGTATATACGGCATAAACTAAGTGGTTGTTGGATGTGGAGATCACGACCAGCAGGGCCAGCCAGTAAAAAGCAACTTCGTCCCTGGGTGGAATCGTTCTTTTATGCTGTTTTTTTCGCCAGAATATTGGAAGGATGGAAGTGCTCCATATATTGCCGTACCACTTGCAAATCTCGTTCCGAATGAACGGGTAATTCTATTTCTGCATGCCCATCCGACAGCCCATGCAGCGGTCACACGCACCTGCAATTAGCTCAGGGTCGTGGGTGATGATGAGAACAGTCTTTTCCTTCCGCATCTCTCGAATCAGTGCCGCGCACCGCTCCAGACTTTCCGCATCCTGTCCTGCTGTCGGCTCGTCCAGTATGACGAGCGGCTTGTCGGACAGATACGCCATCATCAGTGCCAGACGCTGCATCTGCCCGCCGGAGAGGGGAGAAGGGATGCCGGTTGCGGCAGTCCCACATATCCATACTTTTCAGCAGCGCTTCCGTTTTTGCTTCAAACTCCGGTGTCACCGCATGGCCGTATTGCAGTTCGTGCAGGACGGAGCCTGTGAAGAACTGGAACTCCGCCTCCTGTAGGATGAACAGCACTTGCTTTTGCAGCTGCTTTGGATTTTGCGACTTTCCGAAAAGCATTATCCTGCCGCCGGAGGGGCGGTAAAGCCCTGCAATCAGCTTGCCGATGGTCGTTTTGCCGCAGCCGTTTGCGCCCACAAGGCCGACGATCTCATGCTCACGGACGGAAAAAGCTGACACCAGAGAGGGTATCTCCGGCCTTCCTGCCGTATGTATAGCAGACATCTGAGACGGCAAGCGCCGTCGGCGCGGTTTTCGGCAGCGGCTCTTTCTCCGGCACGGTGATCTCCGCAAGGTCGAGCGTGCGCAGAGAAAGTGTTTGTCTCTGCTCCGCTGAGAACGCCTTTGCCTCTGTGGCAGTATATTTTCCTTTGATCTCGCCGTCTGCCATGACCCAAAATTCGTCGGCAATGTCGGCAAGATAGTAAAGCCGGTGCTCGCTGAGCAACAGCGTTTTTGCCCTGCTTTTTCAGGGCAAGCAGAATCTCTTTTAACTGCTGCGTGGCTGCAAAGTCGAGATTGGCCGTGGGCTCATCAAGGAGAAAAATATCTGTGTCCATTGCCCACGCGGACAAGATGGAGATGAGCTGTCGTTCGCCGCTGGACAACTCGTAGACATTGCGATCCTTCAGGCGCTCCAGATGAAAGATCCGGAAGGCCTCATCCACCCGCCGTCGGATTTTATCTTGCGGCAGACCGTGATTTTCAAGACCGAAGGCCACTTCATTGGAGCTGTTCACGGTGAAAAACTGGCTCCGTGGATCCTGAAATACCGATGCTGCCAGCTCGCCGATCTCGCCGATACGCAGCCCGGCGGTGTCCTGCCCATTCAGGCGGCAGAAGCCCTTCAGCTCTCCCTCGTAAAACTGGGGATCAATCCGTTGATGCACCGTAGCAGTGTGGACTTTCCGTAGCCGCTGCCACCGCAGAGCACCACACAGCGTCCCGACTGGGATGCTTCCGCCGACCTGTCGGAGGATGGGCAACTTTGCCTTCCGCATATTGGAATTCAAATTCAAAATCTATCATCGCAAACTCTTTTCTCACTGGTTAGCCGTCTCTAACTGGCGGCCGTAAGAAACGGACGGATGATCCGCCCGAATAAACTTTTCGGATTTATTGCAAGGTATCGCATAGCTGCCGCCAGCCAGCGTTGGTAAAATCAAGAACTGCCTGTAAGCAGGTAAGCATTCTGCCTTCCTCCATGTGCTGATCCAATAGCTGGCGAAAGTACCAGAACTGTGACCCCATCAAAAGGCGGATCGCATCGGCATTTGGCGCTTTTCCATAGATATGTGAAAAGAATTCCACCGTTTGTTCCGCTTTTTGATCCATTAGTTTATGCAGCACGGTTTCCGTGGAGCTGCCATCGCTGCGGCAGAAAAATAAAGTGCAGTCATTATGGTGATCGGTCAGCAGTTGAAAATATACCTGTTCCTCAGCGTTTATGGCGCGGAGGATATCTTCCGGCTGTCCGCTGTGCTTTGCTTTTTCGTATTCTTCCGCGATGGGAGCAAAGAGAACCTGCATCGTCTCAAAAAAATCCTGAAGCAGACTGGCAAACAACGCGTCTTTATTTTGTACCTTGTGTAGATTGCTCCTGTAGTAACACCGGCTTTTTCGGCGATCTTGTGCAGAGAGGCTTTCTGAAAGCCGTAGGATTATCCAAAGCCATGCCGGAGAACCTATATCGTTGGAATACCAAATCAACGTGCTTTTTGCGGTGTTCAAATTTTGGAGCGGCGGGAGTACACGGCTGTACCGTGAACTTCAAGACCTATACCAAGTCCCTGAAATTCAAAAAGCGGATGGAAAACCCGGTTGAGAACCAGCGGGTTTTTGAGGACACCCAGCCCGCCATCATTGAGAAGGACAGTGGGGAACGGGTGCAGGAACTGCGGAAGAACAAACGCAGGCCGACAAAAACAGGAAGAACCAGCATGTTCTCCGGCCTGCTCTACTGCGCCGACTGCGGGGGGCCAAGCTGTATTTCTGCACCTGCAATACCTACAAAGACGACAGCCAGAATCATTTTGTCTGCTCCAATTACAAGAGCAACACCGGCTCCTGCAAAATCCACTATATCCGGGAACAGGTGCTTTACCGGATCGTACTGGAGACTATCCAGCGGACATTGACTTACGTCCGTATGTTCCGGAAGGATTTCAAGTTGGAAATGCTGGCGCAGGACGAGGAAAGCCGTAAGGCGGAACTGGCGGAAAAAGCAGAAAAGCCCTCTCCGGGGCGAAAAAAGCGGATGGAGGATTTGGACCGGATTATCCAGCACATCTATGAGGACAATGTGCTGGGCAAGCTGTCTGACAGCCGGTACCTAAAATTATCCCGCCAATATGAGAAGGAGCAGGCAGAGATTGAGCAGCTTGCCGCCGTACTGGAACGGGAAATTGAAACACAGGCCGGGCAGGTTTCCGATGTGAACGAGTTTCTGAAGCTGGTAGACAAGTACCTGGATATTCCGGAACTTGACGCCGCCATTCTCAATGAGCTTGTGAGCAAGGATTGTGGTACACAGTCCGGTAAGGGAGAATGGAAGAAAGCAGGTGCGAATCGATCTGTATTTCACCTATGTGGGACAAATCTGTATCCCTTTGAAGATTGGAAGAGAAAGTCCCTAAACAAATCGGAACCGGCGTGACCTGACACGCCGGTTCCTCATATTTGTAGTGATAAAGCTGTTTGACCGTCCAGTTCTTATCCTGCTGTCCCTGGGTAACGATAAAGGTTTCGGATCAGCTGCTTGTCCGTATAGATCCCGATCCCTATGTCGTTTACCAGATTGGATGCTTTTTCCGATGTTCCGGTTGCTACCGTGCTTTCATTTTGAGGCTCCTGTTTTGGCTTTTTCGTCTCCGCTATAGCCAGCTCCTTTTTCGGCGCTTTCTTTTCTCCATGTTCTGCGTCCTGATAGGAGAATTCGCTGGTGCTGTAGATTTTCCCGTATACGCCCTGCAATGCCGAGCACGGCCCGGTCGTATGCACGGTTATCCGCCGTTTCGGCTGGATACTGTTCCAGATATTCGCTCACAAATTTTTGTATTCGCTTCCCCAATGGCGCTATACCGGACACCGTTTTGCTTTACCGCCTCCCGGGCAATCACAAAACTATCTGCTGTCATGGCTGGAGAGCAGAACGGGCATACCGACGGCGATCCCTGCTCCCTGCGCCAACACGGTAATGGCGTGGTGCTTCAGCAAGATTTTCCCTTTGTCGCTATAGATAAAACCGATTTCTCCAGAAACTCAAACTCCAACTCGTCTACAAAGATGGTCAGTTTCCCGTCTTCCACTTTATAATTTTCCGGCATCTGCATGTTCAATTCCTCCCTTACTTTTTAAATGTGCCTGCAGTTTCCAAAGCTCTTACATTCTTTTCAGGAAAAAGGAAGAGAATGAACCTTCCTCTCTCTTCACTCTTCTTATAGCCTGCAATTTTCGGCAACCTGCTTTTCATCCTCAGGGCTTCCTCCGATTCCGGGCTCTTCTTTAAAGTGGCTCTGCTTCAAAGCGGCAGTTCTTCTGTAGGCGGTTCCTCTTCCACATCAGCCGTTGGAACAGATTTCGCCTGTTCCTCTTTATTCGCCTGTCCTTCTGCCTTCCAGGCCGCTTGCGTCGTTTCCTGCTCCAGGCTCCGTTTGGGCGGAAGACAGTTTGCTTCCTCGACCAGTGCGCTTGATCTTTTTAAAAATCAAAGCCCTTTTTGCATAACACAATGAGCACGACAACCAGCAAGATACAGATCAATAAATTCTTCAGGTTGCTGAAAAACAGCCGTGACTCCGCTTGCCGCTGCAGGACGCTCGCACCTTCGCCACTGTAGAGACTGTAGATTTCTTTTCCGATCATCGCTTCATCCACACGCTCCCTTGACAGAATCAAAGTCTGTGCCCGCCGACTGCTGGGAAGATGCCGTCTGTTGTGGTTCATCATAGGAAGTTGTCTTACGGGATCCGGCGCAAACAATAATTGCTGTAAGCGCTAGGATGAAACACCACAATGACAGCCGTCATCAGCAGGATGAATTTTTGAGTGCCTTTTGAAATCTCTTTTTCATGATCAACTGCTCCCTTTGTAAATATAATTTAGGTGCAGGTAATCTATACAGAGACACCCCAAATTTCAAGAAAAAAAACTGTATTTAAAGAATGGAACTGAAAAGCCGCCACAGCTTTAAAGACTGTAGCGGCTTTTTCTTACAGTTTATGTTCCTTTTTCGTATATATTGATATTTAAAATTTTATGTAACTCCCCGATTCTCAAAACCATTGGTTTTGCAAGATTCTATATTATGCGAATTTTATTACCGCTGATGGGGCAAATACTCAACTTCTAAAAGCCAATATGTCCACCCATTATAAATCCAAGACGCCACTATAACAGTTCTAAAACAGCTTGACAAGCATTCCAATGAAAATAACACCGCCGACCCCGCTGATAATTCCGTAAATTTTCACGGATTCTTTATCCTGCTTTTTCTTTAATGAGATAGTAAACACCAACACCAGCAACCAAAGCGCCGATTAACATACCAATAATTGAAATGATCATTTTCTTTTCCTCCATTTTAATAGCAATGCTGAAATGATCATTTTCTTTTTCCTCCATAATTGCAAAGCACAGAGCCTGCATTGTGGGACAAGCGCACCCACAACGGATTCAAAATACCTGTTATAGCAAGCGCGATGG
>VOFC01002879.1_pt1 | contig 10470 bp, 17 predicted proteins | sample 5384161 | NCBI WGS metagenome assembly VOFC01 (sample SAMN12384722, study PRJNA508395) | human gut metagenome | isolation source: healthy gut B | host: Homo sapiens | reverse complement strand
TGAAAATTGGCTGTTTTGTTCATAGATAACATCCTCCTGTCACACGGATGTAACTTTTGGGGCGCCGCCGTGTGCCCACTCTGTATGAGGGGCGTTTGCTGCACGGTTTCGTGCAACGGAAGTGAAAAACCGCCGCACCGTTCACAAATGGTTTACAAGTTTTTCATCTTCCCTTCAGATTTGGGGTGTATACTGCGTACATCAACAGGTGAGAGAGCCGTTTCCCGGCCCCGCCGCTGATCCGAGAGAAAAGCCATTCTTTCAAATACACCCCTACGGCCCACTGCCCGCCCGGGAGGAGTCCCAAACCGGCAGACCAACGATCCCGCCGCAGGCAAGCGGCGTGTTGATAGATCTTTTCATACATGACCTCTCCAGTAAGGCGGGGCGCCGGTTTTCCAAAACCGACGCCCCGTTTTGCCGCGTTTTGCCCGCGAGACCTGTTGAAAAATGTCAAAACAGCCAAAAAGAAACGATGGCGGCCAGCAGCGCGGACAGCAGGCCGTGGGTCAACTTGCCCAGCAGACAGGGGGCGAGGGGGAGGTCCGTGCCGTCCAGAAGGGCGGCGGTCTGACAGAGAACGGACAGCCCGCCCCATCCGGCGCACCCGGCGGCCAGCAGGAAACCGGAGCGGTCACAGGGCAGGAGGGGCGTCAGGGAGAACAGCTCCCCGCAGCCAACGGCCAGGGCCGCCCATGGGCCGGGGAGGGCCGTCAGGGGCGAGATCAGCACATAGAAGAACGTGACGAAGGCGCAGACGGCGAGCATGGTCCCGGCGCTGTCCCGGACGGATGACACAAAGGCCGCTGGCAGAGAGGGGGCCTGAAAGGAAATGGCGGGGGGAACGGTTTTTCGCCCCCGGCCCAGTCCCCGGAACAGCAGCCCGGTGAGGAGGGCGGCGCAGACGTGGATCAGCCAGAGCCACAGGCCCGCCCGGACGCTGCCGAATACCCCCGCACCCCAGCACGCTGATGAGGAACACGGGGTTGGAGTTGTTGCAGAAGGTCAGGAGCCGCTCCGCCTCCTGCCGGGTCAGGTCCCCGGAGGCGTACAGCTCCGCCGCTGTGCGGGCGCCGATGGGATAGCCTCCCACCAGCCCCAGCAGCAGCGCGGACCCGGCGCAGCCGGGCAAGCGGAACAGGGACGCCATCAGGCCAGCCATATCGGGCGCCAGCCATTGTCCGAAGCCCAGCCGCACCAGCAGCCCGGTGACGACCATGAAGGGGAACAGGGCGGGGATTACCGTCCCGGCGCAGAGGGTCAGGGCCTTGGCTGCCTCGAGCCGCAGCTGTCTGGCGTCCGCCAGAAACCAGACCAAGATCCCGCACAGGATCAGGCACACATCCGTCCGTATCCGCCGTTTCATACGCATCACCCGCTATACCCTATGCGGGGCGGGGGCGGTTCATACGGCGGGACAGGCAAGCCAGGGGGAATTTCCGCATAGAGTTCGGTGAGGTGAGAGCATGGAGAAAAAACGGGACCGGGAGCAGGGCGGTATTCTGGGCGGCGTGGCGGAGCTGTTTGATCTGCCGGTGGATGTGGTGGCGGGCCTGCCCCGATTGGAGCTGATCGGGAACCGGCAGCTATATCTGGAACGCCACACGGGCCTGCTGGCTTACAGCGATACGCAAATCGATGCCAACACAGGCTTCGGCGTTCTGCGAATTCGCGGAGAACGGCTGACGCTGGTGGCCATGACGGGAGAAGAACTGCGGATCGGCGGGAAGATCGACGGCGTGGAGTGGGTGTCATGCTGAAGGAACTTATCAACAGGGTCCGGGGACAGGTGTGGCTCCGGGTGACGTGTCCCTACCCGGAGCGGGTGCTGAATCTGTGCTCCGCCCGGAAGCTGGCCTTCTGGGATCTGGAATGGGAAGGGGCGGAGACGTTTACCTGCCGCATGAGCCGGGGGGATCACCGCGTCCTCAGCCGCGCGGCGGAAAAGCTGGATTGCCGTGATCGAAATCGTGCGGCGGGGAGGGCGCGCCCTACACGCTGGCAAAGCTGCGGCATCGTCAGGCCTTGGCGGTAGGCATCGCGGCGTGTGGAGCGGCGGTGCTGATCGGGTCCTTCTTTGTGTGGGATATTCAGATCGCTGGGAACGAGACGGTACCGCGGGAGGTGATCCTGCGATCCCTGGAGAAAAACGGCGTTCATCGGGGGTGCTTCGGCTTCGCCCTGAATGGGGAGGACATCCGCAACCATGTGCTGCTGGAGATCCCGGAGCTGAGCTGGGTGGCGGTGAACGTATCCGGCTGCCGGGCCAATGTGGAAGTCCGGGAACGGCGGACGGCCCCGAAGCCGCTGGACCGGAAAACTACCGTGCAATTTAGTGGCCCGGCGGGACGGACTGGTGCTGCGGGTGCAGGCACTGGGGGCGTCCCCAGGTGCTGAAGGGAATGTCGGTGACGGAGGGGCAGCTTTTGATCTCCGGCGTGGAGGACACAGGGACCTTCGGTACCCGGTTCACAGCGGGACTTGGGTCCGTGGAGGGTCGGACGTGGTACACCCTGACGGCCAACGTGCCCCTCACCGGGGCAGAAAAACGGTATACCGGACGGGAAAAGCGGCTCCATTCCGTGATTTTCGGCAGCCGCAGGATAAAATTCTTTGCAAACAGTAGCATTGACAGCGGCCAGTGTGATAAAATAACCGAGAGAACGCCGGTTCGGGTGTGCGGTCTCCCGCTGCCGGTCATATGGGGAGACGGAGACTCTCCGGTTTTTCCACGAAACGGAGCCGCGTGACGGTCACGCAGGCCCGGCGGCAGAAGGAGACGGGGCGGCGCTGGAAGCGTATCTCCACAGCCTTGTAGACCCCTACGGCGAGGTAACGGCCAGTCAGGTGACCTCCCCGGCTCCGGGGGATGTCCTGACGGTGACACTGACGGCGGAGTGCCGGGAGGAACTCAGGACGCAGGCCCCGATTTATACAGCAAATGAACCGGACGGAACGTCCGGATAGCTTTAGGAGTGATCTCATGGAACAGAGAATCAGTATCGAACGGATGGAGCAGGCAGTCAATATTTTCGGCTCCTTTGACGAGAACATCCGCCTGCTGGAAAAGGAATTTAATGTGACGGTGACCAATCGGGACGGCGAGCTGCGGATCAGCGGCGAGGCGGAGGACGTCATGCACGCCGCCAAGGCGGTGCAGGCCATGCTGACCCTGTCCTCCCGGGGGGAGGCGCTGGGAGAGCAGAACGTCCGCTATATCATTGACATGGTCCGCACCGGAAAAGAGGAGCAGATCAGCGAGTTGGCGGGGGATGTGCTGTGCATCTCCGCCAAGGGCCGCCCGGTGAAGCCGAAAACGCTGGGCCAGAAGGAATATATCGCATCGGTGCTGAAAAATACCGTTACCATCGGCGTCGGCCCCGCCGGTACCGGCAAAACGTATCTGGCGGTGGCGGCGGCAGTGCAGGCCTTCCGGGAAAAGCAGGTGAACCGCATCATCCTCACCCGCCCTGCTGTGGAGGCCGGGGAGCGGCTGGGCTTTTTGCCCGGGGACCTGCAGAGCAAGGTGGACCCGTACCTCCGGCCGCTGTACGATGCCCTGTTCGATATGCTGGGGGCAGAGACCTACCAGAAGTATCTGGAGCGGGGCAACATCGAGGTGGCCCCCCTGGCCTATATGCGGGGCCGGACTCTGGACGACAGCTTCATCATCCTGGACGAGGCTCAGAACACCAGCCGGGAGCAGATGAAAATGTTCCTGACCCGTCTGGGCTTTGGCTCCAAGATCGTCATTACCGGCGATGTCACCCAGATCGACCTGCCGGACGGCAAGCCCTCCGGCCTGCGGGAGGCCATGCGGGTACTGAAAAATGTGGAGGGCATCGGTATCTGCGAGCTGACCAACGCCGACGTGGTGCGTCATGTGATGGTCCAGCGGATCGTGAAGGCCTATGAAGAATACGAAACTGCCAAAAACGGCGGAAAGGGGAAGAAATAATGGCAAAACGGCACTATATTCCCGTCACTGCCGATGTGCCGGGGGTGAATGACAGCCAGCGGGCCTTCATCCGCAAGGTCATCCGCACCGCTCTGGTGGCAGAGGGGGTGGATTTTCCCTGTGAGGTGGACGTGCTGCTGACCAATGACGAGGCCATCCATCAGATCAATCTGGATATGCGGGAGGTAGACCGGGCCACGGATGTGCTCAGTTTCCCGGAGTTTGACCTGCAGCCCGGCGAGCTGCCCGGACGGGGAGGACGCCGACCCCGGCACCGGGGGGACTGGTGCCCTTGGAGCACGGGGGGATATGGTGATCTCCATGGATCTGCACGTGGCGGCTGGGCAGGCGAAGGCCCGCAAAAAATTGGATGCGGGCAAGAGAGGAAGCCATTTTGGCGGACTGGGGATCCATTCGCAACCGCCGGGAAGCTGGCGTATCTTTGGTGGTTTATCCTGCAGTATGCTGATGGGTGACCGTGCTGCACCTTTGTCACTGGAAAGAAAGCATCCCCTCATATTCTGGACTGAGGTGATGGGATGAACGTATTTCGGGACGGCGTGATCGCCTTTTTCTCCGCCGTGGGGATGACCACGGTGGTAGGCTGCTGGCGGAGCGATGCTCCACGCGGGGCGGCCCACGATCCCGGGGCTTTTGCTGGTACTGCCTGTGAGGGGTCGAGGCGTTAGCCTTGGAGCACGATGTCCGGGAGCTGCGCCGGGTGCGGAGCAGTCTGCCGGGTGGCGCGGATCGTCATTGCCGACTGCGGCCTGACGGCGGAGGCCAGGGGCCTTGCCGACTATCTGGCGGAGCGGGAGGACAACGCCGCTGTGGTGGACGGGGCGGACTTCCGGCTGGATGCCGGGAACGAGAGATAAAAATGCCAGTCAAGGGCCGTGCGTAAGAAGGGCCGCATCGGTACGTTAAAGAGAGGAAGTCATGGAAGAACTGATCTGCCGGGAGGGCACGGTACATAGCGTCATTTTTCAGAACGCGGAAAATGGATATACGGTCCTCCGCCTCCTCACCGAGGAGGGGGAGGTCGTTACTGTTGTGGGGTGCATCCCCTGTGTGGCGCCGGGAGAGCATCTGACCGTTACCGGTACCTGGGAGGTCCATCCACAGCACGGCGAGCAGCTAAAGGCGCAGGAATTGGAGCGGACGCTGCCGGAGGAGGAAGAGGAGATCTTCGCCTACCTGTCCTCCGGCATCTGCAAGGGCCGGGTGGGAGCCCACCACTGCCCGACGGATCGTGGATCGGTTCGGCCTGGAGACTCTGGATATTTTAGAGGCGGAGCCGGAACGGCTTCAAACGATCAAGGGCATTACCACGAAAAAGGCTATGGAGATCGGAGAGCTGTTCCGTCAGCACATGGGCTTGCGGCGGCTGATGGAATTCCTCTCCCGGTATCAGCTGCCGCCGGTGCTGGCCATCCGGCTGCGGCAGCAGTATGGGGACGGGGCCATCCGGGTGGTGGAGAAAAATCCCTATCTGCTGTCAGACGATGTATGCGGCGTGGATTTTTCCATAACGGACACCATGGCGCTGTCCATGGGATTTGCAGAGGACTGCACGGAGCGCCTTGAGGCGGCCCTCACTTTTGAGTTGACCTATAACGAGAATAACGGCCATGTGTTTTTGCCGAAGGATAAGCTGCTTTGCCGCCACCTGCCAGCTGTTGGGCTGCGGGGTCGAGCAGGTGGAAGCGGCCCTGGACGCCTGGCGGAGCATCACGCCGTGGTGATCCAGCGGATCGCCAATGTGGAGGCGGTGTACCTGCGGCGGCTGTGGGAGGCAGAGACCTCCGCCTGCGCCCGCCTGCTGGCATTGCTGGAAATGGACGCCGATGAGAGCCGGTTTGCAGACCGGACCGTGGCGGAAATCGAGAAGGAACAGGGGATTACCTACGCCCCCTTGCAGCGGCAGGCGGTGGAGCTGGCGGCGAGGTGGCGGCGAAGCACCAGACACATTGGTCCAAATCTAAGGTAATAGTTGGTACAAAAGTGGCCCAGAGCCCACCTGCTATGTCATCCTGCTGACCGGCGGTCCCGGCAGAAACTCGCGGAAGTCGGCAAGTGACCTATCATGAATGTATAGAATACAATTGGTACAAAGTGGTTTAGAACCCCGCCTGTTGGAAATGTGCAGGAATAGATATGGTTGGTGATATGCCAGGGAGTCCAAAAATACCTATGGTGAGAATGTCGAGAGACTGACGAAACTGCGAATGTACGGGCCTAAACAGTGCCAGCGTGGAAACACGTTGCCCACAGAGTAAGTGGGGCAAGTGAGGTTGAGTAAGAATTCTTACTATGAAAGACCTTATACCGTTACAGGCGGTATCCAGCTTAGGACCAGAGCAGGAGCCTAAGGGTATATATGTAAGGATAGGTTATCGGAACGTGGAAAGCCACTCCACATTTTCTTGTTGAAATGGTGGCGACAGAAGCAAATAAGCGCCTTTAGGAGGGTGATAGTGATGCCATGGTACCTGTGAAGCGGTGATAATAAGCCGTGGAGGGAAGGGCATTAGTCGTTAAGATACAAACTTCAAATGATGATTTGCAATGGATTCGAGTAAGACCAAAAGTCGCTCGCCGAAAGGAGAGTGATGTCCAGTGGCTATGAAACCAAAGCAAAAGAGCAAGAAAGGCGACCTGAGACACGCTGAATATTACGATATGACAGGGACCTTCGATGACTTATACGCAAGAAGTAAGGCTGGAGAAATCCTTTGGGAACCTTATGAAAGTGATTGAGTCAGAGGAGAATATGCTCCTTGGCTACCGTAACTTTAAGCGAAACAATGGAAGCTATACAGCAGGCGCGGATGGATTGACAATTAAGGATATTGAAAAATGTTCAAGAGAGAAATCATCCGCCGAGTCCGAAATAAGTTAAAATGCTACCATCCAAAGCCGGTAAGGCGGGTGGAGATACCGAAGGCCAACGGAAAGATGCGTCCGCTTGGGATTCCAACAATTTGGGACAGGCTGGTACAGCAATGCATCTTGCAGGTGCTGGACCCAAATCTGTGAAGCTAAGTTTTTCGAACGAAGCAACGGATTTCGCCCCAATAGGTCGGCAGAACAGGCCATTGCACAGTGCATGAAGCTGATACAAAGCAGCATATGTACTTTGTAGTGGATGTTGATATCAAAGGGATTCTTTGATAATGTCGACCACCCGAAGTTAATGCGCCAGATGTGGGCGTTAGGTATCAGAGATAAACGGTTATTGTGCATTATCAAGGCGATGCTGAAAGCGCCAATTCAAATGCCTAATGGGTCAATCGTAATGCCGGAAAGGGCACGCCTCAAGGTGGAATACTGTCACCGCTGTTAGCCAATATTGTGCTCAATGAGCTCGATTGGTGGGTCTACAGTCAGTGGGAAGGATTCCAACGAAAGCATTATTACCCCGGATATCAGCATGAGAATGGGTCGGAAAGCAGAGGCCATACATACAGAGCCTTGCGTAACACGAACTTAAAAGAAATGTATATCGTTCGCTATGCAGATGACTTCAAAATCTTCTGTCGAAAGCGAAGTGATGCAAACAAAGTATTTAGGGCAGTGGAACAATGGCTCAATGAGAGGCTGAAGCTGGAAATATCGCCAGAAAAGTCGAAAATCGTAAATCTCAAGAAAAACTATTCGGAATATCTCGGTTTCAAACTGAAAGCGGTTAAGCGAGGAAAGAAGTATATCGTCCGTTCCCATATGGGTGATAAGGCTATCAAAAGGGCAACTGAAACGCTGAAAACTCAAATCAAGGAAATTGAATTTCCGAGAAATGAGAAAAGATGAAATGAAAGCGGTTATGCTCTACAATGTGATGGTCATGGGAATTCATCAATACTACGGGATTGCAACTGAAATATCGGACGATTGCGACAGAATTGGTTGGGCTGTAAATATCACGCTTAAAAACAGACTCAAATGGAGACTGAAACGGAAGCCAAAAGGAAGTCCGCTGCTGCTCTACGGCGAGAATGCTGGAAGATACGCAAAAACAGACAAATTCGGTATATCCGTGATATGGCTGTTTACCCTATTGGATTACCGCCACATTACTGTGCGCAGCATCTCAAGAAGGGAATTAACAACTATACAGTTGAAGGCAGGGCTGCCATCCATAAGAGTTTAAAGTGTGAACACGGAAATCCTGCACAAGCTGATGCGTAATCCAGTGATGAATCGTAGTGTTGAGTATGCGGACAACCGGATATCTCGATATACGGCGCAAAATGGGAAATGCGCAGTAACAGGCAGAATCTTGGAATATGAGGAAATACATTGCCACCATGTTATACCTCGAGGAATGGGTGGTACGGATGAATACAATAATCTTGTTATCGTCCACAAGGATGTTCTAAAGCTGATTCATTCAACGAATGAAGTCCTCATTAACGAGTTGAAATCAAGTTAAAGCTGAATGCAGAGATGTTACGAAAGCTCAACAGATACCGCAAGAAAGTTGGAAATGCTGAAATCTAAAACATTGGTGCCAAAGAGATAAAAAATGAGCACTCCCCTCATAGCAATGAGGAAAGAGTGCCCGAAAATAAAGTGGACAAAGTTGGATGTGGCCCAAGTATAATACATCCAGCGACAGTGTGCAAGTAGAATATGCGGCAACAATGAGAAAAAAAACTAATGGTTGAAATAGTAATCATCAAATTTTTGAAGAAATTGTATCAAGACGATGGAGCGCCGGATGAGGTGAAAGTCTCATGTCCGGTGCGAAGCGGGGGAAAAAGCCGGAGGAATTATGTTTGGCCTATCGGCCAAACATATCTCCAAACGCTTACCTATCGCTATCCACCACCGTCCGGGGCATCGTGGCCTTGTTTCAGAAAATGGGGCTGAACATCGTGCTGGCGGCCCCCACGGGCCGTGCGGCGAAGCGCATGAGCGAGCTGACGGGCATGGAGGCCCAGACGGTTCACCGGCTGCTGGGTATGACGTGGAATGAGGCGGCTCATCAGGTGACCTTCCAGAAAACGGAAAAGGAGCCGTTGGAGGCTGAGGCCGTCATCGTGGACGAGATGAGCATGGTGGACGTGTCCCTGTTCTCCGCACTGCTGCGGGCGCTGCGCTCCGGCACCCGGCTGGTGCTGGTGGGCGATGCGGACCAGTTGCCCTCCGTGGGGGCGGGCAACGTGTTTTCCGACCTGATCCGCAGCAAAAAGATCGAAACGGTGTTTCTCCGGGAGGTGTTCCGGCAGGCGGAGCAGTCCGCCATCATCCGCAACGCCCACCGGGTGAACCTGGGAGAATCCCCGGAACTGAAAAGGGGAACCAGGGGATTTCTTCTTCCTCTGCCGCCGGGACGCCCAGCGGGCGGTGTCCACGGTGCTGGAGCTGTGCCGCACCCGCCTGCCGGACAATATGCACATCCCGGCGGACCAGATCCAGGTGCTGACCCCCACCCGAAAGGGTCCCAGCGGCACGATGAATCTCAACCGGTGTTTGCAGGAGACCCTCAACCCCAAGACACCGGACAAGCGGGAGATCCTATGGGGCGAGCGGCTGTTCCGGGGGGGACCGGATCATGCAGACCCGCAACGACTACGATGTGGTGTGGGGAAAGAAGGAAGACGGCACCGTGGGCACCGGGATGTTCAACGGCGACGTAGGCCGCATCGCGGGAGATTGACGCCGGGGGCGAGTGGCTGGCGCTGGACTTTGACGGCCGGAAAGCGCCCACAGCGTGGAAATGCTCAGCGAGATCGACCTGGCCTATGCCCAGACGGTCCATAGGCTCAGGGCAGCGAGTACCGCTGCGTGGTGCTGGCGGCCCTGCCGGCACCCAGTCCTGATGGTGCGGGGGGTGCTGTATACGGCTGACCCGGGCCAGAGAGCTGCCGCTGGTCATCGAGATGACGCCGCCATCCGCTCCATGGCGGCCAATGACCGGCAGCAGAAATCGCTACTCCCTGCTTGAAATGGCGGCGCTGTGCCACGCCGGGGACGCAAACGGAGAATGAATCTTGAATAAGTGAAAGCCGTCCGGCAGCGCCGGGCACCTTTCTCGGTATAACAACAGGCTTCCGCAACGGTAGGAAGGGTGTGTGCGGGAAACCCAAGAAGGGGTTCCTGCACCATTCAAATCAATAGTTTTCAGAACTTTTTGAGTTCTGAAAACTTGCTCAGCGGGGCGCAGGAATTTTCGACGCGCTGAGCCGTCCGGCAGCGCCGGACGGCTTTTTCACGATATGGAGAGACTTATGCGGCGGTTTTCAGCAGTGTTCCCGATAAATTTCAGGGACAGCGGGATGGAGACGGCGGTGGCGATGATGGTCAGCGCCGCCGGAAGCAGCAGCGCCGGGAAAGCTGCCGCCCCGGCAGGACTTCCGGCGTCCAGACCTTTGAGAAAACCCACGGAAGCAAAGACAAAGGAATGTGATGAGGACGGAGACCATCCGGGCCTTTTTCAGCCGAAGCGCAGCGTGAGGGGACGTTGATGCTCAGCAGGATCGTTCCCCACACAGCGCCGTGTAGATCAG
>VOFC01005806.1_pt1 | contig 10497 bp, 19 predicted proteins | sample 5384161 | NCBI WGS metagenome assembly VOFC01 (sample SAMN12384722, study PRJNA508395) | human gut metagenome | isolation source: healthy gut B | host: Homo sapiens | reverse complement strand
ACGCGCCCGACACGCTCGATGTGCTGGTGGACAGCCAGACCTGCGTGGAGAACGTGACCCGCTTCGGCGAGAAGCAGGGCTACACCGTGTCCTGCGCGAGGAGGGCGGGGACTTCCGCCTGACGCTCAAAAGTGAAAAAGACGTGAGGGGAAGTCAAGGACCTTCCTCGCTTTTATTTTTCCTTCGGTCGCGAGCATGGCGAGCAGCAGCCAGAGGTAGACGCCCGTGATGCAGCAGGCGACAGAGAAAAACGCCGTCACCGCGTAGCAGAGCAGCGCCGCGCCCGCGCCCGCGCAGCGGTCGCTTTCCGCATGGCGGTACGCGCGCCAAAGCGCGAGCGCAAGCAGCGCGAGAACGCAAGCAGCGCCAACGCGCCCTCGATCGACGAGGACGCCGGAGGTATTCGTTGTGCGCGCTCGTGACGGCGAAGTAGGTGGTCTCGCCGCCGCGCTGCCAGTAGAACGGCGGGACGTCGCGCAGGTACAGCGTCCCGCAGCCGCCGCCGAGCAGCGGGCGCTCCGCGATGAGCGGCAGGAGGGAGCGCCAGATCAGGAGCCGCGACGAGCCGAAGGTCAGATCGACGTCGCCGTGCAGCAGCCGGTGCAGCTCGGAGAGCGTGCCGCCGTCGCCGGGAAAGAACCAGATAAGGGCAAACGCCGCCGCGGTGAGCAGAAGCGTCAGCGCCCACATCGCCCGCCGCCGTCGCGGGAACAGCAGCGGCAGCCCGAGCACCGCCGTGACCGCGAGACCCGAGCAGCGCGGCGGCGACCGCGCAGCTGCCAGAGCGTCCACACCGTCAGCGCGAGCGGCGCGAGCAGCCATCCGGACCAGCCGCGCACGAGCGCCGCCGCCATCGCCGCGGCGCAGAGCGCGAGGAGGAAGGCGGTGAAGTCGATGTTGCCGGCGGCGCCGGCGTAGAAGCCGGAGTAGGCGACGTCGCCGTCGAAGTAGTTCAGCCCCGCGGGGTAGAGCCAAAGGGGATTCCGCCCCGTGAGCTGAACGAGCACGAGAAGCCGCACAGCGCGGCGGAGGCCGCCGCGGCATAGAGCAGCCGGCGGTCGGGCCGCAGGTGCCGCGCGAGGAGCAGAAAGACGGCAACATAGAGCGCGGCGGTCAGAAGTCCGTCCCGGCGCGTGCCGCCGAGCAGCACCGCCGTGCCGTAGGGCGAGAGCGCCGCGCTGAGCGCGGTGAGCGCGAGATAGGCGAGCGCGGCAAGGCACATCGGCTCGCGCCAGCGGAAGCCCTCCACGCGCCGAGCGCCGTCATCGCGAGGACGTAGCCCAGCGAGAGCAGCAGAAAGGCGCGGTACTTGCCCTCCATCATGCGCTCGTAGCCGCCGAGGGGAAGAAAGAGCGCGTAGACCGTGAGCAGGGCAAGGGCATAGAGATAGGAAATGCGTCTGCACAGCGCCATGACGGTTGCCCTCCTTCAAAACGTATTTCTTCAGTATAAAATTTTGGGAACTTTTTGTCAATTTTTGCGTCTAAGCTATCAAACGCTTGACATAATACGTCCCGGTTCCGGTACAATAAGATAATAAAGAGAAGATAAGGAGGGCTTTTCCATGGAAGGTCGTCGTGTGAATCACAGTGCGCCGAAGCGCAATCCGCTGTATGTGATGTTTTATGCCTGGTCGCAGCGGTGTTTGTGCTGCTGATCGTGGTGATCGTGCTGGGCGCGAAGACTCGGCGCGGCGCAGAAGGCGGCGAAGGCGCCGAGACGCAGATCGAGCTGCAGGAGCAGGTCAAGAAGCTGGAGGAAGAAAAAAAAGGCCGCGGAGGATGCCGCGAATGAGCCGGACGAAAAGCTCCCCGGCGAGGATACGCCCGCGGTCGATCCGAACGAGACGAAGGAGCCGGATACGAGCGTGAGCGACAGCAAGAGGAAGGTCGGCTGGCTGGACCTCACGGGTCACAGCGAGGTCACGGTGCTGCCCAAGAAGGTGTTCAACGAGTATGCGTCCTACTACACCACCGCCGGTGTGAACCTGCGCAGCGGCCCGAGCACGAGCTACGGCAAAGGTCCAGCTCGTCGACCGGGGCACAAAGATCAAGGCTGCGGCGAAGGAGGGCAACTGGACCTTCGTTTCCGTCGGCAGCAAGTTCGGCTGGATCAGCTCGGACTATCTTTCCACCAAGCCGCCGGTCGAGGTGACCTCCGGCAGCCTGAGCCGCACCTGAGGAGAATAGGAAAAAAGCGTTCCGCGATGCGGAACGCTTTTTGCGTCAGTTTCTGCCGCAGCCGCCCTTGCCGCTCAGTGAGCAGGAGGACTGAAAGCCGCAGGCGTTGCATTTGTTGTCGGGTCGCGGGCGACCGTGCCGGCCCAAAAAGGCGAAGCGCCGCTTCCTCCGCGTGCCGGGAGAAGGTGGGGAAGAGCAGGATGCCCGCGGCGGCGGTCTCCTGAGCCGCTCGTCTCCGGGCAGCGCGCCGCAGACGAGCGCGTCCACGCCGTACGGCTCAAGCTGGGCGACCGCGGCAGCGGCGCCCCTCGCCCGCGCGGGGACGAAGAAGCGGCGGACGATACGGCCGTGATCGTCCTCAAAAAACTGGAAGCCCTCGATGCCGGACAGGGTCTCGGCGGTCCGGTCGTTGGATACGGGAACGGCGATGCGCATGGCGGGAGTCCTCCTTTATCGTTTGAACTGCTCGGCGGCGCGGATGCAGCGCAGAAGATCGTCGAGCGTGTGGGTGTAGTCGATGTGGCTGCGGGCCTTGGCCTCGTCGCGCGGGACAGCCAGACGGTTGATGCTGAAAATGGCGCTGACGCCGGCGTCGTAGGCCTCCGTAGGCGTCGTCGCCCACATCGCCGACGATGGCAAAACGGGCACGCCCCGCGCGTGAGGCGCGGCGCGCCACGCCGCCCACGACCTTGCCGTGGGTGCTCTTGCGCGTCGATGCGGCCCTCGCCGGTGATGACGAGGTCGGCGTCTGTGAGCAGGGCGTCGAAGCCCACCACGTCGAGCACGACCTCGATGCCGCGGCGCAGTTCCGCGCCCAGCAGAGCGACGCAGCCTGCGCCGAACGCGCCCGCCGCGCCGGCTCCGGGGAGCATGGCGACCGAGGCGTTCAGCCTCGCGGCGGAAGGTCTTGTCCAGCGTGCGGAGCTGACGGTCCAGCTCGCGCACGGCTGCCTCGTCCGCGCCCTTCTGCGGCGCGAAAATGCACGCCGCGCCGCTATGGCCGTGCATGGGATTGGTGATGTCGCACATGGCGATCACGCGCACACCGTGAAGCCTTTCGCGCGCGGCGGAGGCGTCGATGTGCGCGATGCGGTCGAGCGTCGCGCCGACGGGAACGAAGGCCCTGCCGCCCGCGTCCGTGAAGCGGACGCCCAGCGCCGCCGCGCAGCCGCAGCCGCCGTCGTTCGTGGCGCTGCCGCCGAGACCGAGCACGATGCGCCGCGCGCCGCGCGCGAGCGCGTCGGCGATGAGCTGTCCGACGCCGTAGGTCGTGGTGACACAGGGATTTTTGCGTCCGGCAACGAGCGGGAGTCCCGCTGCCGCGGCCATTTCAATGACCGCCGTGCCGTCCGGCAGCAGGGCGTAGGCTGCGTCGATCGGCTCGCCGTAGGGGTCCTGCACGCCGGAGACGAGCACGCGCTCGCCGCCGCAGGAGGCGAGGAAAGCAGTCCGCGGTCCCTCGCCGCCGTCCGCCACGTTCAGCGCGCGGACCTCGCAGGCGGGAAAGTAGAGCGGATACGCTCGCGCGCGCTGGCGCAGATGTCGCGGCTCGGCAGCGAGCCCTTGAAGGAATCGGAGATCACGATGCACTTTTTCATGCCCTTTGCCTCCCGTGCGGGTGTTTTTCCTATAGTATATGCAAGCGCGCGCAGGATGCAAGTCCTTTCGCCGCAGCGGTAGGAGGAAGAAAAACTGCACCTTGCCATATTGCACAAAATATAGCGATGAAATTGTGCGGATTTGCAGATATTTACCTCTTGACTTTAAAGCTCTAAAGGAATATACCCGAACATCAAATGAGTTTGCCCCACGGGGCGGACGGAAGGGAGATCCGCAATGCTGAGCCGCTATTCCTTTTTCATTTTCGCGTTCCGCTTTGCGGGCCGCTATTTCGGCACGCCTCCCGGAGCCGTCGATGAGAAGAAACGCATTTGCACAGGAATGTGAGCAAAGCGGTTTCGTCCGACGGACGGGACCGCTCTTTAATTTGTTCAAATGAAACGGCATCTGCCAGCTCGTCCAGCACGAAGCGCTTGACGCCGCGACGCAGGGCTTTATTGACGCGCTGAACGAGGCGCTGCCCGGTCAGGTCAAGTTTGAGGAGAAGAATGCCTCCGGCGATTCCAACAGCTGCGCCACCATCGTCAACGGCTTTGTCTCCGACGGCGTGGACCTCATCATGGCGAACGCCACCGCCGCGCTGCAGGCGGCGGCCTCCGCGACGAGCGACCATCCCCGTTCTCGGCACCTCCATCACCGCCTACGGCGTGGCGCTGGACATTGACGATTTCAGCGGCACCGTTGGCGGCAACGTCTCCGGCACGTCCGATCTTGCACCGCCTCGATCAGCAGGCCGCGATGATCCTGGAGCTGGTTCCCCGATGACGAAGAAGGTCGGTCTGCTGTTCTACTGCTCCGCCGAGCCGAACTCCCGTGTACCAGTCCGGACGTGGTGAAGGCAGAGCTTGAAAAGTCCGGGCGTTGAGACTGTTTCAGTTTACACCTTTGCCGACTCCAACGATGTTGCAGCCGTGACCGCGACCGCGTGCGATGAAAACGACGCGCTCTACATCCCGACTGACAACACCGCGGCCTCCTGCACCGAGGCCATCAACAACGTCACCGAGCCTGCCAAGACCCCCGATCATCGCCGGTGAGGAAGGCCTCTGCGCCGGCTGCGGCATCGCCACTCTCTCGATCAACTACTACGATCTCGGCGTGACGACCGGCAAGATGGCCGCAAAGATCCTGACGGGCGAGGCCGATATCTCCGAAATGCCCATCGAATTCACCACCGAACCCGTGAAGAAGTACAACGCCGCCAACTGCGAGGCGCTGGGCATCACGGCTGGAGGCTACACGCCATCGCGGAGAAGCGGAATATCAATGGGAGAGCGGCAGACCGCCGCCTCTCCATACATAAAGGACGGACAAAACCATGGGTGCTTTGGAGGAAAAGAACGATGAGTTTCCTGACGTCTCTGCTCAACGCGCTGCCCGCCATCGCCCAGGGCCTTCTTTGGGGTTTCATGGCATTGGGCGTATACATTACCTTCCGGCTGCTGGACGTGGCCGATCTGAGTGTGGACGGCAGCTTTGCGACCGGCGGCGCCGTGACCGTTATGCTGATCATTGCCGGGCGTGGCCCGCGTGGGCAGCTCTGCTCTGCGGCGCTGCTCGTCGGCGTGCTGGCCGGACTCGTGCACCGGGCTGCTGCACACGAAGAAGCTCGGAATCCCCGCCATTCTTGCCGGTATCCTTACGCAGTTCGCGCTCTATTCCGTGAATCTGCGTATCATGGGCATGAAGGCGAACCAGACGGCAAGCCTCAAAACCTACGGCATGTTCTGGGAAAACGGCGGCAAGGGCTTCCTTTGTCTCCCGTCGCGCTAGTGCCGCAGGCGATCGGCATCGGCTTTCTGCTCGCGGCGGTGCTCATTGCGCTTCTCTACTGGTTTTCGGCACGGAGCAGGGCTCGGCGTGCGCGCGACCGGCTCCAACCCCGCGATGAGCCGCGCGCAGGGCATCAACATTGACCGGATGAAGGTCATCGGCCTTGCGCTCTCCAACGGCGTTGTGGCGCTCTCCGGCGGACTGATGACGCAGTTCCAGGGCACGGCGGACGTCAACATGGGCCGCGGCGCGATCGTCATAGGCCTTGCGTCCATCGTTATCGGTGAGGTCTTCTGCGAGGCGATCTTCAAAAAAGGGCTGCAACTTCTCCGTGAAGCTGCTCTTCATCGTGCTCGGCGGCGTGCTTTACTACATGGTCATGACGCTCATTCTCTGGCTGCGGCTTGACCCGAACGATCTCAAGCTCTTCACGGCGCTGATCGTGGCGCTGTTCCTCGCGGTGCCGTATCTGCAGAAGCAGTCCAAAAGCTCGTTCAGCCGGGCGAAAAAGCGCGGACAGAAGGGAGGCGATCGGACAATGATGCTCGATGTCAACCATGTTTACAAGACGTTCCAACCCGGCACGATCAACGAGCGCAGGGCGCTCGCGGCGTCGATCTGCATCTTGAAGAGGGCGATTTCGTCACCGTGATCGGCGGCAACGGCGCGGGCAAGTCTACGCTTCTCAACGCGGTAGCGGCGTATGGCCCGTGGACGGCGGCTCGATCGTCATCGACGGGAACGACATCACCGGTCTCCCGGACTATAAGCGCGCGCCGTTCATCGGGCGCGTCTTTCAGGACCCCATGATGGGCACCGCCCCGGATATGCAGCTTGAAGAAAATCTCGCTCTGCCTACCGGCGCGGAAAAAAGCTCGGGCTTCGCTGGCACATCAACCGCGAGGAGCGCGACATGTACCGCGAGCGGCTGCGCGAGCTGAATCTCGGGCTGGAGGACCGGCTGACAACGAAGGTTGGCCTGCTCTCCGGCGGACAGCGGCAGGCGGTAACGCTGCTGATGGCGTCGCTCCAGAAGCCGCGGCTGCTGCTGCTCGACGAGCACACCGCGTAGTGGTCGCTGCCGGCATACGTTGCCCACGCTGAGGCGCTGCGCGTTTTCGGTGCAGCAATGTTGCGGGCGCGCCAAAGCGTTGTCATAGGTCGGCGATCTGGCGAGCAAGCGACGACGAAACCACCCTCTTTGTGGCCATAGAGCGATGAGGACACGGTTGCCCGTGCCGTCGATATTGATGATCTCGCCTGTTTCGCGCGCTGCTGGCCGAGAGCAGATAGTTGTCACACGTCGAGGCGTTTTTGAGCACCTCGGCGGCGCTCGCTGCGTCGGGCACGTTCAATGGCTGAACATTGTGTTGTGCTTGCCGAGGCTTTCAAAAACCCCATCTGCGCGAGCGTCATGCTGCCGCCGAACGACACGCTCTCTCCGTCGATCTGCGCGTTCAGATAGTCCGCTGCTTCCTTCGCCGTCGCGAAGCAGATACCTTGAAGCCGCGCTCTTTTGAGATTCTTCTCCACCGTCGTAAGATCCATTCCGCTTCCTCCGTATCCTGATATTCTTAGAGACCCTGCGGGTCGTAGCCTGCCAAAGCCCTCACCGAGCACCTCGCTCGCGTCACAGACGATGAAAAAGGCGTGTCGGGGTCGAGCCCTTTTGATATAGCGCTTGGATCGAAACCGCTTCCTTCTTGCGGATGGCGCAGAACAGCAGCGGACGCTCCGCGCCCGTAGCCGCCTCCTGCCGTTCAGAGCGTCACGCCCATGCCGCAGCATCTCCTGCATGATCTCCCCCATACTTGTCGCTGATGAAGCACCTCGTCAACCCTTCTACTGAGACACCAGTCGACACCTTCGTCGATATAGAGCGCACAATGCGTAGAGCCAGCTGGGAACACCGCGCGACGAACGATCGTCAGGTCGATGCCGACAATCCGATTGACACGCCGTTCAACGTGCGACCGCATCGATCCACGCGCCGAGCCCGAGCCGCCCGTCGTCGTCTCCCGCGGAACAGCAGGCCCGAGGCGATGCTGAGCGTCACGCCGCCGTACAGTCATCCGGCATCTGCGCGACGGACTCCGCCGCGACGATGCCCGTGCGCCGCGGCGACGGGTACCTGCGGATGATCTCCTTGAGCTCGCGGATGATGATGCCGCGGATGCGGCGCTTGCTCTCGAGCGTCGCCTCGAGGTCGGCAATGTCTTTTTCCAGCGCGTCGGTCTCGGCCGTGCGCTTGAGGATGTACTCGCGGTTGATGTTGCGCAGCTTGATTTCGGCGACAAAGTTTGCCTGCACCTCGTCGAGGTCAAAGCCCGCCATGAGGTTCGGCACGACGTCGGCCTCGCGCTCGGTATTGCGGATGATGGCGATGGCGCGGTCAATATCGAGCAGAATTTTGCCGAGGCCCTGCAGCAGGTGGAGCTTGGCGCGCTTTTTCTGCAGGTCGAAAAACACGCGCCGGCGGATGCACTCCATGCGCCAGGCGATCCACTCGTCGAGGATCTCACCCACGCCCATCACGCGCGGATTACCGGCGATGAGGATGTTGAAGTTGCAGGCAAAGCTGTCGCACAGCGGCGTGAGGCGGAAGAGCTTCTGCATGACCTGCTCGGGGTCTGCGCCGCGCTTGAGGTCGATGGCGAGCTTCAGGCCGCTGAGGTCGGTCTCGTCACGCATATCGGCCACCTCGCGCAGCTTGCCCGCCTTGGCGAGCTCGGCCACTTTGTCGATGACGGCCTCCACGGTCGTGGAATACGGGATCTCATAGATCTCGATGATGTTTTCCTTCTGCAAGTGCCGCCAGCGGGCGCGCACCTTCACGCTGCCGCGCCCGGTGCGGTAGATCCGGGCCATCTCGTCCCGGTCGTACAGATCTCGCCGCCGGTCGGAAAATCCGGCGCCGGGAGCGTCGCTATCACACTTTTTTGCTCTGCAACACCTTTTTTCGCCAAAGGCACCACAAAACCGGCACAGCAGCGCATATTGACAAAATCGCGGCGCAGGAGTGTACAATGTGATACCCCAACAGGTATGGAGGTCAAACGATGAAAACAGTGTATGATTTGACAATCTGCACTGTCGGCTCAAAAGATCATCATCGGTCAGGTGCAGACCATTGACCGCATGGTGGACGAGGAGTTCCCTTGCGAGGATATTCTTGCGCAGATCAATGCGGCCAAATCCGCGCTGCACGGCTGCGGCAAGGTCGTTCTCGAGGGTACACCGCCACCTCCGCGTGCGTGACGGCATCGACACGGCGACGCCGGACAAAGCCCGATCGAAGGCATTTACGAAGGCGGTCGAGCGCTTTTTCGAACATGGGCTGAGCAGGTTTCCTCTCTCGCGCCCGTTTTCAGCAAATTACATGAAAAGAAGCAGTTTTGTGCTGCTTCTCTCTTTTAACGCGCTTTATAACCTATACTCCCATATGTATAATAAGCCCATACCCCCTATGGTACAAGAAAAGAGTCACTTCCAGTGAAACTGGCAATGGAAAAGCTGGAGCATTTTTTAGAGCTGGGCGGCACGAAAAAGGACATCACGCTGCTCGTGATCTCCGGCATCGCGCTGATCGTCAGCATTTTTGATCTCGTCCCCTTGCCGTTCGACACCTCGTGGCCGCAATCATCCTCTGCGGCATCCCATCGCATTAGGGGCCGTCATCGGCCTTGTCACGGCGTTCGACATCAAGGCCGACGTGCTCGTGTCGCTGACGCTGATCGCGTCTGTGTGCATCGGCGAGGACTTTGCAGCCGGCGAGGTCGCGTTCATCATGCAGCTCGGTGGTCTTCTTGAAGAGCTGACCGTCGCCCCTGCGCCCGCACGGGCATCGATCGTCCACCTGACGCCGCAGACCGCACGCGCGTCATCACCGGCGGAAAAGGAAACGGCGTCCCCCGCCGAGGCCGTGATATCGCGCTCGTCGACGACGAAGTCGGAGCGGAGCCGCACCTCATCGCGTTTCCGCGCATGATGCGCACCATCAAGCTCAATATACCATTTCCCGCTCACGCTCAATCCTCATCGCCATCGTGCTCGCCATCACCGGCACACCGAACCCTGTGTTGTCGGCGCGCTGGTCCATAACGGGCAGCGTGCTTGTCATCACAACCGGCCCTGTTGCCAAAATGGAGGCAAACTGCTCGCAGAGTTTCTGCGTCCGCAGACGTGGTCGTTTGATCGTAAATTCCGACGACAGGCGCGGAATTTACTTTTGCGCGGAGCGCCGCGAGCGGCAAGGCACGAAGCGCAAGGAATTTTTCAAAAAAGAGTGATTGCAAATTGCGGATCCAATTCTTTTGATTTTCTTTTATTTTCTGCGCCAGACAGAGGGCACAGAGGACAAGCAGCGGCATGATCTCAAGATGGCCGAGCAGCATGATGGCGCCTATCGTGAGCTTGCTGATGCCGGGAGAGGAAGCCGGAAGCTGCACGTCGGTCCCACTGCGCCAAGGCCCGGCCCACGTTGCTGATGGCCGTGAGCGAGGCGGTGAACGCCGCGGTAAAAGTCGATGTTGTCAAGCGACAAAAATCAGCGTGCCAAGCAGCAAAATCGCGATATAGGTGAAGAAGAAGCACCGAAACGGACAGACGGTCTCCTCCCGTCACGCGATGTCCGTCGAGCGTGATGGGGCGCACCTCGCGCGCAGAGTGCATCACACGCCGCAGATCACGCCGCAGTGACTTGCACAAAAGCACGGATGCGCGATCTTTGACGCCGCCCGCCGTAGAGCCTGCGGCAGCTGCCGAAAACATCACCAGCAGCACGAGGGATACAGCGGCAGAACTGCGGCCAGAGGTCAAAATCCTCCGTGCAGCGCCGCCGGTCGTTGAAATGAGCGTTGTTACCTGAAAGCGCCGCATTCTCGATGGCCGAGAGCCGATAAATACGTAACTGAACGCGTACCGA
>VOFC01003400.1_pt1 | contig 10498 bp, 16 predicted proteins | sample 5384161 | NCBI WGS metagenome assembly VOFC01 (sample SAMN12384722, study PRJNA508395) | human gut metagenome | isolation source: healthy gut B | host: Homo sapiens | reverse complement strand
GACTGGTCATGCCATTGCGATCAGCATGATAATAGGAAGAATCAAAAGCGTTCCCGGTGAGCCATATCCGTCGATCTCGCCGCTCATCGTAAAATGCGTCGGTATCTCGTCCGGTAAAGTTGCCATACCAACAATCGCAATGATAAAGCATACAAGCAAAAGTACATAGGACAGGATCTCCAGCACAAGATGCCTTTTTTGTCATATATGGTTTTGTTCATGTTTACACCCCTTTCCTACTATGGCTGCAGCATCATAAACCTATCAGTAATGAAACAATCGCAGATTGCATCAATGTATATCAAGCTCCGGCGGTACATCCAGCTCGGTTGATACATATTTTCCATCTTTTTTACGCTGTCTGACACATTCGGAAAGCAGATATTCTATCTGTCCGTTGACAGAACGGAAGTCATCTTCTGCCCATGCGGCAATATCGGCATATAGCTTTTCCGAAAGACGCAGCGGAATCTGTTTTTTGGCAGCCATCAATAAAGACTTCCCGAATTTACGATGGGCTGCGCATCATGGTTGCCGCACAAAACAACTAAAAGATTTGATACCATGGCTGCTTTTCTCTCCTCATCCAGTTCAACGACCTGTTTCTGGCTAAGCTGCTCAAGAGCCATTTCCACCATACCGACAGCGCCGTCTACGATCATTTTTCTTGCATCTATGATAGCAGATGCCTGCTGACGCTGCAACATAACAGAGGCGATCTCCGGTGCATATGCCAGATAGGTGATCCTTGCCTCAACGATCTCAAGCCCTGCATCATTGACCTTGCTCTGGATCTCATCACGGATCCTTGCTGCGACGATCTCGGCGGAACCTCTCAGGCTTCCTTCATCTGCCTGCCCGTCACCTGTCGTATCTACATTCGGTGCCACATCATATGGATAAATCCGCACAATATTACGAAGTGCGCTGTCGCACTGCAGAGATAAATATTCTTTGTAGTTATCTACGTTAAATACTGCTTTTGCGGTGTCTGTCACACGCCAGATCACGGCAATTCCGATCTCGACCGGATTACCGAGACAGTCATTGATCTTCTGTCTGCCGTTGTTCAGTGTCATTGCCTTTAAAGAAATCTTCTTTCCGGAAGCTTCTGCTACAGAAATTGCTGCGCTCTCTCCGGAAATATTGAGTGTTGTCTTGGCTGTCTGGATATCACCGGACTGTGCCAGCTTTGTCGCTGCTGCAGGATTGATCGCACTGCAGAACGGATTGACAAAATAAAAGCCTGCTTCACGGATCGTACCGACATACTTACCAAACAATGTCAGTACAAGTGCTTCCTGCGGCTTTAAAATACGCAGACCGCAAAGCGGGATCCACGCGATCGCTGTTACGACAATGCAGAGAACCATCAAGACAAGTGTGCCCGTACGCGGATAGTTTTCATAAGAGATCGCGAAAAGCACGATGCCCGTGATCGCCAGCGCATAAACCAGAAGCTCTGCCAGCAGAACTACCATACCGTTTTTCTTTGTTGTGTAAATTTTTTTCATTCATAGGAAATACCTTCCTTTCTATTTGATATCATCATGATATCACTTTGTATTTATTTGTCAATAAATATTTTTTCAAAACCACCATGCAATCCTCTACAGCAATTTCAAAAGAAAAAAGACGGGAAAACCCGTCTTTTCATGTCCTGTTATCTGACTTCTTTCTGTTCCTGTTTATCCTTTTCTTTTGATCCGCCGTGTTCCATTTTCCATCCCCATATGCCTGCAGCGATCACTGCAAGACCCATGAGACCGGCAAAAATATTTTTCCGCCATTATGATAATCCTCCTTTTCAGACATCATTCATGCGGTAACCGACTCCCAGTTCATTTAATATGTATTTATATTCGCCCGGCTTTTTTCTCCGAATTTTTTTCGGATATTTGCCATGTTGACCTGCAATTTTTTTACGCTGCCATAATCGGAATAACCCCATACCTTTTTGATGATTTCCGCATAGGTAAGTACTTTTCCCGCATGCAGCGCCAAAAGCTGTACAATATTATATTCTGTCTGTGTCAGTTTGATCTCTTCTCCCGCGATTGAAACCCTTCTTGCATCATATTCGATTTCCATGTCATACAGAGAAAAAAGATTCCCGCACGCTTTTACCCGTACCCTGAAAACGGCTGTTCCGAAGTGTTGCACGGACTCTTGCCAGAAGCTCCGCTGTCCCGAATGGCTTTGTCACGTAATCATTTGCGCCAAGATCCAGTGCCTCCACCTTATCAGACTCATCGGTTCTGGCTGACAGAACAACGATCGGTGTATCATTTTTTGCCCTGATCTCCCGAATAACATCAACTCCATCCATATCGGGCAGTCCCAGATCCAGAATGACAAGATCCGGATTATGTGAAAAAAAAACATTGTCAGTCCGTTCTTTCCGTTCTGTGCAAAAAAATGACCTGATAATCATTCGTCTCAAAGATCATTTTCATAAAATTGCAAATATTCTTTTCGTCTTCTACTACAAGAATTTTATAGCTGTTCACTTAAGCTGTCCTCCTCATCAAGCGTAAATCGGAAGATACATCCGCCTTCTTCCCGGTTTTCCACGGAGATCTCACCATCATGTGCCTTAATAATAGATGCACATACCGCAAGTCCGATTCCCATGCTCTTTTTATTATGATCTACGGGAGCATCCTTGATCTCAAAATAATCTTTGAAAATGCTCTTTAACCGTTCCCTGGGAATGCCACAACCATTGTCGGTGATCTCAAAAACAACTTTTCCGCCTTCCGTATGAACCGTCAGGGAAAGCTCTGTCATTCCCTGTGCATGCTGCACAGCGTTTTCCAGAATATTGATGATAACCTGCTCGATCAGCACCGCATCCATCGGAATACTGATAAATTCATCCGGGATTGACACGGTTACTTTCTGGTTTGGATATCTTTTCTTAAATTTCACCAGCACAGAGTTGATCAGCTCTTCCAGTACAACGGAATTTTTTTTTGAGCCTGACACCTCCGTTATCAATTCTTGTAATGGACAGAATATTTTCAACCATATTCATGAGCCATTGCGTATCTTCTCTGATACCTGTTATAAGCTGCAGGATCTGCTCTTTTTTCAGATGATCATAATTTTCTATGATCGTCGTACTCGAACCATAGATCGTTGTCAGCGGCGTTCTGAAATCATGTGATACTGCACGAAGCAGATTACCGCGCATTTTTTCCTTTGCGCTCTCTGCCCGCACCTTTTCCTGCCATTTCAGCTGTGTCATTACAGTACTTGTCATGATCGTGATGATCAGCATGATCAGTGCGGATATGATGTTTTCCGGTATACTGAAGTTAAATGCAAAATATGGAAATGCAAATACAAAGTTCAGCGCCAGAACACTCAGGATTGACGCAACAATACCGTAAACATATCCTTCTGTTACACGCGAAACAAGAAATACTGCAAGTGCCATGATCGCAGGCGCTACCATATCAATCGCAAGATAGTGCTCTATGATAATACAGACAAGCAGACAAACAGACGGTATCAAAACCGTTTTCAGTATGTTTCTTCTTATGTTTTTGTTCATGGTGGCCTCCCATACAATACATTATAAATAGTTACCGGTTAAGAATCAGCAAAGGATGCTTTGCATTCAAAACTGCGGTATGTTATGATTTTCCGGTAAAGCAATATCTGTAAAGATAAAGGAAATAAAGGAGAAATATTACAAATGATTAAAAATATATTGTTTGATGTTGGAAATGTACTGCTTGATTTTGATCCGGAGCGGTTTTTAAAAGAGGCGGGCTATACAAAGGAGCAGCAGGAAATTGCCATGCGCTGTGTATTTACGCATCCACTGTGGGATCAGCTTGACAAAGGAACGGTCACGGAAAAAGAAGCCCTGCAGGAATTTATCAAGGCAGATCCTGCGCAGGAAGCTCTGATCCGGGAAATCGCCGGGCGCACAAAAGAAACTCTTTTCCCGCTTTCCTATGCGGATGACTGGGTAAAATCCTTAAAGGCACAGGGGTATCCTGTTTACATCCTGTCTAATTACGCCGGAGAATTATATGAAAAAACAAAGCACCTTATGACATTTTTACAATACGTGGATGATGCTTTGTTTTCGTATCAATGTAAAATGATCAAGCCTGACCGTGAAATTTATGCCTATGCCTGCGAAAAATTCAATATTTTACCGCAGGAAACTGTTTTCATTGATGACCGCGCCAAAAATATCGCCGGCGCAAGGGAGTTTGGGCTGCAGGCTCTGCAGTTTACCTCTTACGAAGAAACCTCCGCCGAGCTTCGTGCACTACTTGGCAAATGAAATTCCCATTATGCCTAATGTCAGTGAGCTTCCCGCTATCTACTGTAAACATATCGGTGATCGAATAGTGGGGAATGCCACCTGCATACAGTTTAGTCAATTGGCAGGCGGAGAAGCTGCCAGCTCAGATCGATCATTTCCTGCTTTTCCATAGAATTTTCAAAAATAATCTTCTGCTCCCGTTTTTTCTGCGTGGAGCAGATTTTTTCTCCCAGACGTCTTTTCAGCTCTTTTTGCCGTTCCCATACTGCCATCAATGATCTCGATCCTTCTGTTGCCCAGAAACTCCCGAAGGTGTGGTCTGAGGAACGGATAATGGGTACAGCCGAGCACGATCGTTTCTGTTTTGTCTGTTATGTAAGGAAGCAGATATTTGGAAAAGTAAGCATCCAGAAACTCGCCGTCCAGATGTCCTTCCTCGACAAATTCCATCAGTCCCGCACATGGCACGGGAATGATATGCGCCTGCTCTTTATACAATCCGAGCAGATTGTGAAATTTCTCCTGCCGGATCGTCATAGGGGTTGCCAGCACTAAGATCTCGCCGCCCTTATACTGGCTGACTGCAGGCTTGATCGCCGGTTCGATCCCGACAAGCGGAAGATCAGGGTACATCAGCCGCAGATCCTTTACAGCCGCACTTGTCGCCGTGTTGCAGGCGACCGCCAGTCCCTTGATCCCCCGTTTCATCAGATTTTCCACCACATGAAAGGTCAGCTCTCTGATCTTTTCCCGGTCTTTCACGCCATATGGCGCGTTTTTGGAATCCCCATAATAAATAAAATCTTCATTTGGCATGATCTGCACTGCTGCCTTCAGTACGCTGATCCCGCCCAGACCGGAATCCATAAATCCAATCGGCAGTTCTTTTTCTTTTGTTTTGTTCCATTTTTGTGTCCCTGTTTTGTTTCTATGATAATTTTAGCAGATATTACTTGCTTCTCTACGATGCCTACGAATTGTTCCGCAGCTACGCTGCTCTCGCAATTCTACAAACATTCAGAATTCGCAGATTTGCCTTGCAAATCGCTACTTCCTCATGTTTGACGGGTATCAAAAACAAAAGCGCAATCATACAAGTATGATAGCTTTTGTTTTTGATACCCTGATATCGTTATTATAAAATCATATTTCATGCGGCGCAAGCACATGCTGCATATCCGCCGGCATTGGGGCGGTAAACTCCATACGCTCCCCGGTGATCGGATGCGTAAAGCTGATCTTATGCGCGTGCAGCGCCTGTCTGTCGATCAGTTCCTTATCCGGATTATACAGATAATCGCCGATCAGCGGATAGCCCAGATATTTGAGATGCACGCGGATCTGATGCGTCCTGCCCGTCTCCAGCACAAGCGCAAGCAGGCTGTGTCCGTTAGCTTCCGCTACCACACGGTAATGCGTTACCGCTCTGTCTCCGTGTTCAAAATCTATCATACGCTCCAGTCACGAGCTTTCTTTCCGTCCGATCGGCGCATCGATTACACCGGCAGACGGCGTTACCTTACCCTTTACGATCGCATAATATTCTCTGCTGATCCCCTCTGCCTGCTCTCCCTGCAGGGATTTTGCCGCAACCTGCTGCCCCAGGATCGCACCGCTTACCATATGCTTTGCCACGATCGTAAGCCCGGATGTATCTCTGTCCAGCCTGTTGATACATCGAAACACAAAGGGCGTATTTTTCTGCCTGAAATACCACGCCAGCGCATTACCCAGTGAATTATCATAATTATGCAGTGATGGGTGGATGGGCATGCCCGCAGCTTTATTGATCACCAGCAGATCTTCATCCTCATATACGATATCCAGCGGCAGTTCCACCGGAAGGATCTGCTCTGAGCCCTCTGTCTCGCATATCGTGATCCTGAGCGCATCGCCATCCTGCAGAATGTAATTCTGGTAGACAAACTTTCCGTTTACCTGCACGCTTTCCGGATCTTTTTTCAGGTTGATGAGATTTTGTGTGGAAAATCCTTTTGTTTTCAAAAAGCCACTCACCTTCTGCCCGGGCATCGGATTTGTGATCTTGTAGGTCAGTGTTCGTTCCATTGTTGTTCTTTCTATTAGTATTTTGCATTTTGCTTCTCTTACTTGGTTTTATGAGTTTGGAATTTCATTATACCACCACATACTGCTGTCTGGGGAAATTCATACTTTTCTCTATTTTGTTCCTTTTAGTATGAAATTTTTCTCTTTCATAACCTGATTTTGTATCACAGCAATCTATCTGGCTGAATTTTTTCATCCAAAAACGACAATTTGCTTCATTTAAGATGAATCCTTGAAAAATCATGAAAAGCGACATCTTTTTTCTTCATCCAAAATCCTAGAAATTTCAGAAAAAGACGAACTTTTAAAAAACATAAAAATTTCATTCATACATATCATCTAATTTATCGGATATTGGACGAATCCATCAAGATTTATCCCCTGACTGAAACATCCTGTGATAAAACAAACGGGGCTTCGCGATCGCGAAGCCCCGTAAAACATTCTAAACACATAAAGTACATAGCATAACAGCATAAGCTGTTACATACTTATTACATGCTATCCTACAGTCTCTTTAACAGCTCTTCTCTCTGTGCTTCAAAGCCCGGTTTGCCAAGGAGAGCGAACATGTTCTTCTTGTAGCTTTCAACGCCCGGCTGGTTGAATGGGTTTACACCGAGAATGTAACCTGATACGCCGCAGGCGAAACTCGAAGAAGTAGAATAACTGTCCTAAGTAGAACTCGTTTACTTCCGGTACGTTAACCTTCAGGTTTGGAACCTGTCCGTCTGTATGAGCAAGGATTGTACCGTTCATAGCTGATTTGTTGACGAAATCAACTGTCTTTCCTGCTAAGTAGTTCAGTCCGTCAAGATCAACCGGTTCTTCACCGATCGTGATCTCTTCACGGGACTTCTCGATCTCTACAACTGTTTCAAACATGGATCTTGTACCATCCTGGATGAACTGGCCCATAGAGTGAAGATCTGTGGTAAGATCTACGCTTGACGGGTAGATACCCTTCTGATCCTTACCTTCTGATTCTCCGTATAACTGTTTCCACCACTCAGCTACATAGTGGAAGCTTGGCTCATAGTTTGCTAAGATTTCAATGCCTTTGCCCTTGCGGTTCAGTGCATTACGGACTGCAGCATATTTGAGGGCATCGTTTTCTTCGTATGGAAGATTTAATGCGTTTTCTCTTCCGCTTGCAGCACCTTCCATTAACTTGTCGATATCTGCACCTGAAACAGCGATCGGCAGAAGACCTACTGCTGTCAGAACTGAGAAACGTCCACCGATATCATCCGGAACAACGAATGTCTCGAAGCCTTCTTCTGTAGCAAGACCCTTTAAGGATCCCTTTGCTTTATCTGTTGTTGCGTAAATTCTCTTTGCTGCTTCTTCTTTGCCGTATTTCTTTTCCATCATTTCACGGAATACACGGAAAGCGATTGCAGGCTCTGTTGTTGTACCTGATTTGGAGATCATGTTGATAGAGAAATCTCTGTCGCCGATGACATCCATTAAATGCTTGATATAAGTAGAGCTGATAGAGTTACCTACAAAGTAGATTTCAGGAGTCTTACGAACTTCCTTCGGAATCATGTTGTAGAAGCTGTGACGCAGGAATTCGATCGCTGCTCTTGCACCAAGGTAAGAACCGCCGATACCGATGACAAGCAGTACCTCTGAATCGCTCTGGATCTTGGCTGCTGCCTTTTTGATACGTGCAAACTCTTCTTTATCATAGGCAACCGGAAGATCGATCCATCCTAAGAAATCATTACCTGCACCTGTTTTGGATACTAATGTTTCTTTTGCATCCATTGTGATCTTTTTCATTAAGTCAACTTCGTTTTCGCTTACGAAAGAAGTTGCTTTTGAGTAATCAAATGTAACTTTACTGCTCATTTTTTTCGCTCCTTTATTTCCTTTTCTGTTATGAGATCCGTGCCATCTGCTTTCTGTTCTTCATAGGAATATTCCGGCTGATGCAACACATCCGCCAATAATGTTGTAAAACATAACAGTACATGGCACAAAATATGTCCGGCATCAGACTATTACCCTGTCATAAACAAACAGTTGCACACTCTGACATTCCTCAAGTATCTCAAACAGCTTTAGTGTAGCAAAAGAACGTGTATTTTGCAAGCATATCGTGCAATATCGTTTTTTCTCACATTCCCGGAAAAATCTCTTTTACAGTCAAATAGTTTCTGCTATAATGCACTTTGAAGAAGTATATTTTGCTTCTTACATCTTCATATATTTATAGAAAGAAGGGAAACTATGATATATAAAACATCAGGTACTTGTTCAAGTGCGATCAACTTAGAAGTAGAAGGCGACATTATCAAGTCCGTTTCCTTTACAGGCGGCTGTAATGGCAATCTGCAGGGGATTTCCAGACTGGTAGAGGGCATGAAGGTAGAGGATGCCATTTCCAGATTAAAAGGAATCCGATGCGGCTTTAAAAACACATCCTGTCCGGATCAGCTTGCACGTGCTTTAGAATCTCTGGAGGCTGCCAAATCATGAAAAAGATTGTCCTGACCGGCGGTGGAACAGCCGGACACGTCACACCCAATATCGCACTTCTGCCAAAGCTCCGCGAGCTTGGCTATGAGGTCCATTATATCGGTTCTTATGACGGGATCGAGAAAAAGCTGATCGCAGACTTTGATATTCCGTATTACGGGATTTCGACAGGAAAGCTGCGCCGTTATTTCGATGTGAAGAATTTCACGGATCCGTTCCGTGTTGTAAAGGGGCTTTGCAGAAGCGAAAAAGATCTTAAAACAGATCAAGCCGGATATTGTATTCAGCAAAGGCGGTTTTGTATCCGTTCCGGTCGTCCGCGCTGCTGCCAGCCTGAAGATCCCGTGCATCATCCATGAATCCGATATGACACCGGGTCTTGCAAATAAATTATGCATTCCGGTCGCGACAAAGGTTTGCTGCAACTTCCCGGAAACACTGCAGAATCTTCCGGCTGATAAGGCCGTTCTGACCGGATCTCCGATCCGTGGGGAGCTGACAAAGGGCAATAAGATCGCAGGTCTTGATTTATGCGGCTTTTCTGCCAATCAGCCTGTGATCATGGTCATCGGCGGAAGTCTCGGTGCTGCCAATGTCAATAAGGCAGTCCGTGATGCACCATTCATTGCATGAAAAAAAGCCACTGTAGATTTCTCCACAATGGCTCCAAAGTCATTTTCAAAGTTTCTGTTGCTTTCAATCTCTCCGCATGACTGAAAGTTTTGAGTGCCTTATATTTATCTAAATAATTTTTTGCATCTGCTTCTCGAAGCTTTTTAAAATATTTTTCTTTATTCTTATTAAACATTGTTCCGATAGCTGATTCATTAAGTATTACACTATAGCCTTCTTTTATGGCCCCTAACGCAGTCAATGCTACGCACCCACCACCATCAACTCCTACGATTTCCACACATTCAATCTTATGTGCTTTTAAGAACTCATTAAGTTTAGGATTGCTAAATGCGTTTCCCTCATATTTTATGAAAACATAATCAGATATAACATGAAGATTGCTAACTAGTTCCACTTCTTCAGTTCCTTCATAAGCCTTAAATGGTGCAAGCTTATTTATTAAATTTTTCTTCATGATATTTTTGATTATAAACAACCACATTACTTTCATTTGCGTCAATAACTTCGTTTACAGTTTGAATCAGAATTTCATTATCATATTTAAAGTATGTAGCGTGATTTTTTTCCAACACATACATTCTGCATATCAATTACCAACAATGCTTTTTTTTCACTTTCTTTCCCTCCGTCATCTTCAAATTCATCTAATACTTTGCATTTTTATATGAAATCAATATATGTGCAGGTGCAAATAATAGCGATGCTACAATCAATAATACAGACCTGCTCATAATTCCACTGAAGATGAAAATTACGGATGGAATAATAGATAATGTCAATGCTTTTTAAAAATCGTATTATTTCTAAAACAAATAATCCATATCACACAATAAAGTATAATTAAAACGACATTTGCTATTAAATATATCGCAAAAGCTTCATCAGACCACCAACCGAACCAGGTTCCAGGAATATTGACAACCATAAATCCGAAACACCCAAATCTTCCTATCTGTTCTACAACTTCAACACCTTTATTATTCCACTTATTTTCAAAACCATCTTTATACTTTAATGTAA
>VOFC01005969.1_pt1 | contig 10515 bp, 17 predicted proteins | sample 5384161 | NCBI WGS metagenome assembly VOFC01 (sample SAMN12384722, study PRJNA508395) | human gut metagenome | isolation source: healthy gut B | host: Homo sapiens | reverse complement strand
AACTGATCGTGTTGGATGTTGCGGCTTTGCGATACCAAAGTCTGTGACTTTTTACTTTTCCCTCTGTGGAGATAATGATGTTCTGCGGCTTGATATCCCGGTGGATAATGCCTTTGTTATGGGCAGCCTCAATACCTCTTCCCACCTGGATTGCAATGCTGACAGCCTCCTTGAATGTGAGCTGTCCTTTTTTCTCAATATAAGTTTTTAACGTGATGCCTTCCACATACTCCATCACGATATAATGCATTCCATTTTCGCTTCCGACATCGTAGATATTTACGATATTCGGATGTTCTAATCCCGCGGCAGACTGTGCCTCCGTGCGGAACTTTGTCACAAAATTCAGATCCTCCGAAAACTCCGGTTTCAATACTTTAATCGCTACAAAACGTCCAAGTGTATGATCTTTCGCTTTGTATACATCTGACATTCCGCCAGTTCCTATCTTGTTTACGATCTCATAACGATCTCCAACAAACATACCTTCCGTTAACATTCCTTCACCTCATCAGAAAATGGTTCTATCAACACAACCGTAATATTATCTTTTCCGCCATTCTCATTGGCAGTATCTATTAATTTTTCTGCTTTCTCAACAATATCTCTCTGTCCGAGCACGATCTTTTTGATCTCTTCATCCTCGATCATGTTCGTCAGACCATCCGAGCACATTAAAACTGTGTCTCCCGGCTTTAACTCAACCTCAAAAAAATCCACGGACAACTCGGGAACAACGCCCACCGCCCGTGTGATGATGTTCTTATCCGGATGATCTTTCGCATCCGCTTTATCCATCTCTCCCTAAACGGACCATCTCTTCTACCAGAGAATGATCCCTTGTGATCTGCCTGATAGCTTCGTGATTTATTAAGTATAAACGACTGTCCCCTACATTGGCAACATGCAGATGATCTCCGATCACTGTGGCAGCTACCACTGTAGTTCCCATTCCTGCCTTGGCGGCATCCCTGCCCGCCTCTTCCAAAAGACCTCTGTTTGCCGCCTCCACAGCTTCCTTCATTGCTGCTACCGGCTCTGTCTGTCCGGATGTTTCAATCGTCTCTACAATCTTTTCTACTGTGAATCTGGAAGCATACTCACCTGCTTTGTGACCGCCCATGCCATCCGCAACCAGAAAAAGGTTCGGCAGCTTTCCTACTGCGTTCTCAGACGTATACATATAATCCTGATTCATCTCACGTCGCCTTCCAATATGTGTCATGGAAAACGTCTTCATTTACCAATTCCTGCCTTTCTTACTGCTACATCTGTGCATTCCATGCGGAATGTTTCATTAACTTCGCCTGTCATTGTTATCTGCACGGACTCTGTCCGACGCACTTTATTCTATCACACGTACTGTAAAAGAACAAGTCAACTTCCCATATAACGTTTCCGAAGCTGCCCACAGGCTCCGTCAATATCTCTTCCCATCTCCCTGCGGATGGTTGCATTGATCCCGTTTTTTTCCAGTTTATTCTTAAATTCCGTTGTCACTCTCACATCCGGCTGCACATAGTCGCGCTCCTTGATTGGATTTACCGGGATGAGGTTTACATGACAGTTGATGCCTTTGATCAGCCTGCACAGATTCCTTACATCCTCGTCCGTGTCATTCACGCCTCCCACTAAACTGTACTCAAATGTGATTCTTCTGCCTGTCTGCTCAAAATAATATCTGCAGGCATCGATCACTTCATGGATCTCATATTTATTTGCGACCGGCATCAATTCCAGCCGCTTTTCCTGCGTGGATGCATGCAGGGATAATGCAAGCGTGATCTGTAATTTTTGTCTGCAAGTTCCCGCATACGCGGAACAATTCCACAGGTGGATACTGTCACATTTCTCTGGCTGATATTTAATCCATTTTCATCGGTCAGAAGTTCAATGAACTTTAACAGGTTATCGAAATTATCCATTGGCTCCCCGGTTCCCATCACGACCACATTGGAAACCCGCTCGCCGGTGTCTCTTCCAATCTGGTAAATCTGGTCTAACATTTCAGATGGGGTCAGTCCTCTCACAAGACCGTCCAATGTAGATGCGCAGAATCGGCATCCCATGCGGCATCCCACCTGTGAAGAAATACAGACCGAATTGCCATGTTTGTATCGCATGAAAACGCTCTCAATGACATTTCCGTCATCTAACAGAAACAGGTATTTCCTCGTTCCGTCGATTTTGGAGATCTGTACTGCCTCCTGTTTTATGCTGACCAGATGACTGTTCTCTTTTAACTTTTCGATCAGCGCCTTTGGGATATTGGTCATCTCCTCAAAAGACGCTGCCTGCTTCCCATGAAGCCACTGGTAAATCTGCTTTGCACGGAACGCTTTCTCTCAAGCTGCTCCATGAACACAGTCAGTTCTTTCAGATTCAGCGATCTGATATCTGTCTTTTCCTTTTGATCCATAATTCTCCTTCATTCATCAGAAGTTCCGGAAGTCTCTCACGCTTTTTTCTGTAGTTTTGCCAGAAAAAATCCGTTCCATATGTTTTCTGCGGAAAAATCTGCTGCATTTTCACAAGTTCAAACTGCGGATGCTGTTTTAAAAACCATGTGACATTGTCTTCATTTTCCATTTTATCCATTGTACAGGTGGAATATAACAATGTTCCGCCTGCCTTTACATACTGACAGACAGTTTCTAACATATTTCTCTGTAAAGAGACGATTTCCTGTTCTGTCTGTAATGTCATCTTATATTTTATATCCGTCTTCCTGCGCATGACGCCAAGCCCTGAACACGGAAGATCGGCGATCACCACATCTGCTTTTCCGATGGAAGCCTCATCTAAAACCGTTGCATCCATCTGTACTGCACGCATATTAGAAAGCTGATGTCTTGCGATATTCTGTCTTATAAGATCAGTCTTATACTCTGTGAGATCTCTCGCCTCCACCATACCGGTTCCCCCGAGTTTTTCTGCCAGATGGACGCTCTTTCCTCCAGGTGCTGCACACACATCGATGATATAGCTGTCCTTCTTTGGAGCAACCGTTTCCGCCACCATCATGGAGCTCACATCCTGCACATAAAAGAGCCCCTCACGGAAAACTTGACAATGCATTCAGATGGTCAAATCCGGAGATCATAAATGCATAGTTTAATTCCGGCATATCTGCGCAGACCATTTTCTCTGCGGTAACGCCTTCCTTTTCAACCGCTTTTCCAGCGCTTCCGGTGTGATCTTCAGAAGATTGGTACGGATCGTAACCGGTGTCTCCTGCAAAAATGCCTGCAGCACGCTTACCGTCTGCTCCATGCCATAATCGTTGATCCACTGTCTCACGATCCACTCCGGCATGGAATAACGCACAGACAGATATTGGATCTGGTCTTTCTGCTCATCCGGGTAAGTGATAGTGCTTAAATTGCGGCTGATATTGCGCAGCACCCCGTTCACGAAACCGCTCAAAGAGCCAAACCCTTTTCTCTTTGCCAGTTTCACTGCCTCATTGCACACTGCGGAGTCCGGGACGGAATCCATATATTTTAACTGATACACGCTCATCCGCAGAATATTGCAGATGACCGGTTTCATTTTGTTTACTTTCACTTTGGAGAACTGATTGATGATGTAGTCAAGCTCGATCATGTACTGGATGGTTCCCTCAGACACTCTCGTGATAAAGGCTCTCTCTTTTTTTCCAGATACTGATACTTATCGAGCACGGAACAGATCACAAGATGGCTGTAACTGCCCTCTTTTGTCACTTCCATCAGGATCCCGAGAATCAGTTCTCTCGTATTGACAGAATCAGTCACGGTCTCTTCCTCCAAATAACAGTACCAGACGCAGTAACTGTAAAATAGCTGCCGCCGCACTTGCCACATAAGTCAGTGCCGCTGCTTTTAACACTTTTTTCGTGTATGGGAGTTCACTGTCACTCAAAATACCCTGCTCGCCTAAAATGCGCAATGCCCTTGCAGATGCATTAAACTCTACCGGCAATGTCACAAGCTGGAATATTACTGCAAAAGAGAAGCAGATGATTCCAAGATTGATCAGAACTGCCCCTGTATTTCTTGTAAAGAATAATCCGATCAGGATCAACGGCCATGCAAGCGTGGAACCAAGATTGGCTGCCGGGACAATCGCTGTGCGCAGTGTCAGTGGAAAATAGCTGTTCTGGTGCTGGATCGCATGTCCGCACTCATGTGCTGCAACCCCGACAGCTGCAACCGATGTGGAGTTGTATACAGAATCGGACAGATTCAGTGTCTTTGCAGACGGATTGTAATGGTCGGTCAGATTTCCGGATACATGCTGGATCGTCACATCATAAATTCCTGCGGAATTTAAGATTCTCTGTGCTGCCTGTGCGCCTGTCATTCCCGATGCACTGCGGTACTGGGAATATTTATTATAAGTTGATTTTACTCTTGCGGAAGCGATCATGCAGATTACTGCTCCGATAATCACAAGAAAAATAAGTTGGGTCAAATCCGTAATAATAATATGGCATAGTAATCATCCTTTCTTATCAGCAACGTTTTAAGAAACTGCCTTCTGTCACCTGGTATCCTCTTAAGAAGGCATCCGTTGTCATTCGTTTTTTCCTTCTAACTGTACCTCTAATAAAGCTAATACTCCATTCCCCGTCTGGACTTCCAGTTCGTCCTTTGTCACTTTTAAAATACATCCCGGAGCGGCTTTCACCTCATGGGGAAATGACTTTTGCGCGCCAGATCTTTAGGTTTTTGTCATCGATCCTTGTATATGCACTCGGCCATGGATTTAAGCCGCGCACCAGACGCTCGATCACCTCTGCATCTTTTGACCAGTCGATACTTCCCATCTCTTTCTGGATCTTTCCGGTGTGGGTTGCAAGCGCGTCATCCTGAGGTGTGTAAACAGCTGTACCATTTTCAATTGCTTTCATGGTTTCACGCAAAATTTGCCCCTTAGCATCCTGCAATTTGTCAAAAAAGGCTGCCACCGGTCTCATCCTCATCCACGATCACTTCCTGCTTCATGATCATATCCCGGTATCAAGACCTTCATCCATACGCATGGTCGTGACGCCTGTGACCTGATCCCCGTTTAACACTGCCCACTGGATTGGGGCTGCCCACGGTATTTTGGCAGCAGGGACGCATGTACATTCACACATCCAAACGCGGCATATCAAGGATCGCTTTTGGAATGATCTGCCCAAAAGCCTCCACAATGATGATATCCGCATTGTACTGTCTTAAATATTCTACGCTTTCCTCTGCACGGATTTTTGCCGGCTGATACACTTCAATCCCATGTGCAACCGCACATTCCTTCACCGGTGTGTACTTTAATGCCTTGCTTCTTCCAACCGCTTTATCCGGCTGTGAGACAACCAGCACTACTTCATGTCCTGCTTTTATAATTTCCTCTAATGTACCCACTGCAAAATCCGGGGTTCCCATAAATATAACTCTCATGATCCTCTCCCTCGCTTCCGGTTTCTTTTCTCTTCTTCCCTCTGCGCCTATTCCTCTTCCTCATAGGTAACGTCATGAAGCTGGCCTTCCACTTTTTCCACGTAAAGATGTCCGTCCAGATGATCGATTTCGTGGCACATGGCTCTTGCCATTAACTCTGTGCCCTCAATCTCATATTCTTCCATATTTTCATCAAATGCATGCACCTTCACATAATTTGGTCTTGTAACCTGTCCGGCTTTTCCGCCGGAATGCTCAAACATCCCTCATCGCCGGTCTGCTCCCCGGATGTCTCCAGAATAACCGGATTTACCATCACGACCGGGCCCTCGCCCACATCGATCACTACGATTCTTTTTAAGATACCCACCTGCGGTGCTGCAAGTCCAACACCGTTTGCCTCGTACATGGTATCTAACATGTCTTCGATCAGCTCTTTTGTGCGCGGTGTCAGCTCCTTCACAGGTTTACAGATTTTTTTTCTAATACAGGGTCTCCCTCGTACACGGATTGTTCTAAGTGCCATAATGTCCTCCTTGTTTTTAAAACCACTCATTGATTAAAATCAAACTGTACGACCGTATCTTTAAATGCTTTATTATCACGCATGTAATGTTCGAGACGGTCTTTCAACTCAACCAGTGTCTGATAATCTTTTGTTTTTATATAAATCACCTTTTATAGATGTCATTCACTTTTGCCACTGCCGGATCCGCAGGTCCTACCGGGAAAACCCGTTTCTTTTTAAAATCCTCTCCCACACGCTCCATTGCAGCTTTGATGTTCTCCTGCCACGTGTCGATCTCCTGCACCAGAAGCTTTTGCGGAATCGTAAGCGGTCTGCTCCTGCTTTGATGCACATAAGATCACAAGCATATTCCAGACCGGCGGATATAAAAGCATCCTGCGGTATTCCATCTCCTGCTCATAAAACGCTTCATAATCCTGCTCTTTTGCAGTCTGCACACTGTAATGATCCGGCCGGTATGTCTGGATCACAACCTCTCCGGGTTCACTTCCGCGCCCTGCTCTTCCAGCCGCCTGCGTCAGCAGCTGGAAAGTGCGTTCTGCTGCATGGTAATCACTGACATATAATGACAGGTCTGCCGCCAGCACACCGACTAACGTCACATTCGGGAAATCATGTCCCTTGACGATCATCTGGGTTCCGATCAGAATATCGGCTTCCTGATTGGCAAAAGCAGATAAAATCTGTTCATAGCCTTCCTTGTTCCGCGTGGTGTCCATATCCATGCGGAGCACCCTCGCCTGTGGGAAACGTTCCTTGACGATCATCTCAATCTTCTGCGTACCCGCCTTTAAATCCGCTGATATACCGCGAACCACACGCCGGACAGGTTTTCGGCATCGGTATCTCATATCCGCAGTAATGACAGACCATTTTTCCTTCCGGATGCTGTCTTGTCACATGCTGGCTTAGAGACACATCGCAATGCGGACATTTTAACACATGACCGCAGGCTCTGCAAGAGACAAAGCCTGCAACCCCTCTCCGGTTGATAAAAAGCATCATCTGCTGTCCCTTTTTCAAGCGGTCCTCCATCAGCTCCTGAAGCTGTACACTTAAAATGGAACGGTTGCCTGCTTTTAACTCTTCCCTTAAATCCACGACCTCTACTTTCGGGAGTGGTTTTTCTGCTACACGGTGCTTTAACTCTAACAGCTCATACTCCCCTGTTTTCCTTGTAATAACTTTCCACAGACGGAGTTGCCGAGCCAAGCACGACACTCGCACCGCACATTCTCGCACGCTCGATCGCAGTCTCCCTTGCATGGTATCTCGGAAGTGTCTCACTTTTATAACTGCTCTCATGCTCTTCATCGATAATAATAAGCCCTAATTTTGAAAAAGGTGTGAACAACGCCGATCTCGGACCTATCATAATATCCACGTCCCCGTTTTTTGCCCGCTCAAACTGGTCAAACCGCTCTCCCGGAGACAATCTGGAATTCATGATGGAAACCCTGTCTCCGAAACGGTTGTAAAACCGCATGACGGTCTGAAATGTCAGCGCGATCTCAGGGATCAGCACGATCGCCTGTTTTCCCTGCGCTAACATATGGGCGATCAGTTCCATATACACTTCCGTCTTGCCGCTTCCGGTCACGCCCCTTGATCAGATAAGTTTTTGCAATTTTCTGATCCAGATTCCGCTCGATCGCATCCACCACGGACTGCTGTTCTTCGTTTAACGTGAGATGATACCCCTTGCTGTCTAAATGTGACACCGGGTTGCGGTAGGACCGCTCACTGACCACCTCCACGATTCCCATGGTCTCTAATGCCCGAATCACCGTTCCCGAAACATTTAACTTCTGCGTGATCATGCTCTGATCCATCTGTGGATTCTCGATCAGCGCAGACAACAGCCGCACACGCGCCTTCTGATGTTTCCGTTCAAATTCTGCAAGTTCACTTTTGGCTTCGATCTCCGTCAGCTTCAGGCGGACGCTTTTGTGTTCCACTGCATTGCCTTTTTTTCTTAATCGGAATGACGGTTTTTAACGCATGGTTCATGGTCGCCCCATAGTTTTTCTTCATCCAGCCTGCCAGTGCGATCAACTGGCTTTCAATCGGAACGCTGTCTGTCACGATCCCGATAATTTCTTTGATCTTTGCCACCTCAAACTCCGGTTCATCCGTCAGTTCCACAACATATCCCTTGATGTTGCGCTTGCCAAATGGGACATACACCTGCATTCCAAGTGTCAGTTTTTCCTTCATTGCTTCCGGAATCCTATATTGAAATGTTTTATCTAATTTTTCATTGAATATGTCAACAATGATATTCGCGTACTCCGCCATCCAGTGCCTCCTGTACTATTTTTCTGTCGTCTAACGGATATCGGATTCCTTTGATCTCCTGATAACTCTCGTGCCCTTTTCCGGCTAAAACAATAATATCCCTTTTCTCTGCCATCGAAACGGCATATTCCACTGCCGCCCTCCGGTCTGCAATTTTTATGTAAGATGGCTTTACTCCTGCACGCACTGTGCCACGCAGCCCATCCTCGATCTGGTCCATGATCCGCCCCGGATCTTCCCACCTTGGATTATCCGAGGTGATAATGGTAAAGTCTGCCAGTCTGCCCGCCGTCTCTCCCATCTGATACCTTCTCAAAACGGAGCGGTTTCCTCCGCATCCAAAAATCACGATCAGCCTTGCCGGTTTGAATTTTCGTAAAGTTTCGAGCAGATTCCGAAGACTCATCTCATTGTGGGCATAATCGATCAGGAACACATACCCGGTCCCAGCCGTCATGTTCTGACATCTTCCCGGCACGATCTGTTTTGCCAGCGCTGCTTTTTTTTATCTGCTCTCCGGTCCACCTTAAAATGCCCTGCCACAGAAATGGCGGCAAGCGCATTATAGATATTAAACTGCCCCGGAAGCTGCATGACGATATCCTCTCTCCGCCACTCTCTTTTTACCGTAAAATGTTTTAAACTGACGGGGCATACTTCTATCTGGATGTTCCCGATTTATGGCATGGCGGCGGTTATTCCGCCTGTTTATAAGCACATTCATAAGCTGCCTGCCATCTTCCGGGGTTCCATTTACTCTGCCGGTATCTTTGTCTGTGAGTATCTGACCGGAACCTTCTTAAAGAAAAAGGGCATCTGTCCATGGGATTACAGCAATGCCAAAACCAATATCAACGGTGTCATCCGCTTAGACTATGCGCCTCTCTGGATGATGGCAGGTCTCCTATTTGAACGTGTTACCACTGTTCCCCGGAGAAAATCTTAAATCCCCTTTCCTGCATAAAACAGCATCGCACGGAACTTCTTTATTAAGTCCGTGCGATGCTTGAATCCTGCAATGTCCTGTTACGCTTATGAGTCTAAATCATCAATATCTGCGCCAGCTCCAATATCTAACGTATTTAAAGTACGGCGTTTCATTCTTGCAATTTCGGATGCTTTTAAGATGTAATTTTTTACTTCCCTGGAATGTTTGATATGTGTCAGCCGAAGCTCCGGTGTAGTAACATCTCCGGTATAACAGATTACAGTTCCAAGTCCGAACATCCGCTCCAGCAAAGTTGCCGTTAATTTTACATCCTGTACCTTATACATATAGCAGTCATTCTCTTCAATTTTGAATAAGCCTGCATCTACAGTAATTACACTTGGTTTGATGTTATATTTGGTAAAGGTCCATGGCAGACCGAAAAAGAGTATTCTCTTGCGTTCTGTGTACTGGGCATCCTCATCAAAGTCCATCTGCATATCGTTTCTTTCCTCAATCATTTTTGCTCTCCTTCTCTTTACATCACCTTATGATACCCTACTTTATCATATACTGAAAAATTTTTCAAATTTCAGAATATTGCGTCTTTATATTTTGTCTTGAATTTTATATTTTATTATTATATGATAGTAAAAATGCCTAGATGACATTACTAAAAACATCATACAGGAGGAATCTTATGCGACACTTAATGAGTCCCCTCGATTTATCCGTAGAGGAGCTGGATCAACTGCTGGATTTAGCAGGTGATATTGAAAAAAATCCACAAAAATATGCACATGCCTGTGATGGCATGAAACTTGCAACCTGTTTCTATGAACCAAGTACCCGTACCCGTCTTAGTTTTGAAGCTGCCATGTTAAACCTTGGTGGTTCTGTTCTTGGTTTTGCCAGTGCAGACAGTTCATCCGCAGCAAAAGGCGAAAGTGTTTCCGATACTATCCGAATCATTTCCTGTTACGCAGATATATGTGCCATGCGTCATCCAAAGGAAGGTGCACCTCTCGTAGCTTCCCAGAAATCTTCTATTCCAGTAATCAACGCCGGTGATGGCGGTCATCAACATCCAACCCAGACATTAACTGATTTATTAACCATTCGTTCTTTAAAAGGGAAATTAGACAATATGACAATCGGTTTATGCGGTGATTTAAAATTCGGCCGGACCGTGCACTCTCTGATTAATGCACTGATTCGTTATCCCGGAATCCGCTTCGTTCTTATTTCTCCGGAAGAACTTAAAATTCCGGACTATATCCGCGAAGACGTTCTGGTAAAAAATAATATTCCGTTTGAAGAAGTAACAAGAC
>VOFC01005766.1_pt1 | contig 10521 bp, 18 predicted proteins | sample 5384161 | NCBI WGS metagenome assembly VOFC01 (sample SAMN12384722, study PRJNA508395) | human gut metagenome | isolation source: healthy gut B | host: Homo sapiens | reverse complement strand
CTTGTTCGTTTGAGTACCATGTAATTTACCTTCTTCCAAACCAAACTCGTTGTTTCCTGTATATTTCTGTGCGTTTGAGTACCATGTAATTCACCCTTCCAAGCTGGAAATTCATCGGCACATCGAAGAAATCCGGTTTGAGCACTTATGCACTTCAGTCTGCCCAAACCCACGGTGCAGCACTCGGAATATCTTTTCGGAGTTTGAGAACCCTGTAATTTCTTTTCTCTTCTAAAACGCGATCTGTGTCAAGGCCGGTTTGAGTGTCCTGTAATCTTGCATTTTTCTAAGTAAATGCTCTAAAATGGGAAATAGGCCGTAGTTTGACATCATGTGAATTTTGCTTCCTTACAACGCTGCGGCTCTTTTTCGATGCTTTGAGAACCCTGCAATTTCTTATATTTTCAAATCTTTTCTCGAACGGTAGTTCGTTATTCGGCAGTTTGAGTACCATATAATCCCATTCCTTTCCAAACCCAATAGAGTTGGCCATTGACGATTGTTGAGAGTCCTGTAATTCTATCCCCCTCTAAACCAGCCTGAGGTTGAAATGTACTGTTTGAGAGCCCTGTAATTTCTCCGCTCTCCCAAACTGCAGACAGGCGTTTTGGAGCAGATTTGGTCCATGTTTGAGAACCCTGTAATTTTCTCCGCCTCCCAAATCTGAATGATGTCGGATTGGGTGTTTGAGTACCATGTAATTTATCTTCTGACAAACCCTCAAAACGCGGAGGGGTTTGTCATCAACTTCCTGCTCATTGTGAGCACAAGTCTATCTCCTCTTGCGACCAAGCCGTCTTGTGATTCGAGTTTTTAATTTGGACCCTTTGGGTACTCCCTTCTTGAGAGCCTTGCAATCTCTTCTCTTATTTGAATGGCCTGTAATTTTACTTTTCTTCCAACCCAAGGTGGCGACTTTAGGAGCGATATTGTACAGCGTTTGAGTATCATGCACTTTTATCTTCTTCTAAACTCTATCTCCGTAAGTCAATCGAAAAGGATGTAGTTTGAGTACCCTGGCAATTCTTTCGCTTCCAAAACATTGCTTGTTTGTTTCAGATGGCGGCGTCGTTTGAGCACCTTGCAATTTATTCTTCCTAATCGCGTGGACGCCGTTTCCTTCTTCGCAAAAAAGATTTGAGAACCCTGTAATTTCCATTTCCCTCCTCCAAACTTTTCGCTGTAACGTGCAGGCATGAAGTGTTTGAGTACCATGGAATTTATTTCCAAACCTCCGAGGCGCTTTTGAGCTTTGTCCTTGATAGTTTGAGTACCATGTAATTTTTATCTTCTTCCAAACCTTTTGCCAAAACTCTCACCGGTTTCCGGGTTTGAGTACCATGTAATTTTTATCTTCTTCCAAAACCTTCCGGCGGCGTATGTCTTCTTTATCACGTTTGAGTTCCTGCGATTTCAGCCGTTTGAGAACCCTGTAACTTTATCTTTTTCCAAACCATAGCTGCTCAGGTGCGAACACACTCGTAAAGTTTGAGATCCTTGTAATTTATCTTCTTCCAAACCCTCAAAACGCCGTGGAGCAAAGTATAACATGCGTTTGAGAACTCCCAATTCTATTCCCCAAACCAGTTGGCGAGTCCGGCACACCGCACATCCAGCTTGAGAACCTCCCAGCCAAAGCTTCCGCTTTCAAAAGCTCGACTGACTGCCCGTCGCGCAAGGGGATTTGAGCACCCTGCAATTTATTCCAGAATGGCCCGTACGGCCTCACCAGACGGCTGTTTGAGTACCCTTCAAAACGCGCCTGAGGGTTTGGCATTAGCCTTATCTTCTCAAGAGCACAAGTCAACATTGCTCAGTAGCAGGCACAAGTCAACTGCTCATGAACTATCTCTACTATATCGCTACGCCTATTACCGTTTATGTTGCCAAACAGAACCCTGTTAAGGGCTTTGGCGAAACCAACATCATCCGCGATCACGAGTTGACAACGGCAGACATCGTTGAACTGCAGCAGTCGCTCGGAAAGAACCTGATCGTAAATAACCATCTTCAGGCCGTTCGCCCCAACATCTGGTCCCCTCCTCAGCCGCCGCAGGCGGATGTTGTGCTGACCAGCGTAACGCTGCTTTCGACAATGCGGAATAATACCGCCTGAATAATGAAAGCCTTTCAGCGCTTTACGGGCCGGCATTTGCTATGCTATACCAAACTTATAGTGATTAGTGTCGCAGAAGTCCCGTGAGGTCTGCGACCTGAAAGGAAGGCTCTTTAGGGTCTTCCTTTTTCTTTTTATCAAGAACTACCCCGATTTACAGGAGTTATCGCCTATGCCCAGTAATATACCATCAAAGTCCGATGAAAACGGCGCAGCCGAATTCATCAAGCACCAGAAACTATGTGACTTGGTTACTATTCCCGCTTTTCGCGCGAGGAACTGGAAACCAAGCACGCCGATATTCTGCATTTATACGAGATCATTAAGAAAGACACCCGCGTTTGGATTGCCTTATCGTTCGCCCTGATTCCGGTTAGTGCGCTGCTTATCTTATGGGACTTTTATCTGCTGTTTGCCAATCCCGCCTATGCCTTTTACACATCAAAAAATATGAACATCGCAGAGATCATAATTCTTCTCATACATATCGGAGTCCTTCTGCTGCACGCAGCATTCATCGCATTTTCCGTTTCTGACAGTTTCTATCTCAGCTTTCTTGGCCGGCAGAAAGAGACGGTCGAAGAGCTGCCCCACCATCAACGAAACCAAGTAAAGGAGGCTCTTCTCTATGCATTTCTGCATTTTCAAGCGCAACGAAACGCTGGACGTACTTCTACTCCCCCACAAAGGGAACAAACATGTACAGCTTCGTGAATCTTAGCAAAGGCCATATCTGCCCCTGCTTATTTCCCAGTATTGATGCCGCTATTGCTGACCTTGACGATCGGCAGAAACGTGGCTTGATTCTGGGATACGACATTATTGCTTAAAATCAAAAAGATCCCCTCTGCTCATTTTTGAGCAGAGGTTTTCTTTGCCGCAAGCCGCCCATCGCCTGCCGGATTCGATTCTTCATTTCTTTATCATTTTTCGGGACACATACATTCCCTTGCCGATTCCTTTCTTTTTTGGGCAAAGAAAAAAGCACCAGCAATGAGAAGTCATTACTGGCACTTTTAACGTGTCATTTATTGATTTTACCGTTACGGTATCACTGCTCGCGCATTTTGGCGAAGCATTCGCTGCAATATACCGGACGGTCGGACTTGGGTTCGAACGGAACACGAGCCTCGCCGCCGCAAGCAGCACAGGTAGCGGTGAAGAACTCACGCGGACCGCGTGCAGCATTCTGCGCGCATCGCGGCAGGGACTTGCAGCGCTGCGGCTCGTTCTGGAAACCGCGCTCTGCGTAAAAACTCCTGCTCGCCAGCGGTGAACACGAACTCCTTACCGCAATCCTTGCATACTAAAGTCTTGTCTTCGTACATGGTTTTTACCTCTCTTTGATACTGTTCCCTCGGGAAACTTGAAATATATGCGTACAGACACTGCGCCTGCTATCGCCTAAATAGGTTTAATGGCTGCCGATTTTCGCTTGATGCGCTGGACGGCATTATCCACAGATTTGATCGGTTTGTGCAGCGCTTCGGACATCTCTTCATACGATAAGCCGTCCAAAAAACAACGTCAAAACCTGTGCCTCAAATTCAGACAAAAGCGAGTAGAGCTTCTTTTTCCGCTCTTCCCTCTCCTCATTGCCGATAACAAGCGATTCAGGATCACCATTCGGTGCAGTTACCCGGGTACGCGATTCCGCAAGGTCTTCAAACAGAGGTCGATCGATTGACATGGACTGATTGAGCGGGTCGTGCTTGAGCGACGCTGCCGCCTTCACGGCGGAATAAATCTGCCGCGTGATGCACAACCGTGCAAACGCTCCAAAGGGTGCGCCCTTGCTCTCGTCATACTCCCGGACGGCATTCAGCAGCCCGAGCATCCCTCCTGCATCAAATCCTCTGCATCGGCGCCTGCCAGAAAGTATGGCCGCGCACAGGTCTTGACCAGACGGGTATAACGACGGATCAGATTCTCCATCGCGGGTCCGTCTCCCTGCCGCGCCAGACGGCATAGCTTTTCATCGGGAATCCCGTTCGATGGCTGTATTTGATAATCATTTCTCATGTCAATAGCTATTATACGCGGTAGAATTGGAAATGTCAAGAAACGATTGTCATCTTTACCGATATCACACAAAAACGCGCTTCCGTTTTTATGCAATTATGACAATATTATTAACGTTTTACTCTACAGTTACCGACTTTGCCAGGTTGCGCGGCTTATCAACATCACAGTTGCGCTCCACTGCGATATAGTATGCCAAAAAGCTGCATCGGAATAATCGAAAGCGAAGCGGAAAATTCATACAGGCACTTCGGCAGGCGCACGATGTGCTGGCAGACCGACTCGTCCCCGGTGAAATCGTCCGTGGTGACGAGCACGACGCTTGCGCCGCGCGCTACAACCTCACGGATATTGGAGACTGTCTTCTCAAACAGTGCCGGCTGCGTTGCCAGAGCAACAACCAGAGTACCCTCCTCGATCAGCGAAATGGTGCCGTGCTTAAGCTCACCGGCAGCGTACGCCTCCGAATGAATATAGGAAATTTCCTTCAGCTTGAGCGAAGCCTCGAGCGCGGCGGCATAGTCCAGCCCGCGGCCAAGGAAAGAACACGCTCGAGCGGTTTGCATACAGCGTAGCGATACGCTGCATATCCGACTGGCATTTCAGGGTTCTGCTCAATGCATTCCGGCAGACGCTGCAGCTCAGCGCACAGCGCACGCTCGTCACCGATGGAGATGAGGCCGCGCACACGCGCAATCTTAACCGAGATGAGGTACAGAGCGGACAGCTGTGCGGAATATGCCTTGGTTGTCGCAACCGAAATCTCCGGGCCGGCCCAGGTATACAGCACACCGTCTGCCTCGCGCGCAATCGTCGAGGAAACGACGTTTACGATCGCAATCGTGAACGCACCTGCCTGCTTGGCCAGACGCATGGCAGCCAGCGTATCCGCTGTCTCGCCGGACTGGCTGATAACGATGCACATATCCTTTTGCCGATGATCGGGTTCTCATAACGGAACTTCACTGGCAACCTCTGCCGTGCAGCGAATGCGGCACATTGCCTCAATCACGCGCTTGCCGACCATGCCTGCGTGCAGTGCAGAGCCGCAGCCGATGATATGGATATGCTCGATCTCACGCAGACGCTCGTCGGTCAGACCGTTGTCCTCGAATACAACCGCATCGTTTTTGATACGCGGCTTAACCGTATCGGCAACTGCCTTGGGCTGCTCCATGATCTCCTTGAGCATAAAGTGCTGGTAGCCGCCCTTTTCCGCTGCGGACATATCCCACGTTACGGTCATGATTTCCTTCTCTACCGTATCGCCGAACTCGTTCATGACAACTACGCTGTCCGGGCGAACGATTGCAACCTCGTTATCATCCAGAATAATGTAACGCTTGGTGCGATTGATAATAGCGGTAATATCGGATGCGATCATGTTCTCGCCCTCACCGATACCGATAACCAGCGGGTTGCCGCGGCGTGCAGCAACGATCTCCTGCGTGTTATCCATCGAGACTACGCCCAGTGCGTAAGAGCCGCGCAGACGCTGTACGGCCTGCAGAACGGTCTTTGCCAGATCCTCCTGCTTGCCGGTGTGCAGATAGTCCACGAGGTGCGCGACAGTCTCCGTATCGGTCTCGGACTTAAACTCGTAGCCGTGTGCCTCCAGACGCTCGCAGCTCCGTAGTTCTCGATAATGCCGTTGTGTACAACTGCTACCTTGCCCTTGCCGCCCAGATGCGGATGCGAGTTGCGGTCGGACGGCTCGCCGTGCGTTGCCAGCGGGTGTGGCCGATACCGCAGGTGCAGTACATGTCGCCGCCTTCCTCCTTGATCTTCTCCTCAAGGTTTGCAATGCGGCCGCGCGCCTTGACAACGCGCAGACCGTCCTTCGTGAAGGCAGCCACACCAGCAGAGTCATAGCCGCGGTATTCCAGACTGTACAGACCCTTGATAAGAATCGGAAGCGCGTTCTCGCGTCCAGTGAATCCAACGATTCCACACATAAAAATAATACTCCTTTGCAACGGTAAATATAACATATCTTCCGCAACATTTCAGTATGAGTTTTAGGCGGCACAGGGAACAATGAAAAGCTGCGGCTTCTTGCGCGAACTCCGGTCGCGCCTTGTCGGTCCGCAGAACTCTCTCAAATCGCTCTTGTTTCATTATTCCGTATTGCCTTACCTCAATATATGCGGTGGTACTTGTGTAATAAGAAATTGGTGCTACCGGGCAATTTGGCAAGAGCAGTTTGCGAAAGATTTTGCGTTCTGAAGAGCGTAAACGATTCGCAAAGTGCCGCAGAACAAATTCGTGCGGTAGTGCCCTAAAAAGGGTATAAAAATAGTGCGTTACGCATAACTGCTCTGTCGATACGGTCGCCCGTATGTTTTAACAGCCTGCTGACGATCAACCCACTTGTGACCGAAGGGCACCCGCCGAATACTTTCGATTAACCCTTTCCTCGTCAACTGCGATACCGGCTGCACCGCAGTTCTGGCGCTTAGCATGTTATGGAATTGTGCGCAAATTTCCCACCTCCCTGTTCAGAATGCAGAAAGTGGGTGCGCAAACCACACCCACTCCCGTTGGCTCTTTATACATTATACAACAGACTCGATGACTTTGGCAACCTTTTTTGCCAAAGTATCTACCTGCTCACTGTTCGTGCCCTCTACCATGACGCGTACGAGCGCCTCCGTACCGGACGGGCGAACAAGGATTCGGCCGTTATTGCCCCGCTGTGCGAAGCCGCATCGATAGCCGCCTTTGACCTCAGGCAGCTGCTGCAGGGTTTTTCTTATCGTTCGGCACCTTGACATTGATCATGACCTGCGGCCACGGCTCGACCTCGCTGCGATCTCCGAGCACTTCTTGCCGCTCGCTTTGAGGATAGACATAAACTGCAGTGCGGTCAGCTCACCGTCACCGGTGGACGCATACTCAAAAAAATAACGTGTCCGGACTGCTCGCCGCCCAGGATATAGCCCTTCTTGAGCATCATTTCGAGCACATAGCGGTCACCGACGTTCGAGCACTCGATCTTCATGCCGTTCTTATCGGCGTAGGCGTGCAGACCCATGTTGGACAAAAATGGTCGCAACGAATGCGCCGCCGCGCAGCTTGCCTTCCTTCTTCATGTGCGCCGCGCAGACTGCCATAATGCGGTCGCCGTCCAGCTCCTCGCCGGTCTCGTCTACGATCGAGCGATCCGCATCACCGTCAAAGGCAACGCCGAGATCAAAATTGCCCGAGCGGACGCGCTCCTTCAGCTGACCGAGATGGGTGGAGCCGCAGTTATCGTTGATGTTGATGCCGTCCGGCTCATAGAAACGGATTTCCGCCTTGCACTCGACCAGACGCATCAGACGCTCCACCGTTGTGGAGGAGGAACCGTTTGCGCAGTCCACCGCCACGCGCAGACCGGACAGGTCGCCCTTGATGGTATCTGCAAGGTGGTCGGTGTACTCGACTACCGGGTCGATCTCGCTTTTGAGTACACGGCCGATCTTCTCGTGGGTCATCTTCGGAATAGACTCGAAATCGTCGATCAGGTCCTCAATCCTTGCCTCGGTTTCGTCCGGCAGCTTGTAGCCGTTACCCGCAAAAATCTTGATGCCGTTGTACTCAAAGGAGTTGTGGCTTGCAGAAATGACAATACCCGCATCTGCCTTTGTGCTTGATGGTCAGGTATGCGACCGCCGGCGTCGGGATAACGCCGAGCAGCTCTACATCCGCGCCAACCGAGCAGATGCCGCGACCAGCGCGTTCTCCAGCATATCCGAGGATACGCGGTGTCCTTGCCGATCAGCAGCTTCGCCTTGCGGCCGTGTGCAGACTCCTGCGTCAGCGTATAAGCCGCTGCCGCGCCGATCTTGAACGCCAGCAGTGCATCAAGTTCCGAGTTCGCAACACCGCGAACGCCGTCTGTTCCAAAATATCTACCCAAATGAAACACCTAACTTTCTTATATGATAAAGGCGGGGAAATGATTGCATTACAGCATTTGCTGTCCGTCCGCCGGTTCCAGATTCAAATGACGGTAAGCCTGCAGCGTCACGCATCTGCCGCGCGGCGGCGTGCGGCTGAGAAAGCCGATCTGCATGAGATACGGCTCGTAAACATCTTCAAAGTGATCGCTTCTTCGCCGATGGTCGCAGCCAGCGTGTCCAGTCCGACCGGACCGCCGCCGTAGTTCTGATGATGGCGCGAGCATGCGCCGGTCAAGAGAATCCAGACCGGAGCTCGTCGATCTCGAGCGCGCGAAGCGCAATGTCGGCACTTTTTCTGTCAATCGTACCGGTGCCGATTACCTGGGCAAAATCGCGCACGCGGCGAAGGATGCGGTTGGCGATACGCGGCGTGCCGCGGCTGCGGCGGCGATCTCGAATCCGCCCTCGTGCTCAATGCTTAAAACGTTCAAGGATGCCTGCCGAGCGTTCAACAATACGGCACAGCTCCTCCGGCGTATACAGCTCCAGACGGAGAATGACGCCGAAACGGTCGCGCAGCGGCGCTGGAAAGCTGGCCGGAGCGTGTTGTCGCACCGATGAGCGTAAATTTCGGCAGGTCGACGAATGGAGTTCGCGCCGAAGGCCCCTTGCCGATGATGATGTCGATGGCGAAGTCCTCCATCGCGGGATAAAGGATCTCCTCGACCGCACGGTCAGACGATGGATCTCGTCAATAAACAAAATATCATTCTCTGAGAGATTTGTCCAATAAAGCCGCCAAATCTCCCGCTTTTTCGATTGCCGGACCGCTCGTAACACGGATATTCACGCCCATTTTCTGCGGCAATGATGCCCGCGAGCGTGGTCTTGCCCAGACCCGGCGGACCGTACAGCAGCGTATGGTCGAGCGATTCACCGCGCATTTTCGCGACCTGAATGAAATGCTCAGGTTTTTCCTTTGCTTTTTTCTGACCGATATAGTCCATGGATTTCGGACGGGCGAATTCTCGGTCTCGTCCTCGCTGAGCTGGCGGGTGGAGATGATACGCTCATCATCCGATGCCGCCGGAAAATTCAATACTCAAGGTGACTCCCCTACTTGATCCGGCTTTATCGTCAGGAATCAGGGACTTTCCAGCTTTTTCAAGCACGGATGATCTCGTCCGCCTCCATGCCCGGCAGCATCCAGACCCTCCATTGCGTGCAGCGCCTCTGCCTGCGTATAGCCGAGCACCAGCGCCGCGACTGCCTCCTGCGTGTGGTTGACACCGCCGGAAACGGCGGCTGCGCCAAGCGGAACGCGGAAAGCGGTCTCCGAGCTGCTCGCTTGCTCATCTTGTCGCGCAGCTCAAGTACATGCGCTGTGCGATCTTCTTGCCGATGCCCGGCGCCTGCATGAGCATTTTTTTTCGCCGGTGATAATGCTGAGCGCCAGTCTGTCCGGCGGTGCGACCGACAGGGATGGACGCGGCCTTCAGGCCAACACCGTTAACGCTGGTCAGCATCAAAGCAGGACTTCTCCTCCTCGTCGATAAAGCCGTACAATGCTCAAACACCCCCTCACGGACATTGAGCCAGGTCAGCAGACGCGCTTTTTCGCCGGTTTTCAGCTTGCCGATGGTGTTCTGCGGTAGTGTGGCAGGCATCCTACACCGCCGCAGTCGATCACCGCAAGACCCTGCTGGAGCACGAAACCGTGCCGTCTACATAATAAAACGGCTATTTAAACCTCATAATAAGCCTTCATAGCGCATGGCCCGGAAATGCCCGTGGCGAATGGCCCGCACAAAGCGCATCCGCGGCATCGTCCGGACGCGGCAGCTTGGTGAGATGGAGAATGCTTTTTCGTCATTTCCATCACCTGTTTTTCTCCGCCACCATGGCCGACAACGGACAGCTTCACCTGATTCGGTGTATAAGGATACCGGATGCAGTCCCTTCTGTGCCAGTGCCGGCAGGATTACACCGCGCGCCTGCACAACCTGAATGTCACCGGTTTGGCGGCGTTTTCGAGAAGAAGAAAGAGCTCCTCGATTGCCACACTCGTCCGGGTGAAATGCGTGTCTACCAGCGTACAGATATCATCGTAAATCTCACGCCAGCGCAAGTGCATCGGTGTTCCGCGGTTTTTGCCGCACGCATACTGCACCGGCGTAAAATTTCATCATTATCGAACCGCACCACGCCATAGCCAGTATCGTGCCGTAGCGGGTCGATGCCAAGAACGTCGTTATCATTTCTTTATAACCTCAAAATTATACCACGTTTCGCGCATTGTGGAATGGCAGGTGAATGGAAAGTGAGGTGAGAATGGAGATGGAAAATGATGTCGCCGGGGCGTAATTGTCTTTACGCTCATTCCATTATCATTTTCATTCTCAATTCCGTTCCTGTTAACTTTCTCCACGCCCCTTATACTGCATTATTGAATTTCGAATGTCGAATCATCCACCAATTTCTCTGCGGATATCTACGTAG
>VOFC01002951.1_pt1 | contig 10528 bp, 22 predicted proteins | sample 5384161 | NCBI WGS metagenome assembly VOFC01 (sample SAMN12384722, study PRJNA508395) | human gut metagenome | isolation source: healthy gut B | host: Homo sapiens | reverse complement strand
GATTGCAGGCATTCTGCTTGCAGGTAATTTTAGCAGTCACCCTGACGGGTGTAAAACACAGATAACACGAAAGAAAAACCGAAAAGCCTGTTATTACCCTCGGCAGCGACAACTATCCACCATACAATTATCTGAATGAGGATGGTGTCCAACTAGCATAGATGTGAACTGGCTTCGAAGCCTTTTCAAAAAGAATGGGATATCAGGTGGATGTTGTCCAGATCAACTGGGAGAAGAAAAAAACTGGTAGGAAACGGAGAGATCGACCGTATCATGGGCTGCTTTTCATGAAGGACGCCTTTGACGATTACCGCTGGGCGGGACCCCACATAGCATGCAGGTAGTTGCTGTAAATGAGCAGTGATATTCATAAAACTGGCGGATCTGAGGGAACCTGCCGTCCAGTCCACAACCAAACCGGAAGGCATCTTTCTGAACCGGACGGATGAGAATCCCAAAGCTGGGAAATCTGATCAGCCTTGGGACACAGGAACTGGATCTATGCCATTTGGAAAAGGATACGTGTGATGCAGTCGCCGCAATATGAGGAATTCGTTGTTCAGCATATGGCGATTATGACGCAAGCTTTTCGTATCCTGAAGAACCCTTTTGATGATCACCTGGAATAGGGTGTTGCTTTTGCAAAAGATGATGACAGAGGAATCTTGTGAGCAGATGGACAAGACCCTTGAAGAAATGTAAGATGAAGGAATATTATTATCTTTGCAAATCATTGAAAATACCTGGATATCCTCGTAAAGTACTCGGAGGTGGACACTTCATATGCAAGGAGAGAAAGAAGAAAACGAATCAGCTTCTATGTCTGATGGGGAATTGTGGGCCAGAAGTCTTTTGTTATTCATGCAGAAAATCGGAGCAGAGAAAGAATGGTGAGATTATGTAAACTATGTCAGGTGCAGTGTTCCACCTACACATTATAATGAATCTTGAATCTAAAAGTCTTCTCCGCTGCCATTGAAAGTGCCAGACAGATGAGGTACGAAATATCGATATGGTGCTAGAAAGAATAGTTAAAGTTGGACCGGAAAGTTTGAAAGAGAATCTGCAGCTCACTCTGTGATGCAGGATTCTTTGTATTGATGAAGAAGGAAAGAAAGTCTGTACAGTATGGATGAAGGTTTGATGGATGAGATGATTGATTATCTCTGCAAAGATATCATTATGGATTACACAGTGATAAAGAAAGATTCCAGGATATGTGAAACGTGTAACGATGAATATCCCCGTCAATGCGGTGAAAATATAAATAGCAACGGGCAGATCTTTATATCAGCTGCAAGGAGATTCCATCCGAACAGCCGGAAATGACGACGATGGAATTTGTCTGCCGGGATACGCTCGGTAAAAAGCAGCTCCTGCTCATTTTAAGCAGGGCTGCCGAATATTAACCGAATTACGGTTCTTTTTATGACTCTTTTATGACCCTATTCTGTACCGGTTATGGTTGTACATCAGGTGGAAATACATTTCCTGTCTCGCATCTTCTCCCGCCCATCCCGGATAGCTTCAAAAAATGCGCCGATGGGATAATAAAGTCTGCTCATATTCTGTTTCTTCTTACAGAATCTGCAAAACACGCACACCTTTCTGTGATCACTGAATCAGATTGGTCATGACCCGGTTGTGGGAGCAGGTATGATCTGGGCATGGAACTGGGAATCTTTTTCAGAATAGTCTTTTTATCCCGGATCAATTTTTCCAGCTCTTCAAAAATGCGCCCAGGTCTTTATCTCTTCCTTCTAAACCATTTTGCGCAGCAAGTGCAGCAAGTGCGGTTCCAGGATCAGTCTTGCCTGAAGCAGGTCTTCTGTAAGCTGGCGCCTGTCATCCATCATAAAAAGCCAAGTGGATCGTCTGCCACTCCATTTTTCTCGGAAATAAAGGTTCCTGATCCCTGACGGATAGTAACGATATTCCGGGACATATATGCGGCGCTCTTACTGTATTGCGGCCAACTCCCATGTTTTTCCACCAGTTCTGCCTCTGTAGGCAGCTTGTCTCCTGGAGCATATTCCTTCTGCTGATCATTTCAAGGAGATTCTGGGCTGTTTTTTCTGCTAAGGTCTGTTTTTCTGTTTGTTTCATACCCGTTAACAACCCTGCTTTCTATGCTGTAACCCCTTTGATACAGGAATGCTGTGTTCCATTATACTTTATAGATCTGGTATCCGGCTGCTTTGTGACAGACGGTTCATAATGGCCTGTCCAAATGATCCTGGGTAAACTGAAGTCGGAATAAATATAGTCTACTTTTAAATCATCAAATTCACGAAGGAGGGCATACAGGTTATGGGCTACAGATTCCTGGCTCTTTCTGGCGCCAATACTGCGCACCTCACCCTGGGGATAACGTGATCTTGACTCATCGGCAGATGATACCAACTTTACAGCCTACATCGATTTTTTCTTTTGCCAGCTTCCCACACAGTTTTCACCATTTGTTCCACCTGTTCCTGTGTCATGGCAACGGCTTCCCCTGTTTTTCTGGCATCTGCCACATTTGCAGGCTCTACTAAGGTCAGATCTGCCTTTGGAGCATAATGTTTATACTTCATACCAGGTGCTTTTGGACGCACGCCTTCTGCCATCGGTCCTAAAATAGCCGGGTCAATGGTAACTTCCCCCTAAAACATCTTTTTAACATTTCCATGGTAATAGCGCCTGGACGCAGAACTGCGGGAACATCACCGGATACATCTACAATCGTGGATTCCACACCGATCCCTACAGGGCCTCCATCAATGATCATCTCAATCTTGCCGTTTAAATCCTGCCATACATGATCAGCAGTAGTAGGGCTTGGACGGCCGGAAGTATTGGCGCTTGGCGCTGCTACCGGCACACCAGCCAGTGCGATCAGACGGTTTGCAACCGGATCAACTGGCATACGCACTGCTACTGTCCAGTCCACCTGTGGTTCCATAAAGGTACAATATCACTTTTAGGAAAATAATAGTCAGCGGCCTGGCCAGAACGCATCCATTAATTTCTTTCCTGCTTCCGGGATATATTTTACCAGTGGTGTAACTTCCGCTGCACAGGATACGTGAGCGATCAGAGGATTGTCGGAAGGTCTGCCTTTAGCCGCATATATCTTTCCTGCTGCTTTTTTCTAAGGCATTTCCCCAAACCGTATACAGTTTCTGTTGGAAATGCAACAAGACCGCCGTCACGTAAAATCTGGGCGGCTTCTTTTAATTCTTCATCATTTATATTTTTGTGTATCACTTATTTTAATTCGTTTGGTTTCCATAGTGATTCTCCGTTTATGTGTGCTTTTTGCTTATAGACTCAGGTTCCCTGCGCTGACGCAGGCAACCGCTCTGCCAACGCATATTTCGGAACCTTCGTCATCGGTCCAAGACAAACAAAATGCCCTTCGGTGTCTTTTATTTTTTCTTTTGACTCAATACGGCAAACTCACGAATCCCGCGCATTCTTTGTCATCCATACTGGCTCGGTTTGCTCTTCTGCGCAGGCGAGCCTACGTCGATGGCTTCGCTCCAAAATCAAATTCGCCGTTTGCATGCGCAGCCGCTTGTTTTTCCCTTTCTGTTCCGCTCTATTATATCATACCTGCAGTAATTCAAAAAATAGCAGTCGTGAGAATTTAACATTCTCACCTGACTGTTTAAAATCAGCCTGAAGGAAGGTCGTCATATTTTCCTTTCTGCGCTGTTCCAATACGGACCAATGCACGGAACTCTCTGTACCGCACGGGCAATTTCATAATGCTCCTGTCCAACAACCTCCGGTGAAAGGATACGGCTGGTAGAATCCAGAGGATCTACTGCAGGGTAAATACCCTGGCTGGCAATATCACGAGAAAGTACGGTGGTTGCATCCAGATGGGTGAATGTGGTTGCAGGAGCCGGGTCAGTTAAGTCGTCAGCCGGCACATAAACAGCCTGTGCAGATGTAATGGAACCCTTTTCTGGTAGAAGTAATACGCTCTTGAAGAGCCCCCATCTCAGTAGCCAGTGTAGGCTGATATCCTACTGCTGACGGCATACGTCCCAAAAGTGCAGATACCTCGGAACCAGCCTGTGTGAAACGGAAAATGTTATCAATAAACAGCAGCACGTCCTGATTCTTCACATCACGGAAATACTCTGCCATTGTCAGTCCGGAAAGACCGACACGCATACGTGCTCCCGGCGGCTCATTCATCTGACCGTATACCAAGGCAGTCTTGTCGATAACGCCGCTTTCTTTCATCTCATTGTAAAGGTCATTTCCCTCACGGGTACGCTCTCCAACACCGGTAAATACAGAAAGTCCGCCATGTGCTGTGGCAACGTTGTGGATCAGCTCCATGATAAGAACTGTTTTGTCCTACACCTGCACCACCGAACAGACCGATCTTACCGCCCTTTGCATATGGGCAGATCAGGTCAACGACCTTGATACCTGTCTCCAGGATTTCGGTAGCCGGCATCTGTTCTTCATAGGAAGGTGCCTCTTCCCAGGCACTCTTCCCCTACCGGGAACCTTGATGGGTTCACCGGTGTCCACAGCCTTGGTTCCCCTTACCAGACCGTCAGTGGAGTTCATGGCGATACAGCGGACCGTATTGTCGCCGATCTGCTGGGCAACCTCTGCGGTGAGCTTGGTGCCTTCATGATCAATTTCGATGGCATTGAGAAGTGCAGGCAGTTCATCATGTCCGAACCGGATATCCAGTACCGGACCGATTACCTGCACAACCTCGCCAATGTGTTTTCGCTCATTTAGCGTCTCCTTATATCATATACTATGAAAGTCCCAGACGGCAGCCACCGAATAAGCCATGCTCAACGGTCATTATGACCGTTGTTATCGATTTCAATGGCGTTCAGCAGCGCAGGCAGCTCGTGTGACAAACCGGATGTCCAGTACAGGTCCGGTAATCTGCACTACTCTCACCAATGTGTTTTTCACTCATTCCTGAATCTCCTTATTGATGTCCTAGTTCAGGTTGCAGGCTTTCGCCCGCATCATCAGATCCTTCCGCACCTCCAACAATCTCTGTGATTTCCTGCGTTATGCTGGCCTGACGGGCTCTGTTATAAAACAGGTTCAGGTTTTCGATCATCTCTTCCGCATTGCCGGTAGCGGCCTCCATGGCCATTCTCCGCCGCCAGCTCACTGGCCTGGGACTCGCAGACGCCGCCGTAAATAAGACCAGCCAGATACTCCGGCACGATGGCGTCAAACACCTCCTCCGCGCATCCGGCTCATAGAGAATCAGGTTCCGTACCGGCTCCTTCTTCTCTTCCGTTCTGGCCAGCTCTGACAAGCGGCAGCATGGAAATGACATCCGGCTGCTGTGACAGCATGGACACAAACCTCGTGTAACAGAGTTCAATATGACCGAATCCCCGTTCTTAAATTCCCCACAAGCAATTGGCCATCTCAAAGCAGTCGGCCACAGAAATATCGTCCTGATCTCCGCATAATTCTCAGTGATGCAGGGAATGCCCCTGCGTTTGTAAATATTCCACTGCCTTTTTGCCGATGGGCAGTACTACACAATCCCTTTCCTTCCATGGCTGCTTCCAGACATTTCTTGAACATGTTGGAATTGTATCCACCTGCCAGTCCTCTGTCACCCGCGATCACTACATAGCACCATTTTTCACTTTTGCTTTCTTTGTATACACAGAAGTAAAATCCGTATTGCCGTCTGCGATATCCTGCAAAGTCTCGTGAAGCTCCCGGAAATAAGGACGGCAGGTTTCTGCTCGTTCCTTTGCTTTACGCAGTTTGGAGGATGCTACAAGTTCCATCGCCTTGGTGATCTGCATGGTGCTCTGCACGCTTTTTGATACGCAGCTTCACCGCTTTCATATTTGCAGCCATATGCTTCCTCCTCTATCACTTTTTTTCAGGCTTTGTATTCAGAAACTGCTCCGTATACGTTCCAGGGCAGCCTTTAAGCTTCTCCTCTGTTTCAGCTTCCAAAGCTCCTGTGGAGCGGATTTCCTGCATAGCCGCAGCGCCTGTGGCGTCGGTGTCGAGATCCAGGTATAAAGACCTGCCTCGTATGCCTTTACATCCTCTGTGGCAACCTTGGTCAGGATTCCTTGGTAACCGCATAGAGAATCGCTACCTGCTTCTCAACCGGAACAACCGGCGCGTTCTGATTCTGCTTCAGAACCTCCACGATACGTGCACCCTGCTCCAGACGTGCCTTGGTATCTGCATCCAGGTCAGAACCGAACTGGGCGAAGCTCTGCAGTTCACGGTACTGGGAATAAATCAGTTTCAGTGTTCCTGCTACCTTCTTCATTGCCTTGATCTGCGCATCACCACCAACTCGTGATACGGAAATACCCGGGTTTACAGCCGGCATGATTCCTGAGTGAAAAAGTTCGGTTTCCAGGAAGATCTGTCCGTCTGTGATGGAGATGACGTTGGTCGGGAATATAGGCGGAAACGTCTCCTGCCTGAGTCTCGATAATGGGGAGTGCAGTAAGAGAACCGCCGCCATGTGCCTCGTCCAGCCTTTTCGCTGCACGTTCCAGAAGTCTGGAATGAAGATAGAATACGTCACCCGGATAAGCCTCACGGCCCGGGCGGACGACGAATCAGCAGAGAGAGTGCACGGTAAGCTACCGCGTGCTTGGTCAGATCGTCATAAATAATCAGCACATGCTTTCCCTGATTCATAAAGTACTCGCCCATGGCACAGCCGGAATAGGGCGCGATATACTGCAGCGGGCTTGCCTCGATGCAGTAGCCGCTACAACAATGGTGTAATCCATGGCGCCGTTCTTCTGTCAAAGTCTCTACCAGATTGGCTACGGTGGAACGCTTCTGACCGATGGCTACATAGATACAGATTACGTCCTGTCCCTTCTGGTTAATAATGGTGTCTACCGCAATGGCAGTCTTACCGGTCTGACGGTCACCGATGATCAGCTCACGCTGTCCACGTCCGATGGGAACCATGGAGTCAATGGCCTTAATACCGGTCTGCAGCGGCTCGGTATACGCTCTTTCTTTCGCAGATACCGGGAGCCGGGCTCTCGATCGGGCGGAAATCAGTTGTGTCCGTCACAGGGGCCTGCGCCGTCAATAGGCTGTCCCAGGGCGTTTACGACACGTCCAATCATCGCTTCTCCGACCGGAACGGATACGACCTTGCCGGTACGCTTTTACAGTCTGTCCCTCGCTGATGTTCTCATCATCCCAAACAATACGACGATGGACACGCTGTTCTCTTCCAGGTTCTGGGCCATACCAAAACTGCCGTCCTCAAACTCCAGCAGTTCGCCTGCCATACAGTTGACAAGGCCGCTGGCTCTGGCAATACCGTCGCCGACCATCAGGACCGTACCGGTCTCGTTCTGCTTTGAATAGCATTATCGTAATATTTGATCTGGCTTCGGATGACTTTTGGATATTTCTTCCGGTTTTTAATTGCATTTTCACATCCATCCTTATACGATGATTTTCGTTTAACTTTTATTATTTAAACAGTTTTCAATCCATTTGGCCTTGACAGACGTTCCGTGCCGTCAAGCTGCTTTCCTTCCAGTTCCACGCGGATACCTGCCAAGTACAGAAGCATCGTTTTCTGTGTAAGAAGCTCCACGGTTTTTTCCGCTGATTTTTTCCAGCTTCGCCTTTAATGCCTTGCCTGTTCTTCCATCTGTAAAGCTACTGCGCTGGTCACCACTGCTTCCGGCAATTTGTGATCCGCGTTGTAGCGCCGTGTAAACTCTTCGCAGCATCCGGCATAACTCTCCAGCAGGATTTCCGCACACACAGCTTTAAGTAAAATTCACCAGATACCGCTCTGCCTGTCCTGCCAAAAGCGTCCTCCAATGAGCTTTGGTCCGTTCTGTTTTCGGGAATGGATGGCTCAGAAAGCAGAGTTCAGATAATCTGGGTTCTCCCGAAAAGATCCCGGATCTGTCTTCATCTGCTCCCCGATGGCGTCTCGTAAGATTTTCTTCGGCAGCGAGGTCATAGAGACTGCCGCCATACAATCTGGCGTACTGCGTCATGATGCCTCACCTACATTCTCAATAAACTCATCGATCAGCTTCTTATGGTCTTCTTCCTGAGATCTCGCGCTCGATCACCTTGCCGGCAATATCCATTGCCATGCCGCCAATCTCATTTTTAATTCATTGACCGCTTTCGCTTTTTCTCCTGGGCAATCTCGCTCTCTGCCTTCTCTTTCAGGGCAGCTGCCTGTGTCCTGGGCTGCCTTTAGCATCTCCTCACTCTGGAGCGCCGCTGTCTTTCTGGCCTTTCTCAGAATCTCATTGGCCTTCTCTTTGGCCTCCTGCATATTCTGCTCATATTCCGTCTTTCATGGCGTTGCTTCTTTTTTGCCGCCTTCTCGCATCCTGGATCTGGAGCATCGGCCAGTGCTCTTTTTTTCCGAGCATTTCATTGACAGGCTTAAACAAGAAATCTCTTCACCAGATACATCTGGATAAAAAGGTTGCAGATCTGTGCAATAAAAGTCCACGGCACAATTCCTACCAGTTCCTGAACCTGCATCTTCTTTTTTGTGAAGTATCCTCCTGTTTAATATCATTTTGAAACATCCTATTATCCAGGAAGTTCATGAACACCCGGCGCAACGAAGATAAGCAACAGACCGGTTACGAAACCGTAGATACCTGTTGTCTCTGCGATGGCACATCCAAGCAGCATGGTAGAAGTAACATCGCCCTTGCACTCAGGCTGGCGTCCGATAGCCTCCCAGGCCTTGGATACTGCATTACCCTCTCCAATACCAGGTCCGATACCGGCGATCAGCGCCATCCTGCGCCGATTGCACATCCTGCCAAAGCGATACCTTTTGCTAAAACTGAAAATCCATCTTGTTTTCCTCCTGTTATTTTCTTTTTTGTAAACCTCATTTTTTTTGTTCTGCAAAAATCCTTTGTCTTTCTGGCGGACATTCATTCTTCTGCTGCATTGGCGATGTACATAACTGTCAGCATACAGAAAATAAATGCCTAGAACCAGTCAAAACCCCTTCAGATATCCGCCAAAACCGTTGGTTTTTGATCTTCTGCAAATGGTGATCATGATGAAAACCACAACAGCCCAGGCCGCCTCAGTGGAAAGATCTGCTGTCGGACTTCGAGTCCGATCAGGCTGATCAGGTTCGAGACAACGCTGGTCGCGAAAAGCGCCGACACAAAAAGGAATCGATGGCGGAATTTTTTTCTCCCATGTTGCCGATGACAAATTTGTTTGCGGTTTCCACAATCATTTCTGCCACCGCCTGGCGTTTGGAGATGTTCCGTATCTTCAAATCTCTTGTGAGCCAGATGCAAAGTCCGGTAATGAGTGCCATTACAATCCAGCTTACCACCAGCGTTTCGCTGATCTGAATTTTCCCGAACAGCGGAAAATCGATCCGGGATCGTAAAAAAGACTTTTGCACCGGAGATATCAACCTCCATTCTCTTTTCTCACCTCCTCTGTATGAGATAAAATAAAAAATTTGAACCTTTTGTCAAAGCGGATCTTCACAATCCGCTTCGCTGCTTGCTCATAACCGAATCGCTGCTTCGCAGTTTCGGTTCAAAAACGCCGTCCGTCTTTGCGGCTTTCGCCAAAGATCAGGTTCAGCGCTTTATGCTGTTTTTATGCCCTTCAGCTTGATGGCCGTTCCCGGAATTAAAAGCGGCAGGATTCCTGCGGCAAACTGGAAGCATGGAAGCACAATCGCCAGAATTGCCCAGAGCATCTGCATCAGGTTTCTCTGCGAATAGCTTGCCTGCATCCGCCGTTTTGCTCCCCGCCTCGTCTGTCTCGGACACTGCTTTTTTTGTACTGCCATGCCCATCAGGAAAAAGTTCAGCACCGCAACGGCACCGCCTCCGATTCCCCCGAGGATCACCCGATAGTCAAATGGGATTTTCCGGCCAGATCAGGTGCAGGATCAGAAACCCGACCCACATCCACAACCACGCCGACAACAGTATAGATGGCAACATTTTTCGTCTCCTTTTTTACGGCCGGCTGGACCTTGTCTCCGAAATTGCTCATATATCAGTCTGAAATCTTTTTCTCTGCCACTTGATCTTCGTCAACTGTGAAACTTTTTCAGACACGTTCTAAATATGTCGGTTGAAAGACACCTGCTTTTTTTTCCGTCCGGTTCGTCTCGATGTTTCTGATACCGTAGAACGCTCTGCCCGAATTTCCAGGCTGTCACGGCACCGCCTCCGATCCCAAAGAAAAGCCGAGCAGATAAATCCATGTTCCAACTGAAAGCGGTCGCAAAGCCACCAGCAAAGTGCGCCAGACAAAGAAAAAGAGGCGCTACAAGGGACAGTCCGAATTGTGTCAACATTGTGAGATTGGTAATCATCCCCGTCCACTTCTTCATATCCTGTCCCTTTCTGCTGCCCTTCTTTAGAAAGTCAGACTTTCTTTGGGTTCATGTTCTGTCTTCCATTTTGTAACCGCTTAGTCAGATTGTACCCATAAACGCCATAAGACAAATGATATTTTTCTCCGCCTGATGCGAGCTTTAGCAATATGTAAC